>ENA-UOOK01000726-UOOK01000726.1-fermentation-metagenome-genome-assembly--contig:-NODE-726-length-43972-cov-60.309402_pt1 | contig 43972 bp, 43 predicted proteins | sample MGYA00245777_ERZ724023 | MGnify/ENA primary metagenome ERZ724023 (study PRJEB28704, sample SAMN03018312) | fermentation metagenome | biome: anthropogenic terrestrial biome; feature: soil; material...
AGCGGTTATATAATCACAATTTTCAAATACTTGCTGCAGGCTGGAAGCATGATGAACCGAACTTGATAAGCCCCATGCGGCATCAACCGAGAGATATGGGTCATAACCATAGACCTCCATGCCCAGGCGTCTTGCACTGTTGGCAACCAGAACACCTATTGCACCAAGACCGATTACACCTAAAGTTTTACCTTTAATCTCGGGGCCGGAAAATGCACCCTTGCCTTTTTCTACAAGCTTTGGAACTTCTTCGCCTTTTCCCTTTAAAGTGCTTGCCCACTGAATTGCGGGTAAAATTTTACGCGAGGAGATAAGAAGGCCGGCTATCACCAGTTCCTTAACAGCGTTGGCGTTTGCACCGGGTGTATTGAACACTACAATTCCTGCATCACTGCATTTATCCAACGGAATGTTATTAACACCTGCGCCGGCTCGGGCAATTGCTTTCAGAGAAGCGGGCAGCTCCATATCGTGCATCGCTGCCGAGCGAACCATAATACCATCGGGATTATCGCATATATCCGAAACAGTATATGTATCTTTACTGAAACGGTCGGTACCGCATGTTGCTATTTTATTTAGTGTTAGTATATTGTACAAACCAATTCATTCCTTTCGTTCATGTGTTTTCGGATTCGAAAGCTTTCATAAATGTAACAAGCTTTTTAACACCTTCCACAGGCATTGCGTTATAGATGGAAGCGCGCATACCGCCGACTGTACGGTGTCCCTTAAGATTTATAAAACCCGCGGCAGCTGCTTGCTTAACAAACTTTGCATCAAGCTCCTCATTGCCTGTAATAAAGGGAATATTCATCAGTGAACGATCCTTCTTCTCAACCGTTCCGCGGAACATTTTGGAGGAATCAAGGAAATCGTAAATCATTGCAGCCTTTTTCTCGTTAATCGCCTGCATGCTCTGAAGTCCGCCAATTTCATTTTTAATCCATTCCAGTACAAGCTTGCACATATAGATGGAGTAGCAGGGCGGAGTATTATACATAGAATCGTTATCGCTATGTGTCTGATAGTTAAACATGGTAGGCGTTATGTCACGCGCTTTCCCAATCAGATCCTCCCTAATAATCACCACAGTTAAGCCTGCGGGAGCCATGTTTTTCTGAGCGCCGGCGTAAAGTACACCAAACTTTGATACATCAATTGGCTCAGACAGAATGCATGAGGATATATCACCGATCAGCGGAACATTTCCAGTACTGGGAAGCTGGGTGTAGCGGGTTCCGTATATGGTATTGTTAACGCAGATGTGGAAATAATCAGCGTCGGGAGTAAAGGTAGATTCATCAAGCTCGGGAATATAAGAGAAAGTCCTGTCCTTTGAGCTTGACACAATATTCGTCTTACCGTAACGGGATGCCTCCTGATAAGCTTTGTTTGCCCACTGACCGGTAATAACAAAGTCCGCCTTGCCGCTGCCGTTCATTAAATTGAGCGGTATCATGGCAAACTGTGAGGAAGCACCTCCCTGTAAGAAAAGAACCTTATAATTATCAGGAATACTCATTACCTCACGCAGAAGCGATTCACATCCCTGAATAATTGTCTCATAGATTTTAGATCGGTGAGACATCTCCATCACCGATTGTCCGGAGCCCTCATAATCCAACATTTCAGATGCAGCTTTTTTGAGCACGCTTTCCGGAAGCATAGAAGGGCCAGCCGAAAAATTATACACTATTGCCATGAATTTCGACCTCCATTATCTTGGAAAATAGTTGATATTAATCATTGTACTCCCTTGTGAAAAAATAGTCAATTGGAAAACCCGAAATAGAAGTTTATTTTCGTTTTATTCTTGATTTTTAATTAAATGGTTTGGAAGATTGTTGACAGCAGGACTGCTAATCCAGCGACCTCGGATATCGAATCTGGAGCCATGGCAAGGACAATCCCATGATTTTTCATCCGGATTCCATTTTAGCTCACATCCAAGGTGGGGACAACGAGTGGAAACCAGAAAGGTTTCCCCTGTCTCGGATTTGTAGGCGCCTACCTTTTTTCCCTTGTATTCTACAATACCGCCACTGCCATTCTTTAGTTCCTCCAACGCCCGCACCGGAAAATGAAATGCTTGGGATAAAAGGCCGATTGAAGATTGAACGCCGTCATCTACAATGTTAACTGCAATGGATTTTGCTGAAAAGCGACGTGGAGAAAAGGCAGGAGCACATTCATTACGCACGCCTGTGATTTTGTCTGCCAGTAATGTTGCAGAAACCATAGAACTCGTCATTCCCCATTTATTAAATCCTGTAGCGACAAGCAAACGGGGAGTTGACCCACCGTAGCGTCCGATATAGGGAATGCCATCGGATGTCATGCAGTCCTGTGCAGACCAAGCATAACAGACTTCGGCAGATGGATACAGTCTTTTCGCGGCATATCGGAGTATTTCATATTTTCCGGGTGCATTAGATGAGGCGGCGGGATTTTTTCCGGTACGGTGACCCGCACCGCCTAGTAGCAGCGTGTCACCCTCACTTCTGAAAGAAAGACCGTTATCACGCACGTCAAGGTACATTCCGTTCATTTCAGGTACTTGCTTGAGTCCGAGGACATAAGAACGTGATTGGTGCATTCTCATAAAATAAAATCCGGGGAAATTTATAATAGGGTAATGCGTGGCAATGACAACCCACTTGGCCTTTATACGACCGCCGTCAAAGAAAACGATACCGTCTTCAACCGATCTGACTCTTGTATTTTCATAAATTTTTAAATTTGCTGCAATTGCTTTAAGAAAAAACAGGGGATGGAACTGCGCCTGATCCGAAAAACAAAGTGCGCCTTTTACACGGAACGGCAGTTCGGTGTGGTCGGTCATAAAGGTGGGAATGCCAAGTCGAGCTGCTGCTTCGGCTTCTTTTTCCAGCTTCTCAGTGTCTCCTTTAGAATATATAAATGCAGGACATTTTTTGAAACTGCAATCTATATTAAGCTTATGAATCAACTTCTGATATTGGATGATTGCACGGCTGTTTGCATGGGCATACTGCCAAGCGATTTCGTCTCCGTACTGGTTAATAAGCTTATCATAGATGATACCGTGTTGTGCTGTGATTTTTGCAGTTGTTCCGCCGGTTTCACCCTCTCCGAGACGGTTGCGTTCAAGTACTACAACATTCAAGCCTCTTTGCTGCAAAAAATATGCCGTCAGGATACCCGCCAAACCGGCACCTATTACCGCAACATCGACATGTATCCTATTACGAAGCGGCTCCCTGTTTTCAAATGAGCATTCTGTTTGCCATAGTGAACGCATATAAATCACCTTTCGCCCAACGTATTTTTTGAATCTTGCAGTCAATAGTCTTTCCGCGATTATCAAAAAAATCAGCGAATACCTAAAAAGTATCCGCTGATTTAAAATATGTTTCTGTTAGATTCTAAAGAGAAGATCACTGTATGAAGGAAACGGCCAGCTTGATTCTTGGGTGAGGAGTTCCATTTCATCCGCTACAGCACGTGCTTCCTGCATAGAGTTCAGGACGGTGTTTTTGTAGAAGCGGGCACACTCCAGAAGTTCGTTAAAATTCTTGGCATCTAGAAGAGCGGTGCTAAGAAACTCTATTTTTTTATACAGGATGGCAGAAAGAGAGGATAGCTTAGATACCAGCGATTTTTCAACATCGCAGTCAACATCCGCAATCAGCTGTTGTTTGGCTAAAGCGGTTTCGCTTAATCGACGGATGTAGGAGATGACAGCAGGTAGGATTTCTTTTCGAACCATATCAAGCATAGTCAGTGCTTCAATATTCAGAACCTTGCAGTAGTTTTCCAAAAGAATTTCATAACGGGAATATATCTCATCCTCGGAGAATACCTTGTGCTTCGAAAATACACGAATATTCTTTTCTGCGATAAAGCTGGGAAGAACATCGACGGTCGTTTTTAGGTTTAACAATCCTCTTCGTTCGGCTTCGTCAACCCACTCGTTACAGTAGTTGTTTCCGTTGAATATAATTCGCTTATGAGCGGTGACTGTTTTGGAGACAAGCTCAAGAACATTGCTTTCAAAGTTTTCAGCATGTTCAAGGATATCTGCAAACTTTGAAAGTTCTTCAGCAACAATGGTATTTAAAACAGTGTTTGGTCCTGAAACTGAGTGTGAAGAACCCAGCATACGAAATTCAAACTTGTTACCGGTATATGCAAAAGGAGAGGTACGGTTTCGGTCGGTGGTATCTTTGAAAAAACGCGGCAGAACATGAACTCCGATCCTCATCTCCTGTTTGTCTTTCTGCTCGTAGGCGTTTCCGTTTGAAATTGCATCGATAATAGCTTCGAGCTCTTCACCCACAAACATTGATATAATCGCAGGAGGTGCTTCGTTGGAGCCAAGTCGATGATCATTGCCTGCACTGGCTACTGATAGACGGAGCAAATCCTGATATTCATCCACTGCCTTGATAATTGCAGCGAGAAAGAGAAGAAACTGTGCGTTTTCCCTCGGAGAATCACCCGGTTCAAGCAGATTGGTACCTGTATCGGTTGATAGTGACCAGTTATTATGCTTTCCGCTTCCGTTAACACCGGCAAAGGGTTTTTCGTGAAGCAGGCATACCAGCCCGTGACGTGCGGCGACTTTTTTCATAATCTCCATTGTGAGCTGATTATGATCGGTTGCAATATTTGTGGTTGTAAAGATGGGAGCAAGCTCATGCTGAGCCGGAGCAACCTCATTATGTTCTGTTTTTGCCAAAATACCAAGTTTCCATAGCTCTGCATCCAATTCAGCCATAAACGCCTTGATACGGGGTTTGATTGCACCGAAATAGTGATCCTCCAGCTCTTGACCCTTCGGCGGCTTTGCACCGAACAGGGTTCTACCGCAGAAAATAAGATCCTTCCGCTTATCAAAAAGCTCTTTATCAATGAGAAAATACTCCTGCTCTGCACCTACCGTTGTGATCACTCTCGAAACCGAATTATTTCCAAACAACTTTAATATACGCATTGCCTGTTTGTTAATTGCCTCCATAGAACGGAGAAGTGGCGTCTTTTTATCAAGCGCCTGACCTCCGTATGAGCAGAAGGCCGTCGGAATGCAAAGGGTGTTGTCTTTGATAAACGCATAGGAGGTGGGATCCCATGCCGTGTACCCACGCGCCTCAAATGTTGCGCGAAGACCACCGGAAGGGAAGCTAGACGCGTCGGGTTCGCCTTTAATTAATTCTTTTCCCGAAAACTCCATAATAACAGTTCCATCTGATTTCGGAGATATGAAGCTGTCGTGCTTTTCAGCTGTGATACCGGTCATAGGCTGAAACCAGTGTGTATAGTGAGTTGCTCCTTTTTCAATCGCCCAATCCTTCATTGCGTTTGCAACAGCATCAGCAATTGTCCGATCAAGGCTTTTCCCCATCTCAATTGTTCTTTTCAGAGCTTTATATACATCCTTCGGAAGTCTTTCGCTCATTGTCTTATCATTGAAAACAAGTGTGCCGAAATTTTCTGATATTACATTCATATACAACATCACCTTTCGGATTTTTGCACAAAACTGTAAATAGCATAGATTTCAAAAAAACGCCGTAGGCCCATCGCAGCCTACAGCGTCTTTGCTGTTTATTGAAAAATAATAAAGGATTTGTGCAGGTTTGTCAACACATAATTTTCAAATATTTACGGAGTTTGCAAGAAATCATTAATTGTGTCGTATATTAACACCGTAAATAAACTTGTTTTTGTTCAAAAACGCAACATTGAGATTGCCGGAATATTCATAATGAAATGCTTTGACTGTTGACAAAACACTGCTGCTGCCCTATAATATACAAGCGCCGGAAAAGCTAAACTAGAATCCTTTAGAAATATAATGATGTCACCCCACGGCAGAAATTGTGGGGGATTAAACTCATTACTGGATTAAAATACGCAGGTTTTCAAGGATTCCTTTTGGTAGAACCAATTGAAAAATCTAATACGGAGCTTTTTATATCACTTATTTCATCAGAATTATCCATTTCAACCAGTTGGTGGTTAACTCCATCCAACTTTTTATCCAGATCCTCTATCTTTTCCTGAGCTCTAATGGATGCATTCTCTGTGCCTTTCCTGAACTTTTCAATCAGGGAGAAGGTGGCAACAGAGGTGATGATACTGGTTAGGATCAATGCGCTGAGCATGGATATAATGCCCATTACCTTACCAATGTCAGTTATAGGGATTATATCTCCATACCCCACAGTGGTTATGGTCTGCAGAACAAACCAGATACTATCCTCGTAAGTTTTTACCTGGGGATTTACCACATGTTCGGCTGCAAAAAACACCAATGAACAGAAAACTAAGACCACCAAGAAGGTTGCTAGGGCATAAACCAGTCTGGTCTTCTCCTGGTATTTCATCACGTCCCTGGAGAATTTCTGGGCAAATAAATACAGGCTGATGATTTTTACTATATTTAAGAATTTAAGTATAAATACCAGTTCTGTTAATCCCAGGTTAATTGCAAGGAAGTAAATAGGGATAAAACTAAAAATCAAGGCCCAGTTATTTTTTATACTGGTTTTTTTATCATCAGCTTTATAAATAGCCCATAAGTATATAGCAAAAAGGATTATGGATATTATTAAATCGAATAATACAATTATGTTGAGTGTTGATGGTTTTAGGGTAAAAAACACTGATAAAAAGAGTAATGTGGCATCAAATATTAGCAAAAAGATAATTATTGATTGGCCCAGAAATCCCGGCCGGTTATCTGCCACTTTCATACTATTATTTACTGATTATCTGTTTAATAAGTTTTTTTACAATTTTAAAATTTCAAGGCCCTGCTGGGTACCCACAATAACTTCATGAACTATGCCGGTGAACAAGCCATTTTCCACCACACCAGGGATGGTGTTAAGTTCATTTTCCAGGGCAGCAGGATCTGAAATTTTCTGGAACTGTATATCCAAGACAAAATTACCGTTATCAGTAATAACTGGACCATCTTTTCTTTCTGCAATCCTTAGCTCTGGTTTTCCATCCATGGCTTCCAGTCTTTCAGCAACCACTCTAAATGCCTGGGGTATCACTTCAACAGGCACAGGAAATGTTCCCAGTTCATCCACCAGTTTAGAGTCGTCCACAATAACTATGAACTTCTCTGCTGAACTGTCTACAATCTTTTCCATTGTATGTGCTGCTCCGCCTCCCTTAATAAGGTTTAACTGAGGGTCTACTTCATCAGCACCATCTACTGCCAGCTCCACGTTATGCTCATCCAGGGTTGTCATTGTGATGCCCAACTTTCTGGCCAGGAACTGGGATTGATAGGAGGTTGGTATTCCTAGAATCTCCATTTCCTCTTCCTTTATCTTCTCAGCTAATCTTTGGATGAAGTAATGGGTGGTGGAACCTGTACCTAAACCCACAACCTGACCATCCTTAACCAGTTCTGCTGCTTCATAACCAGCCAGTTTTTTTAGATTCATGGTTTTCCAATCCAATATTTAATTATCATAAACTGTTATAGGAGTTTATTCTCAATAGAATTAATAAAATCCCAGTATAGAAGATATATCCTCATAGATTATCATCCATTTATACATTGATCCCATAAATTCACACCAACTATCTTAAAATAATACTCTAAACAACCTCCAGCAACACCAGGCTCAGGTTAGTTCCATTGAAACACTTTATCTGTGATTTTCCCAGGTTCTTTATTATTTTACAGCGGTCACCTTCATAGAGACCTTCTGGTGTGCGGAGCTCCTGATCTATGCAGGAATTATCACACTCAACTGGTTTAAACAGGATATTTGAACCTTCAAAGGCTGTTTTTGAATCAATTAACACCAGGATAGGGGATTTTTCCACAACCACCACCTTCACCTTACCACCTTCGTGGATAAGGCAGGGGTGCTGGGTTTCTTTTACCTCCTTTATCTGGTAAATCCTGCCTTCTTCCAGTGTATCTATGCAGGTATTTTTGAATCTGCATTTCATACAGGAAGGTGCCCCTCCGTAATGTACAAATTCAAGTCCTTTTTGAGCTAGATTAGTTCCTATAAGAGTTATCATAAATATCACACTATCTGGAATGGTGTTTGGTAAAATTTTCTTTTTAAGGTGAGAATAAATAAATTTACTATTTTTTTATCTTATTATTTAACAATATAATTTTTACTATCATTCTTATGCATTTAAATATTAGTTATTATTACTATTAGGTATAACAGGTAATCGAGGGCCATAGACGGTGAAACTGCTTATGAAGATGTATATGAAGTCAGCGACACTGTGAACTTCAGCGAGTTAATTAGGATACATCAGATCACATTCGTCAAAAACGACACACTATACCTGATACTCTTACATGCTCCTGATAAAGAGTTTGATGTAGAAAAACCAGTATTTGATATGATACTTGAGAGTTTTAAGGTTGTAAAATCAAACTAAAAGAAAATATTCAGATAACACCGGTGTTAATGGCCAGTTTACGAGCCGACTCCCTGGTAAGCCCCCGATCACCAAGTATGGTATATCTCTCCTTCCTGATGGTGTGGGACATGGTTAAGGCTTTAATAATATATTCCTCATGAATATTTAACTCTTCAGCTGTGGTGGGTGCTTTAGCTATTTTTAATTTTTCCCTTATGTATTTCCAATCTCCACCATGGAGGTACATCATCATTATGGTCCCTACACCGCACTGTTCACCATGGAGTGCTGGTTTGGGTGCAACCATATCCAGGGCATGACTGAATTTGTGTTCAGATCCACTGGCTGGTCTGCTCGTACCTGCTATACTTATGGCCATTCCACTGGATATCAAGGCTTTAACCACCATCTCAGCACTTTCAATTAAACCCTCTTTTACGGCATTTGCAGATTTCATAGTCATTTTTGATGTCATGAGGGATAATGCTGCAGCTGAATCACTGTAATCTTCATTTAAGAGTCGATGAGCAAGTTTCCAGTCCAGTACTGCAGTGTGGTTTGACACTATATCCGCAAACCCAGCTGCCAGGAGGCGGAAGGGAGCTTTAATTATGATCTCTGTATCTGCTATAACCCCAATGGGTGACTCTGCAGGTAATGATACACTGCTATCCTTGTTTTTTATGGAAGCCCGTGGTGATGTTATACCATCGTGGGATGCTGCAGTGGGTACACTTATGAAGTTTACACCAGCCCTGGTACCGGCGAGTTTTGCCACATCAATTACTTTACCTCCGCCCACACCAAGAATTAATGATTTATCAGTGAGCAGCTCCTGAATACTGGTAACAGTATCAACGTTGGCCTTTTCAATAACGATATGTTCCACTTCAAAGCCATGGTCCTCTAAGCTTTCTATTACATACTCCCCTGCTATCTTATAGGTATTACTACCCGTTACCACTAAAACTTTCCCTTTAAACCTTAAATCGCGGCAAATAGCCCCTGTCTCCTCAATTATCCCTGGGCCAGTATGTATTTCACGTGGTAGCTGTATCTTTCTAAACTCCATGGCTATCATTCCCATTTAACAGATATTATTTATATACTGACTCTTAATTTATATGTATTAGTTTTATAAATAAAAAGTCTAATAAAATGGATATAATTTGAAATTATAAATAATAACCACATCTATATTCTCAATTTATCAGGTGAAATAATTGTCAAAATTCAGTGAATGGTTTAATAACATATTAGAAGAAGCGGAGATAATTGATACCAGATACCCAGTGAAGGGTATGCACGTCTGGCTCCCACAAGGATTTAAATTACGAAAACATACCCTGGAGATAATTGGTAAAATCCTGGACAGGGATCATGATGAAGTACAGTTTCCACTCTTAATCCCTGAAGATGAACTGGCCAAAGAAGGTATACATGTTAAAGGATTTGAAGATGAAGTATACTGGGTGACCCATGGAGGCCTCACTGAGTTAAACAAGAAACTGGCTTTAAGGCCCACCAGTGAAACTGCCATGTACCCCATGTTCAACCTGTGGATCAGATCCCACTCTGACTTACCCTTGAAGATCTACCAGACAGTGAACACCTTCCGGTATGAGACCAGACACACCCGCCCCCTTATAAGAGTAAGGGAGATCACCACATTTACCGAAGCACACACAGTCCATACTGATGAAGAGGGAGCTAGTAAACAGGTCCAGGAAGCATTGAAATTATATAAATCCATCTTCGACAGCCTGGCTGTGCCCTATGTAATCACCACCAGGCCCGACTGGGATAAATTCCCAGGGGCCGATTACACAGTGGCCTTTGACACTCTGATGCCCGACGGTAAAACCTTGCAGATAGGGACTGTTCACAACCTGGGTCAGACATTCGCCCGCACATTCGAGGTAACCTATGAAACAGAATCCGGGGAACACCAGTACGCATACCAGACCTGCTATGGACTCTCAGATCGTGTGATTGCATCAGTAATTGGTGTACACGGTGATGAAAACGGTCTGTGCTTACCACCGGCAGTTGCACCAGTACAGGTGGTTATAGTGCCTATAATATTTAAGAAAGGAAAGGAAAAGGTGCTTGAATTCTGCAGAAAGACCAAGGAAACCCTGGAAGAGGATGGTTTGAGGGTTCACCTTGATGACCGGGATATCCGTGCGGGTAAAAAGTACTATGAATGGGAGATGAAGGGAGTGCCTCTCCGGATAGAAATAGGACCCCGGGACATAGAAAACGGTACATTCGTAGTTGTACCCCGGAACACCAAGCAAAAGGAATTTTTAGATTATGACCTGAAAAAAATATCCCATATGGTACAGGATAAACTGGATACTGTAACCATGGAAATGAGCGAAAAGGCATGGAAAGCATTTGATGAAAATATAAAAACAGTACAGAGTGCAGATGAAGCCCTAAAACAATTATCTGGAGATAAAGGCATCATATCCTTCTCCTGGTGTGGAGATACATCCTGTGGTAAGGATCTGGAGGAAAAACTCCGGGTGGATCTCCTGGGAGTACAGGAGTATGCACCAGAAGAAGGAACATGTATAAACTGTGGTAGTCGGGGCAAGGTCACCGCGCTGTTAGCCCGGACCTATTAAATCGTTGATGACCAAATAGAAGTCCAATATAACTGATCATTTGTTAATAATTTAAAACTAGAAAAATCAAGACAAATCAAGATAGATATAATTAAAAACAAATTAAAATTAAGATAATTAAAATTAAAGAACAAATTCCAATAAAAAATAATTCCAAGGGATATTGATATGAACTTCAGGGTAATCTTGCTGGTGATTCTGGTATTTATTTTCACCGTGTTTGGAGTGTATCTCAGTGTAGTATCATTTGAATCTAACTCCTTGATTACTGCATTTAATGATGGAAATTTGGAGATCACCCAGAACACCACAGCAGGTACAGTGCCCCATGTAGTTATGGTAGTAAACAGTGGTAAAAAGCCGGTTATGGTGGAATCAGGACAGATACTAAGGAGCGATACTTCCCAGGATCTGGTGGCTGCCGAAAATAAGATGATTAATCAGAACAGCACCGACTATGTAAAGGCCTACTGTTACGAACCTAACCAGACATCAACCCCTGGTACACAACTATATCCCAAGGACAAGGCTTCATCTGATATAAAACAGATCATTGATCACTCAAATATCATGGATTCCAGGAACACCACCAGCACCCAGTTACAAATCTGGATCATTGTTTCAGGAAATAACCTTGATACCACCGCAGGGGAAGCACAGGAACTGGTAAAAAAGCAGTCCGTAAGTAATGCAGAAATAACCCGGGAATTAAATGATGCCCGGATCAACCTATTAAAATCATTAAATGTTACAGAGGAAGAAATTAAGAATATTAAACCCACATCATCCTTTGATATAGGAGCTTTAATCAAAGAGTTTATAGATTGGATTAAAAAAGCTTTTAATATCACATAATAAAGCTTTAAACATTGCATAATAAGCTTAAATATCACTTAATAAAGCTTAAACAATTACATTAACATCACTTAAAAGGGTATTACATGAAAACATTCGCCATCATTCCAGTATCTAGATTTGCACATGCAAAGACCAGACTATCGCCAACCTTATCCCCTATTGAAAGGGAAAACCTTTTGAAAGCTATGCTCAAAGATGTGATTAAGGTTTTAAAAAATACGGTTGACCAGGTGCTGGTTATCAGTTCGGATAATGAGGTACTTGATTACATACAACAGCTGGATATAAATGTCCTCAAAGAACAGGGAGTTACTGATTTAAACGGCGCATTAAAACAAGCTTTAGAGTACAGCTCTCGGTACTGTGACCAGGTTTTAATTGTACCATCTGACATTCCACTTCTCAAGGAGGGGCATGTAAAAAGTATATTGAAGATGGGTGAAGAGTACAATGTAGTAATCGCCCCGGCCAAGGGAGGCGGTACAAATGCCCTCTTATGTCCAGTGAAGGGAATTAATATGCACTTTGGAGACTGTAGCTTCTTTAAACATATGGATGAAGCAGGAAAGAACGGGTTTACCCATACAATATATGATTCATTTTATCTGGCCCTGGATGTTAACACCTCAGAGGATCTGGGTGAGATCATGCTCCACGGTGATGGTACCTGTACCCAGGCCTATTTAAAGGATTTAAATCTGGAGGTTCGTTCCAACCATGGCATGGAGAGGTTGCATGTTCTGCGTGATGAATGAGTCTGAATCTATATGAGAACATTAACTGGGTGATATGATGACTATTTTAAGCATAGCTGGTTTCGACCCCTCTGGAGGGGCAGGTATCTTGAATGATATCAAAACCTTCCATTCCCTGGGGGAATATGGAACAGCGGTGATAACAGCTTTAACTGCACAGAATGTGAAGCATGTGGAAGGTATTCTTCCTGTTGATGTAGATTTTATAGAAAAACAGATGGACACTGTCTTAGAAGAAGAAAGAATAACTCATGCTAAAATAGGGATGCTTTATTCTCCAGAAATAATTAAGTCTGTGACAGATAAGGTGGCTGAATACAGTTTGAAGGTTGTATTAGATCCTGTGCTCATAGCCGGCTCAGGGGGTCTTTTATATAGGGAGGATGTGGTTGACTCCCTTAAAAAAAAACTGTTACCCCAGGCACAGTTAGCCACTCCCAATATATACGAGGCACAGGCTTTATCCGGAGTCCAAATAACAGATGAAGAAGATGCAATAGAAGCTGCATATAAAATAGGGGAACTATGTAACGTGGTGATTACAGGTGGTCATCTTGATGGAAATGATGTGCTTTATGATGGTTCCATTAAAATAATTGAGGGTGAGTTAATAGAATCCGAGAATGTCCATGGAAGCGGGTGCAGCTACTCCTCGGCATGTGCAGTATATCTCTCAAGAGGCTATTCCATGGAAGAAGCTGTCCAGAAAGCAGGAATTTTCACTAAAAAAAGTATTGAACATGGATTGAAGGGTACTTTAAACCAGTTCTGGGGCAGGGAATAAGTTTTTTTAGGATTAAGGTAATATAGATAATAGATGGACTTAAGATTAAAACATACCCATAAATAGCACAACATAATAGTGTACCAGTATTAAACCAACATTATATATGAATAAAGTTTAAAAAAACTAATTAATTTAAATTTACAAAAGAGGTGTCTTTCATGGTTTCAAGTGATGAAATAAATCGAAGGTTGAATGCTAGAAGAAGAGGAGTAAGCTATAATGAAAGGGGAACACCCCCAAGTACAGGAAATACTGTGGAATGTCCCAACTGTCACACTCTCAATACACCAACTGCCAAATTCTGTGTAAACTGTGGCCAAAATATGGGCTCTAAACCAGGAACTATTCAAAGCACCCCTGCAAGCTCCGATACTAAGGAATGCCCCAACTGCCACTTTCAAAATCCTCCTACTTCTAAGTTCTGTGTTAAGTGCGGAGAGAATTTAGAAAAAGAGAAAGAATTCACCCCTGAAATTAAAGGCCCAGAATCAGTTCCCAGGACTGAATCAGCATCTTCTACAGGTACCCAGCGTCCTGATGATTTTTCCAGAACAGGTGGGCAGAATGTCCAATCACCAACTCCAGAGAAAAAAATAGATCCCATAGTACCACCAGAACCAGCACCTGAAATACCACGGGTAAAACGACCAGAATCAATACCAACACCAAAGACAGCAGCTCCTGAAGAACAAAAAACAGAATCTGACCCTGCAGAGAAGATTAAAAAAGCAAAAGGACTGCTTGATATTGGAGCTATAACTCAGGAAGAGTTTGATGGAATTAGAAATAAGTACATTGAAGCAGAGTCTGACCCTGTGGAGAAAATTAAAAAAGCTAAAGGACTCCTGGATTCGGGTGTAATAACACAGGAAGAATTCAACGCAGTAAAAGCTAAGTATCTGGATGAGATTTAATCTGGATGAGATTTATTTAAATAAATTAATATGTAGATGAAATTCAATTCTTTTTTTTAATTTTTTCATCTACCACTCTTTTTTACAAATTTAAGACTTATTAAAGATTGATAAACAGGTTAAATCCCATACAATTCTTCTGGTGAAATGAGATTTGCTCCACCTGCCTTTAAGGCTTTAATCCCTGCATCTGTATCATCAGTTCGCAGGACTACTATGGCCTGGTCTGATTTTTTTTCTACAAATGCGTAGAGATATTCCACGTTAATATCTGCATTGGTTAATATTTCCAGGATCCCATCGAGACCTCCTGGTTCATCAGGCATCTCCACCCCAATCACTTCGTTGGTTTTAACCACAAATGTATTTTCTTCAAGAGCCTTTTTAGCCTTATCCGGGTCAGGGACTATCATCCTTAAAATACCAAACTCAGAGGTATCTGCTATGGATAGAGCCCTGATGTTTATATCCGCATCCCTTAGGGTGCTTAAAGCCTTCCATAATCTACCTTTCCTGTTTTCTAAAAATACTGATATCTGTTTTAGTTTCATTGTCTAGCCACCCTTATACCATAATAATGATCCTTTTTTTATTAATAATGTAATCCTTTATAATAATCCAGTTACTTATCCAAACCTCGTTTATCAATGACACGTACTGCCTTTCCCTCACTTCTGGGCAGGCTCTGTGGTTCCACCAGACTTACGTTAACCCGTAATCCAATCTCATTGTGGATGTGGTGTTCAATTTTATTTTTAACATCTTCAACGTACTTCACCTTATCCGAAAATAGTGATGGAGATGCCTCTACCTGGACTTCCAGTTCATCCAGTTGATGGGGCCTGCTTACTATGATCTGGTACTGGGGATGTATTCCTTCAATTTTCAGGAGGGCCCTTTCAATTTGTGATGGAAACACAATTACTCCCCTGATCTTAAGCATGTCATCGCTTCTTCCGGTGATACGGTCCATTTTAACATGGGTCCTTCCACAGCCACATTCATCTTTACGCAGGGTGGTGATATCCCTGGTTCTAAAACGCAGGACGGGCATTCCCTCTCTGGTCAGGGTGGTCAGTACCAGTTCCCCTTTTTCACCATCAGAGAGTGTTTCTAGGGTATTGGGGTTGATGATTTCTGGGTAGAAGTGGTCTTCGAAGATGTGCAGTCCATTCTTTTCCATGCACTCGTTGGCCACACCAGGACCAATTATTTCGGTTAGTCCGTAGATGTTGAGGGCATCGATGTTGAGCTTTCTTTCAATCTCATCTCTCATCTCTTCTGTCCACATTTCTGCCCCTAAAACACCCGCTTTAAGTTTTATATCTTCCTTGGGAATTCCTTCCCTTTCCAGTACCTCAGAAATGTACATGGCGTAGCTGGGTGTGCAGGTGAGTATGGTGCTTTTAAAGTCCTGGATAACTTCGATTTGCCGGTGGGTGTTCCCGGCGCTTATGGGTATTACAGTACAACCCACCTTCTGTCCGCCGTGGTGTACTCCCAGTCCTCCGGTGAAAAGACCGTAACCATAGCAATTCTGTACTATGTCCGTTCTGGTGGCACCTGCCATGGAAAGGGCACGGGCAATTACTTCCCCCCACAAATCCAGATCTTTAGCAGTGTAACCGGACACAGTGGGTTTACCTGTGGTTCCAGAGGTGGTATGGACCTCCACAATTTCATCAGTACTGACTGCAAACATTCCAAAGGGATAGACATTCCTCAAATCTCTTTTTGTGGTGAATGGTATTTTTTCTATATCTTTAAGGGTCTGGATATCTTCCGGGGTTACTCCTGCATTATCCAACTTCTGGCGATAGTAGGGCACATTTTCATAGACTCTTTTAACAACATTCTGCAACCTTTTAAGCTGTAGTTCTTCCATTTCCTCTGCAGTCATACATTCTGCTTCTCTATTCCAGATCATTTGTAAATCCCCTTGTTAAAATGATTATTTTATTGTTAAATCTCAATAATAGTTACGTTCAATAGTTTAAAAAGATTATTATTTTTCTTTTTTTTGTTGAAATATTGAATTTTTCACCCATACTTTAATATCGTTTAAACAACCTACAAATAGCGAGACATAACCAGTAGGGCAAGTCTTTGTCGCTTCCCCTGGTAATCTTTAAATTGAAAGTTCCATCATCATTCTGTTTGTCCCTCAAAAAATTAAATGCACCTTTTATTTCTTGATTTTTCCTGTTAAATTCCAGGAAATACACAGAATCGAGTGCAGATATTATATCTGTATACAGGAAGGGGAATGTTACCCTTTCCCAGTAATCCTTACTTCTTCTGTCCTGATATTTATCGCTTTTAAAAAAACGGGAAAGTAGCAATTCTCCTGCTCTTTTAGCATCCCTAGATTTCCGGTATTTTGGATGTGCTGCAAATGCTCTAAGCACCGTGCCAGTAGCCATGTGGGAGAATGGTTTAGATTTATCAAGATATATTGGTTCTGATATTTCAAAGGCTTCTAGATTTTTCCCAACTGTTCTGAAGGGTAAAGCCCAACCACCATCATCCTGTCTAATGGAAAGTAGCCACTTAAATCCCTTCGTTATCCTGGGGTCATCTACATAACCCGTTTTAATCAAAATCTCCATGATGGCCGGTGAATATGTGGTTGAATACTGGTTACCGTATATTCCCCGAAAATCGCCTTCTCCAGATAGAAAACTAAAAAGATATTCAGCAGCCTCTTTTATAGACTCGTGTCTATTATTTAAACCATATTTTTCAACAAGCTCTGCTAAATTCAGGTAAGTTTGGTATTGGTCGTAGTCCTGATGTTTCATAGCTCTTTTTCCATGATAACTCCATGAACCATCTTTTTCCTGTCTGTTGAGAAGTTTTTTGGCTCCAGGCAATTCCCACAATGTTTCCATTGATTCAACCCTTCTACCACAGAGATCACGTAATGTAAAATATTTTATCGCCTCATTTCCTGAAGATAGGAGTTTAGGTACAGGATCTACCTTTAATTCGTTCCGCCAAGAATCCATTATAATCATCCCCCCAATGATTCCCTATATTGTTTAAAAGAATTAGTATAACAAATGTAGCGAATAAATAGTAAAAATCCTAAAAAAAAGGTTAAAAAAAGAATTTATAATTCTTTTTAAATGGTTGAACTAATCCAGTTTTCCAATCTCATATTTGCAGCGTCCCAATTAACTATGTTCCAGAAGGCTTCCACAAAGTCTGGACGGACATTTTTATAGTCCAGATAGTAGGCGTGTTCCCATACATCCAGTACTAAAAGAGGTATCCATCGTGGTACAAGGTTCACGTTGTGTTTCTCGTACTGTAGAACAAACAGTCGCTCGGTACTCTTACAGAAAACTAGTACAGCCCATCCTGAGCCTTCAGTAGTGATTGCTGTCTGAGAAAATTCCTTCTTAAATCGTTCGAAGCTTCCAAAGGAATCATTTATATATTCTGCAATTTTTCCTGTGGGTTCTCCACCGTTTTCACTGGCCGGTCCCATGTTTTCCCAGAACAATTTGTGTAGCTGGTGGCCGCCCATGTTAAAAGATAGTTCCTTTGCCTTTCCTTTAATGTCAAAATCTTCTCCTTTTTCTCGTGATTCATCAAAAAGTTTTAATATACCGTTTGCTGCATCTACGTAGGTCTTGTGGTGTTTATCGTGGTGTATGGTTAGTTGTTCTTCTGATATATAGGGTTCTAGTGCGTTGTATGCGTAGGGTAGGTCAGGTAGTTTGTAAAATTTTTTTGCCAAATCATTCACCTCCAAATGTGAACATCAATATGTTTTTAAAGATTTATTTCTACAGTATTTCTACCATTTATAGTAGTTTCTGTAGCATAACCACCAGTCGAAGCATTTATGTTCTTTTGGTCGTTTTATGGCTTCATCAACTGTAGCAGCTGGTGGGATGATGAGTCCTTTTCCTATAATCTCGTTGCATGGCCAGTTGGCAGGTATGGCTACCTTTTTTTCTTCGGCTGTCTGGAATCCTTCCAGCATCCTCAGTATTTCATCGATGTTTCTACCCAGTTCTTGTGGGTAGTACAACATGGCCCTTATTATACCTTCGGGATCGATTATGAAAACTGCCCTAACTGTGTTAGTACCTTTGTTTGGATGTATCAGGCCTAATTTTTGGGCTATAGCTCCTGTGTCTGCGATTATTGGGAATTCAATGTCGATGTCGAAGTTTTCTGATATCCACTCTATCCATTTTATGTGGGAGTGAACCTGGTCTACAGATAATCCTATCAATTCACAGTTCATTTCCTCGAATATATCGTACCTTAACTGGAAGGATACAAATTCAGTGGTACAAACAGGAGTAAAATCTCCAGGGTGGCTGAAAAGAATGAACCATTTACCTTTATAATCCTTGGGTAATTTCATCATTCCATCAGTGGTTTGTACTTCCATTTTCGGGAATTTATCACCTATAAGTGGCATACCCCGATCTTTCTTCTTTAATTTTTTAACTTCATAAATTTTTTCTCCCATAATTTTTCCTCCAAAGGGTCTATAACATAATATTATCTTTGGTGATATTTTTATATATTATTATGGTTTTTTTATAAAAAATAAGCAAAGAATTTGTGAATTTAAATAAGAAAAATGAATTTTTTTTAATGGTAAAAAAAAGTAGATTATTTTAAAAAAAATCCGGTCTAATATTATGGATGAAAAATAATAATAGGTTCTGCAATTATTCAGTTGCAGATCCCATCTCATTATCCAGGAAAAGCAGTGCTCTGGAATCTTCACCAGCTAACTTCACCTTCTGAAGTATGCCGTTGGCTGTTTCTTCCTCTTCCACCTGTTCGGATATAAACCACTGCAGAAAGTTGTTGGTTGCATGGTCCTTCTTGGATATGGCCAGGTCCACCAGTTTATTAATTAAACCTGTAACCAGCTGTTCATGCTTGAGAATGTGATCATAAACTGCAAGAGCACCTTCCCACTCTGTTGGAGGGGCTTCAATTTCACCCAGAATTACCTGTTCACCTCTACTCACCAGGTAATCGTAAAACTTCATTGCATGGGTAAATTCCTCATGGGCATGATCCTTATTCCAGCTTGCAAAACCAGGCAAATCTATTGATTCAAAATAGGTGGCCATGGAAAGATACAGGTACCCGGAATAGAGTTCTGCATTTAATTGCTTGTTTAAAGCATTCACCATTTCTTCATCAATCATCTATTACACCTCTTTTTTAGTTAACTCGTTTTATCTGTTAATTAACTTTATTCTGACTTCTTAAACATGGTTTTACCCACTCCGCATAGGGGGCAGACCCAGTCATCAGGTAAATCTTCAAATGTAACCCCTGGTTCTATGCCGCTGTTTGGATCTCCGAGTTCTGGATCGTAAACATACCCACATGCTATACAGATGTATTTATCCATTTATATACCTCCTATATTCTCATAAAACATAATTACAATAGAATGTTCCAGTACTTTAATCTTTATGTATAAAAATTAGTTAAATATATTTCTGGAACCTGTTTTTCTTGGCATGACATTTAGGACATATCCATTTATTGTCCAGATCCTCGAAGGGTATTTCTGGTTCAACACCTTTTTTTGAGTCGCCCTTCTTGGGATCATATACATACCCACAAGCTTTGCATTTGTACTTATCCATAGTTAAACATCCAGTTTTTATATCTGTCTGAAACGGTTTAATCCTGCGCCACAATGGGGACAGTACCACCCGTTAGGTAAATTTTCAAATGGCGTGCCGGGTTCAGTGTCTTTTCGGGGTTCTCCTACTTCAGGGTCGTATATATACCCGCATACTTTACATTTAAACCTTTTCATCTTCTGCAAACTCCTGATTATTCTTATGTACTCATTATATAGTCATTTAATTATTTAAAACTTGGTAGATGTTAATAAAAAAGTATCTGTAAAAGGACAATTTAACAATTCAGAGAACTTTGATATTGGATTAAAATGAAATAGAGGAGTAAAAAATATATTATACAAATAATATTAAATATGGACTATTTAACCAGTAAAACAGGTACTTTAACTGTTTTTAATGTATTTTCTGCCACACTACCTATAAATTCGGTTGATCCAGTTTTCCCATGTTCACCTATTACCAACAGATCAGCACCGCTCTTTTTAACTATCATCTCCATATCATAGACAGGATTGCCAATTATTAGAATCTGCTCCACTTCTAGACCCTCCTGTTTACCTTTATGGGCAGCTTTATCTAATATAGTGTTTCCTTCTTCCTCTGAGTCATCAAAGGGGTCGGTGAGTTTTTCATCTACGATATGCACCACCACCAGTTTACTGTTGAATTTTTTAGCAATGAATACTGCAACATCCTCTGCTTTAAGCGAACATTTTGAACCATCGGTAGGTACCATTACTGTATCAAACATGTTTTTAACCTATAATAAATTGAAATAATGGGTTGATTATTGCAACTAAGACATTTTTTTAATACATTGTCAGTACTTTATTTTATTTCATCTGATTAATAAAAATTTAAAATAAAATAAGTAGTTAACCTGCCATCTGCTCCCTTAACTCATCTAAATCTTTAAGGTAATAGGCTTTACACTTGATTATGAATTCATGGCACAGTTTGTGTGGGTCACCCTCCATAACAAGTCTACCATCTTCCATCATCACCGCCCGGGTGGTCACTTCTTCAATGAAATCTATATGGTGACTCACCATTAATATGGTGGTATTGAAGGTTTTATTTATCTTTTTAAGTGAGTTTGAAACCATTCTGAGAGTTATGGGGTCCAAGTCTCCGAATGGTTCATCCAATATCAGGATCTCAGGCTTCGAAGCCAGCACTAATGCCAGTGTAGTTCTTACCTTCTGTCCGCCGGAAAGTTCATAGGACATACGGTCCAGGATGTCCATGGGAAGGTCCAATGCTTCAAATATTGGTTCTGCATATTCTTTAACCTTGGTGTCCGGGAAGCTGGGAAACAGAGCATCCAGTATGTTGGGTGCAAGGCCAATCTGTTCCAGCCTAGTTTTTGCTTCATTTTCCGGCAAGTCAGTTAGCTGGTAGAGAACATCCAGGATTTTATCTGAGATCCCCAATTCCTTAGCTACTTGTTTAGCCTCCCAGACCACATTTTCATTCTTAACACCCAACCGTGCGGCAATCTGATCCTTAACTGTTGCATGGTGGATGAGTGAAAATTCCTGGTGCATGAATCCCATTTTCCTCCTCACATTCATTCTATCTATTCCCGGCTGGTGCATATCCACCCACTCACCGTTGAGTTTAAAGTGTACTTCACCAGAGTCAGGTGTGTCCAACCCGGCTATCATCCGGAGTAAAACTGTTTTACCAGCCCCACTGGGGCCTATTAGGGATACTATTTCCTTATCCCTGATTTCCATGTTCACATCCTCTATGTTGAGCACATTTCCTGTTTTAAGAAGGGTGAAACTACGCTCTATATTTTCGGCTTTAATCCGGGTCTCACCCATATCTGCCGGGTCACGGAGTGGCTCGGCAGGTTCCATATCCTTTACGAACCTTTTGATGATTTCCCGGGGCTGGCCTTCATGGGTTATACTCCCATTTTCCATAAGCACCAGTCGTTGAGAAAGATAGTTGTGAACCTCTGGTAGATGGGATACTAAAATTACAGTTACACCCAGCTCCTGGTTAATATTCTTTACTGCATCTAAGATTTCCTGTTTTGATCTGGGACAGGACATGGTGGCTGGTTCATCAAGGAGTAATACATCTGGTTTTTTTGCAAGCTGCCGGGCCATTATAAGTCTTTGTTTTTCCCCCCCGCTCAGGACAGGTGCAAAGTGTTCTGCCTTATGGTCCAGCCCTACGAGTTTAAGGAGCTCCATGGCCTCGTCTCCAAACTCATCATAGGCAAAGTCTAAACCAGTGATTGCTTCATCACCATATTTAGCCCCGGAGAGTTTCCGAATCACATTCTGTATCGCAGTCTCTGACCATAATCCAAAGGACCTCTGGAGTTGAATTGCAGTTGCTTTCTTTAACTTATGATTTTGGTAGGAGTCAGATGTAGGGGTGACCTTAATATCCCCTATTTCTATCTCACCAGTGTCGAAGGGTTCTACCCCCCTTAGGATTCTAAGTAGGGTGCTCTTTCCAGAGCCACTCATACCTATGATCCCCACTATCTCACCCTTATCTACTTTAAGGTTAACATTATTTAGAGCCTCAATTTCTGCTCCATCCTTCATTTTATAAGTTTTAGATAGATTCTTTATTTTTATCATGTATTTTCACCAAATTAAAGACTTAATAAATATATAATACTCTTGTAGAATCCTCATTGTAAAGTTCCTGATAATAATCTTCACAATCCCTATGTAAATCTCTACTTTTAATTAATTAGTTAGTTTATTTTAGCTACTAATAAATACAACAAATTAGCTTATTATATAAAGAGGATATATATTTTTAATGGTGTTAAAAAATGGTGGATAAAGTGCGAGGATTGATGATGGGAAGACTGCAGCCAATCCATGACGGCCATATGGATGTAATCCATCGGATACTTAATGAAGTTGATGAAGTGGTGATTGGTATAGGAAGTGCCCAGATTAGCCACACACTCACTGATCCCTTTACTGCTGGCGAAAGGATTATGATGATCACTAAAGCCCTTTCTGATGGGGGAATCCCCGCAAATAAATACTACGTCATCCCTATACAGGATATTGAGCGTAACTCATTATGGGTGGCCCAGGTTATGATGCTGACACCCCCATTTGAAGTGATTTATTCTGGAAACCCCCTGGTGCAGAGATTGTTCTTGGAAGCCGGATTCAAAGTAACCACCCCACCCCTGTTTAACCGGGAAATCTACTCCGGAACTGAGGTGAGGAGAAGAATGCTAGATGAAGAAGACTGGAAATCCCTACTCCCATCTCCAGTGGTAAACGTAATTGAAGAAATAGATGGAATTAACCGGATCAGGCATCTGGCAAGGAAAGAATTGTAGATCACTTGAAATGAATTGTAGATCACTTGAAATGAATTGTAAATCACTTGAAATGAATTGTAGATCACTTGAAATGAATTGTAGATCACTTGAAATGAAATATTATTAGAGTTTTTTTGAGCCACTTAAATAATAACAAATGAAAAAATCAAAACAGCAAAATAGAAGCTAAGGGGGATTTATCAATTGAAATTCATAAGGGACAGCTTACACGGGAGTCTGAGGTTGGATGAGTTCGAGGTAAGGTTGATAGACACCCCCCAGATTCAGAGACTCAGACGTATAAAACAGCTTGGATTTACATATCTGGTTTATCCTGGTGCTAATCATACTCGCTTCGAGCATTCAATTGGTGCTATGCATCTGGCCTCAAAACTGGCCGACCATCTGGGACTGGATGAACAGGAAAAAAGAATGGTTCGCATAGGCGCTGTTCTCCATGATGCCGGGCACGGACCATTCTCCCACGTCTCAGAAAGGGTTATCTCCAATTCCCATGAGGAACAAACCGCCCATCTCTTAAAAGAATCAGAATTGGGGGATATCATCCAGGAATCCTTCGATTTAAGAAAGATACTTAATATAATCAGGGGTAAAGGTTCCCTTGGACAGATAGTATCCGGGGAACTGGACGTAGATCGTATGGACTATCTTCTACGTGATTCTTATTACACAGGTGTTGCCTATGGTGTTATTGATGTGGAGAGGTTGATATATAATATGGTGCTGGACAAACATCTGATGCTTAAGAGAAAGGGTGTTCAGGCTGCTGAATCCATGCTTCTTGCCCGTTACTTCATGTATCCCAGCGTTTATCAACACCACACCACGCGTATAATAAATAGCATGTTCCGCAGATGCCTGCTTAAGCTCTTTGAAATGGGTGTGGTAGGTCAGGATAAGATATACCAGTACGATGATGTGGATATCCTGTCCATGGCCAGGGCCCAGGATGGCTATGTAAAGGACCTGATGATGAGATTGGATAACCGCAGTATCTATAAAACTGTTTACTCCCTTAAACTGGATGAAGTAAGGGAGCCACAGAATCTATTCGAAATTACCGATAATAAAATTAAGGATATTGAAGGGGAAATCTCAGAGGACCTGGGAGTGGATAAGGACTATATTATGCTGGATATACCTGAATATCCAAACTTCCAGGAGATGAGCACCATTGTAACTGTAAATGGCCATCAGGAAAAATTAAGGGACATATCATCCATTGTAAAGGCTTTAAATGTTGCGCGTTTCAACCATGCGGATCTATGTATTTATATGCCTGACGAGTACTCGAATAAAGCGGTTGATTTTCCATTTAATGATTACATACCATTAGAATTTTAAATACCACATAATTAGGTTAAATCGTATAAAACATAAAATCATCAATTAAAAGAAACAGGTGAAATATTGTGATAATCGTAGCCATTACCGGTGCCAGTGGTGTGATTTATGGTGTCCGACTGCTGGAAGTACTGAAGGAAATGCAAATCAACACCACCCTCCTGGTAACCAAGCCAGCCAAGATAATACTGGAATATGAAATGGGAATTACAGAAGATGAACTGGAAAAACTGGCTGGAAGAAATTATGACCCAAAAGACCTTACTACAGATATAAACAGTGGTTCCTGCAGGTTCGAATCTATGGTTATTGTACCCTGTACCATGAAGACTCTGGCAGCCATAGCAAATGGTTATGCAAACAACGCCGTAACCAGGGCAGCGGATGTTGCCCTTAAAGAAAAGAGAAAATTCATCCTGGTACCCCGGGAAACACCTCTACGTCCAGTACACCTGGAAAATATGCATAAAATTGCCAACGAAGGAGGTATAATACTACCAGCCATGCCTGGATTCTACCACCAACCAGAAAGTATTGACAACCTAGTTGATTTCATGGTAGGAAAGATACTGGACAGCCTGAAAATCGATAACCACCTCTTTAAACGCTGGCAGGAATAAAAAATTAACCCATATTTTATTAAAAATTATATTCTAAACTATAAAAATTAAATTTTAACTATTTTCCAAATTAAATATGAATTCACCAATGCACAAGAAAATGATTGAGGATAAAATGATCAGTGAACAAGACTTCATAAAAGACCCGGAAATACCCGGACCTACCAAGGAAGAAATCCGCTGCCTGGTTATGTGTAAATCACAGGTAACCCAGACTGATACAGTGGTTGATATAGGCTGCGGTACCGGCGGGCTAACTTCTGAATTTGCAAGACGGGCAAGTAAGGTTTATGCCGTGGATAAAAATCCGGAAGCAATTAAAATCACCCAATTAAATCTGGAGAAGTTCCAGCTCTCTGATAACGTGGAAGTAGTGGAAGCCTCCGCACCCCAGGTTCTTCAAGACTTACCTAACTTTGATATTCTCGTGGTAGGTGGAAGCAGCGGGAAACTGCACGAGATAATAAGAGAAGGTTATAAGAAACTCAATGACAAAGGCCGGATTATCGTAACCTCAATTCTCCTTGAAACACGTGTAGAAGCAGTTAAAATCTTTAAAGAACTGGGCTTAACCCCGGAAGTGGTGGAGGTAGCCATCACCAGGGGCAGGATAATGGAGAGGGGGACCATGATGAAGGCCCAAAATCCAGTAACCATCATTTCAACCCCAAAAATTTAAGAAATCTTTAGCCACGAATCATAAATATTAAACGGGCATAAAGTGAACTGATCTTCCCATAGTAACCTATTTATGTAAGTTCATGGATACTTATAAAAAATACTAGCTGCGTTCAAATAAAAAAATACTAGATGTGGTTTATATATGGAGAGTTTAACTCTCGGACAATATCGACAGATGGTTGAAGACGTATTAGATTTCAAGAAAGTCAACGGGGAAATGCCTGACTACACCATTATTAATGGTTGTCGAATAGATAAAGAAGAATACATCGACATGATTGAAAGGGTTAACAGGTTCTTCCTGGAAATAGGCAGAAACCCGCGCATGGTTGAAATCGAAAGAACAAAGTTCACTAAAACTGGAAAAGTTCTGGCCCATTAAATTGGAAACATAACATTCAGTTGCTATCAATAGGGATTCCTACCCTAAATTAAAAACAATATTTTTTTTAAATTAAATAATCAATATTTTATTAATTAATTGATTTTTAAATTATCAATTTTTAAATTATTCGACGAATTTTAAATAATTGGATGTATTTTATATCAATTAAAAGTATCAGATTGATTTTTAATTAATTCCTCAATTAAACCTAATAGAATTTTAATTAATCTATCAAATTCTTATCCAGATCTTCAGGATAATTTAAATTTAGAAAACTCTGGGCAGTATCATCAAGTGAATAAACAGGTACATACCTCACATCAACATCCAAAAGTAAAGATTGAACATCTCGCCTACCATCCTTTAAAATAGCGGCTATTTGACCTGTGATCCTCTTATTGTAGATTGCATGGAGGGGTTCAAGCTTCCCGTCAGGCCATTCCGGTACAACTACATCATAGATCATGTTGTAATACTTAAATATATTGTTAATAAAGGACAGTGGAATAAATGGTGAATCGCAGGGGATCACCAGGGCATGATCCGAAGTTATACATTTAAGACCAGTGAATATCCCCATCAAAGGGCCCTGGTCTTCCATTGTATCGATGCATATCCTGACCTTCTCCTGGAATTCCTGATTTTCTAAAACACATTCATATGCCAACTGCTGCTCCCTGTTGCGCAGGACCAGCACAATTTCATCTGCTATATCAAATGCATTTTCCAGAACTTGAATTATTAACGGCTGTTTTTCAACCATCATAAGTCCTTTATCCTGGCCCATCCTCTTTCCACGGCCACCACAGAGTACAATCATCGACTTCATAATCAACTCTCATGAGAATTTTAGATAATAGAATGTTTAGGTAAAAAAATAAAAATTTACATCAAACGGGTTGTTGGATAATTAGGACTTTCATTGGTGATTAGCAGGTCGTGGGGATGGCTTTCAGTCATTCCACTCGAGGTGATCCTGACAAATTTAGCACGTTTCTGCATTTCTTCAATATTTATCGCTCCAGAATAACCCATGGATGCTTTAAGACCTCCAATTAACTGGAACAATATCTCACCAACCTTACCTTTGTGGGGTACGACTCCTTCAACTCCCTCTGGAACTAGTTTGGCATGTTTCATGGGGCCTTTAACTTCCTGGAAGTAGCGGTCTGTACCAGCACCTGATCCACCGGTCATGGCGCCCAGTGAACCCATACCACGGTACTGTTTATACTTACGGCCGTTCATTATCACCACGTCACCTGGTGCCTCATGTGTCCCGGCAAGTAAACTACCCACCATAACTGTATCAGCACCCACACCTATGGCCTTAGCAATGTCTCCGCTGTACCTTAATCCTCCATCACCAACTACTGGAACTCCGTGTTCATGGGCAACATCTGCCACGCTGGATATGGCAGAAAGCTGCGGTACACCAACACCAGCTATGATTCTGGTGGTGCAGATGGAACCAGGACCTATTCCTACTTTAAGTCCATCCACCTCTGCGCTTATAAGGGCTTCGGCTGCTTCTCCAGTGGCAATATTTCCAACCAGGAGGTCTGCTTCTATTTCCTTGTTCATTTTAAGTGCAAAGCTAACTATATCTGGTTTATGTGCGTGGGCTACATCCACTGCTATGATATCGGCACCTGCTTTATCCAGTGCAATGGCCCGTTCAAGATCGAAGGGTCCGGTTGCTGCTGCCACCATAAACTTCCCCTCATTATCCCTGGAGGCACTAGGATACTTCTTGCGTTCCAGTATATCCTTGATGGTTACAATACCAACGATCTTATCATCCTTTACCACCGGGAGTCTTTCCACCTTATTTTCGTATGCAATGTCCAGAGCTTCATTAGGGGTGGTTGATTCTTTTATGGTAACCACCTTCTCGGTCATCACTTCCTCCACTTTTCTACTGGCATCGGAGTTTATTATGGGCATTATGTCCCTTCTGCTTATGATACCTATTACCTTCCTATCTTTTACCACTGGAAGGCCGTTTACACCTTCCTCATCCATGACCTGGTTTGCCTCAGCTATAGATGCATCGGGTGTGGTGGTTATAACATCCCTTATAGTGAGATCTCCCGAGGTTTTCACCTTTTTAACCTCATCCACCTGCTCACTAACTGTCATATTCCTATGAATAACTCCTAATCCACCGTCTTGAGCCAGTGCTATGGCCATCTCTGATTCGGTGACTGTGTCCATGGCTGAACTTATTATAGGAATGTTTATATTCAGATTACGTGATATACGAGTTCTGGTTGTCACATTCTTTGGTTCAACTGTAGATTCAGATGGTACCATTAAAAAATCATCGAAGGTAAAACCATATGGTGCATCTTTAAGTTTTCTGGTAAACATTTTTAATAACCCCAATTACTAAATAGAATGAATTAAATTAGATTTTTTTAATATTAACTTCAATTATTAAGACTTTTAATATCAACTTTAATTATTTAAGATTTTTTAAAAATCTACTCCATATTATCTAATAGATTTAATCTAATGGATTTAATCTACTTAAATTATTTAATGTATATTTAAATAAATAAATTTTCTGTTTTTCCCTAAAAATCCTTCATCATAGCTTTTAATCTGGAAACAGCATCTCGGTTGATGCTACCATTATTTCTATCCCCACCAGTACATGCCGCTCCACGAATACCAACCACATCACAACCTAAATCATAGAGTAATTTGAGCTGGTCTTCTTTGATGGAACCAGCCAGTGCATTTTTAAGTCCTTGATCATGTGTGTCTGTGGTAAATTTGGAAATTGCTTCTTCATCCATGAAGTCAAAGAGTGTGTTACCGTCTTTAACTGCGGTATCCACCATTGCCAAATCTGCACCGGAATCTGCGGCCACGCGCGGTATTTCCATGGGATCCACAGCACCTACCCGGTGGGCATCGGCATATCCTGAGGCCACTACCAGTATGTCATCGCTTGCATCCTTAACAGTTTTAACCACATTTTCCATTACTTCCAATGCTTCGGAATAATTTCTGGTACCATACAAACCTACTTTGATGTAATCTGCCCCGGATGCAACTGCTCCTGCAGCTGCTAGAGAAACTGTCCCTGGTTTATAGGGTACGTCTCCAAGGGTGGCGCTTACCAGCATGTTTTCTGGTGTAAGTTCCCTTATACTCCTTATTACCCAGGGGAAATTAGCTCCTAATGAACCTTCCTTAGGGTTTTTCACATCTATGATATCAGCACCACCTTCTATGGCTTCCTGTGCTTCCTCTGTATTTATCGGGCTAATTAATAGAAGCAATATTAATACCCTCCCATGAATTAAACTTTACCATGAAATTTCCACCTATAAATTGATTTTATCACTCAGTTATATTTAATCGGGTGCTTTTAAAACTCTATTTCTTAAAGACCCCAAAAGATACATGATGATTCGTGAATACTCAATGATCCCTTAAATAATTTTTATCACATATTTACTAAATCTTATATATTTAACTATCGTTGTAGTTGTTAAGTTTTTAGCGTTAAACCTAGACTATCAATTTTGGCCCCTTAACTCCATCATCTATTTTACCATAACCATCTATTTATTTGGCTCTTAACTCCATCTATTGGGAATAAGGAGAACCATTTTTCTTTATTTTCCGGGCGGTTTCTCCGTGTTTTTCCTTCAATATCCCTGCTTCTACCATTTCCCTTCTCAATTCTTCAATGAGCTGGTTGGTTGGTATTTCCATGGGGCAGTCGAGTGTGCACTGTCCACAGAGGGTACAGGTGAAAAGGCCAGATTTGAAGCAGACTTCTTTATCTCTCAGGTAACGGCTGAAGACCACTCCTCTACCGCCCAGATGGCGGCCGTACCCGAACTCATAACCCATAACATCATATACTGGGCAGGTTACTATGCAGCTTCCGCAGCCGATGCAAAGTAGGCTTTCCCTGGAATTTTTCAGGGTTTTGCTCCGGCCGTTATCAAGTAAAATAACAACCACCCTGCTTGCACCGTACATCCCCATTAAGAGTATCTGTTCTATATCGGCTGTCTTTGAAGGGGATGATACCACGTTCATATAGGCTGGTGAGGTTTTTCCTGTGGCGTATATTGTCTCCAATTTCACCACTGAGATTGCTTCTTCCAAGGTTCCCACGAGTTTATCAATGCCCACAATAACGATGTGGGTGTCCAGAAGGGATACCATGCTGATGTTTCCTTCGTTGTGCACCATCACCAGGGAACCATCCTGTGCAGCCAGTGAATTTGCACCAGTTATCCCCACGTTACAGTGAGATAGTTCATCCATCACATCCTCTTTAACAGCGTTCAGAATCTCCTGAGGGTCGGATTTAACTTCCCTTTTGAATTTTTCCCGGAGAACCCGGGCAATCTCCTCCATACTAAGGTGGGCTGCCGGGCCTATGGGGTGTGATGATTTCTTTTTATCTGTAAACTGGACAATCCTATCCCCTAGATCAGTCTCCACCACCTGTATATCCTTGGTCTGTAAAAAGTCAGATAAGCCTATCTCGCTTGCAGTGTTAGATTTCGATTTGGCCACTGTATTTTCAAACTTAACCAGGGAATATATGGCTTTTAATGCTTCATTTGAATCTTCGGCATAGATAACCTCAACTCCATTGCTCTGTAGCTTCTCAACTGCCTCAACTTTAAGTTCCTCCAAGTGGCTTATTGAGTACTCCCTGATCTGGCGAACTCTTTCTTTAAGTTTCCTTGTTTTTTCATTATCCAGTAGCTTTTTTCTCCTTTTATTGAGGATTTTAAAGGATTTATTCATGGCCTGGATCTCTGATTCATCCATGGGAGTTGTCATGTTTTTTACCATTTAATTATATTAATTTTTAAATCTCTCACTGTTTTAATTCTAAATCTATCAGTAATTAATTGCTTAGATTTTTATTTTCCTCTAGTTAAAGCCCACAACAAGATTTCTGATAAGTCCATCACCTTTATCTTAGGTTTAGGATTTCCTGATGCTTCCTGCAGGTTGACGAGGCAGAAGGAACAGGATGTAACCAGTATGTCTGCATCAGTCTCCAGAGCATCATCTATCCTTTTCTGGGCCAGTTTATTTGCAATTTCCGGGTAGGCTGATTTAACTCCCCCGCCTGCCCCACAGCAGCGGGCGTTTTCTTTAATATTTTCCATCTCCACCAAGGTAGCAATGGATCTTAAGATCCCCCTTGGAGAGTCATACTCGCCACTGTGTCTTCCCAGGTGGCAGGGATCGTGGTAGGAGACATTTACCGGGAGTTTATCTGGTTTAATAACTCCCTCCTTTATCAAATTTTCAAAAAGCATGGAAATATGGATTACATCCAGATCCACCCCTAAAAATTCTTTATAATCATTTTTAAGAGTATTATAACATCCAGCACAGGAAACCAGTACCTTTTCACCCTTTAACTTCTCGGCGGTTTTGGCCATTACTTCCCGGGCATCATCTGCAAATCCTGTCCTGAGCAGGAATGAACCACAGCATTCTTCATCATCTAAAATATGATGGTCAATATTTGCCATCTTTAAAATTTGTCTGGTGGCCATTTCAATATGGGGGAGTTTCTCCCTGACAGTGCAGCCTCTAAAATATATCATGTTATCTACACATTTTTTTTAATCTAAAAAAATTGAATCCAACAATTAAATATTTAAAGATTTTTTGAATAAAGATTTGTTAAATTTTTCAACTGTTTATAATTAATTTATATTATAAAATATTATAATTCTTAGATTATAAATAGGGAGTCTAGTGGGATAGTGCCCTCAACCATAATTATAATTAAGATTGATTAGTATCATTTATACGAGAAAAACTAATTTTTTTAAACAGATTGATTTGCTGGTGTTGTTTTGGCAATTATAGACATCATCGTGGGTGTTAAAAATGAGGAGGAATACATCGAGAGGTGTATCCGATCTCTAATGAATCAAATCATGAATGATATCAACATCCTGGTTGTTGACGGGCTGTCTAAAGATAGAACCAGGGATATAGTAAATGAATTAATGAATGAAGATAACAGGATAAAGTTACTCATAAATAAGGAGGAAACTATCAGTTCGGGGCGTAACATAGGGTTAAAAACTGGCTCGTCAGAATATGTAGCATACCTGGACGGGCATGCCTATGTTGATGAAAACTGGCTGGAGATACTTTATCTTTCCTACAAAGAATATGAAAAGAAATACCACCTGGGAGGCATCGGATCCACCTATGCCAGCCCAGAAGATGACACACCATTTGGAAAAACTGTAGCCTACTGTGTTCAGACTATATTCGGGGGTCTCGGAACCTCATTTACAGAAGAAAAAGAAATACACACTGTAGATACAGTAGCCTTTGCCCTGTATAAGAGATCCACACTGAGGAGTGAAGAGATAATCTACGACGAAAATATGACCCACTGTGAAGACACCGACTTCAACCACCAGCTAATAAACAGGGGTTACGTATTGTTAAAACATCCGGAAGCCAGGGTATATCAGTACCGGCGGAAGAACATCAGCCAATTCTTCATGCAGATGTACAAATATGGGGAAGGCAGGTACAAACTGGCGAAAAAATACAGGGAGACATTGAAATATTACCATTTAATCCCTGTTTTAGCAATTTTATACCCCTTATTTGCATTAATAGGTTTGATAATATTCCTGATTGGGCATTTAAACTTTAATTATCTGATTTTAATCTGGTCACCAGTTATCCTCTACTTAATAATTGATGTAATATATACTATTAACATCATGGTCAGGCATGGCAGTTTGAATCAAGCCTCTGCATTGTTGATATTTCCAGCCATCCATATCGGATATGGTGCCGGCTTTTTAAAAGGATTAATAAGAAAATAAATCTGGTATAAAATAATGAAAATCTTAATCTTAGTTGATTCATTGAAAATAGGAAGCGGATCTGATAAATTCGGTCATTATATTGGAGATTAATTATATAAGAATGTTTAAGATATCACATTCATATTATACCATTTTATTTATTTAATTGATTCATTCTAATTGATTTTTATATCTTATTTAATATAAAATAATAAAACAATAAATAGAGGTTACATTTCTGGATTTGTTGATATGAAAGTACTTGTCCTTGTAGAATCATTGAAGGTAGGGGGAGGATCGGAAAGATTCGCAGCTACCTTAGGTACTAAACTGTATGATAAAGGTTATGATATTTCTTATCTTACTTTGATGGATGAAAGCCCAAAATACAAGTTTAAAGGCGATTACTACAGTTTAAAAATAGATGATATTTATACAAACAGTGCAAAACGACTTTATAATCTATTAAAATATTCTCCAAAGATTAAAAGAATCTGTAATGATCTGGAGATTGACACTATAATCGCTGTTTCAGAGATTGGAAATTTCTACGCGGTTACAAGCCGTTTGTTGGTAAAAAACAAAGCACATATAATAGCCACCCAACACATGAACCCTGAAATTTTTTTGGATAATAAATTAAAATTTCATTCCATTAAATTCTTTTATCCAAAAGCTAATATTGTAGTCTGCGTCTCTAAAGAAACAGAACACATACTTAATCAGGTTTACAATATATCCAACACCCAAACCATCTACAATATGGTAGACATTCAAGAAAATATTAAACTTTCCCAAGTAGAACTCGTTCCGGAATATAAGGATCTATTCAAGGAAGAACACTTCAATTTCATCAATATAGGTCGTTTGACCAGACAAAAAGGTCAGTGGTTTATGATACGTAGTTTCAAACAAGTGTTTGAGAGATACCCCCATGCTCGGCTTTTCATACTAGGTGATGGCCCCTTAAAGGAGGATTTAGAAGACCTGATCACTAAACTTGACCTTAATAATCATGTGTTTTTCCTTGGAGAACAGGATAATGTATTCCCCTTTCTAAAAAATGGTGATTGTTTCCTCTTCCCTTCGCTGTGGGAGGGACTTCCACTGGTTCTTATTGAAGCATTGTCAATGGATATTCCAATCATATCAAGTGACTGTAAAACTGGACCTAAAGAGATATTGTGTCCTGAACTTGATTTTGAGGAAAAACCAAATTACCCATATCTAGGTAAATTCGCCATTCTCAATGAGCCATTTCCTAATGAAGATGATTTTAATACTATCAATGAGAAACCTCTAAACAGACAAGAGGAAAAATTTGCAAATTTGATGATAGAAATTATAAAAAGCCCTAATTTAAGGAAGAACTATTCTAATGGCAAAATTAGGGCTGAAAAATTTGATAACGATCAAATAGTGACTCTATGGAATGAGTTACTGAAAAAATTGTATTAATTCTAGTTATATGCTCTAAATTCATCCTTTATATAATATCTCCTTTGCTCTTTTATTATCAAAATCATCGTTAAATGCGCCGGCATATGCAGATGTTGTAAGATGGATTCTTTTGAATTTATGATCATCATATAGAACAATCATAAATACATTGAATAGCCATGAAATTATCATTATCATCCAATATGATAAAATTGGTTTTCTATATTTTTTAAGTAACCACATATTATTCCTTATTTCATAATAACGGGTCCAATACTTATCATATTTTATTATATAGTAAGGATTACCTAAAATTTCTTTTGTTGCTTGATCATTGGTCTTAAAATCTTTATGTAATATAACACTATCCATAATTAGTAAAATTCGCCCTACACTACGCAACCTAATGGAATATTCGTAATCATCGCCATAAATAAAGAATTCTTTTTTCGGAAATCTTATTTTAGTTATTGATTTTCTGTTGATTAAAACACCCACAAAAGAAGTCACATCTATCTCTAAAACTTCATTATTGTCAATCAATTCTGATTGTACTGATTCAGCAATTTTATAATTCCAAAAGCTATTGAAATCAAAATATCCCCTATGGAAAGGTACGATATTATCATCAGGTGTTTTAACTAATCCCGAAAGAGCGGAAATATTTTTTTCATCAAAATATTTACTTAATTTCTCAAGGGCATCGTTAAGTGGTTCAGCATCATCATCCATCAACCATAACCAATCATATCCTTCATGATAGGCTCTTTTAACACCTTCGTAGAAACCTCCGGCACCTCCCTTATTTTCATCTAGCCGTATATAGTGAAGTTTAAGTCCTTCTCCATCTACAGAGTTTTTAATTTTATAGCATTTACTCCAGGCTCCCTTATAATTTTGCAGTGCCTCCCCAATGTACCCCTTTTCATATAACAGTTCACCAGTACCATCACTAGAAGCATTATCAATCACATAGATACCATCTAAAGGATATGATTGATTCCTCAAAGACTGTAAACACTCCGCTAACAAATCTTTCCTATTAAAAGTAACAACAACTGCAGATACCCTTTTTATGTGACGCTGTCCTTGAAATTCCATCTATCCCTGCCCCAATATAACTAAGCATCGAAATGCCTCAATTAACTAAATTTAAGTATATATCTTTAATTTCATTAAAATGAGTGTCCATGGATTTAATCAAACCCTTATTATCCTTAATTATTTTCCGGTTTAAGTCCCTGATTTCTCCAGGATTTCTAATGATATATTCCATTTTACTGGCTAACTCCTCAGCGGTAGCTGTTTTATTCACCCAGCCAGTTGAACCATCCACTACATAATCAACTATACCCCCTTTCTTGTTACCTATCACTGGAATTCCTTTGGCTAGAAATTCAATACCAGTAAATCCATAAGCCTCTTCCCAAATTGAAGGCATTATTCCCACATCAACTCTATCCAATATTTTGTCTAGATCTCTAACATCATATGGACCATAGTAATATACAAATTCATAATTTAAAATACGTTTAACACCATTTTCAAGTCCACCCCACAAGTGAAGTTCAAACTGTTTACTGTAACCCTTCAAATTTAATATTTCTATGGCCTCCAGAAGAACTTGGGATCCCTTTGAGATAATACCACAGCTTGACAATGCTGCAAATTTAATTAATCTATTTATATCAATTATTTTCGGTTTTATTAATTCTAAATGCTTTACAGTACTATGCAAAGTAATTAAATTATTTATTCCATAGCTCCTGTATATCTCTTCCATTCTATGAGATACAGAAATTAATAGATCAATTTTCTTCAATCTTACAATATTAGTGTCTCTCCTTCTTTGATAATCTATCTTTAACACTTCATTTTCTGATCTAAATTGCTCCCAATCCATAAATTTTTTTGTTTTAAACTGGGAATTTTTCGAAAATTTACTTAAACAATTTTTTATTTTTAAAACTAGAGTAAATAGATGAATCTTTTTTAGATAATAAAGGAGAGTGGTTATAATCAAAAATTTACCATCTTTGGGGGCGTTTCTACAACAAATACTACACTTCTCTTTGATATCGTGACCGATGCATATCTGGTTGTTGCTTTTGAAGAGTTTGAGGGTGGGACATAACAAGAAGTAATCATGCAATGTCATAACTAAGGGAATTTTATATTCATCCTTGGCAATTTCTATTAAAGAAGAGGGCATTCCTGCTAATTCCTGTATATGTATTATATTAGGTTTTGTCTGGGTTAAAACATCCCTGAAATAATTCTCTATAATTTCCTCTTTTAAATCTAGTTTAGGATATAATGTACCTAAATCACCTGCATGAAAAATGGGTGAATTTATTATTTCAAACATGTTGATTTCTCCATTTCTCCATTTTTTGAGCGTAGTTGATGCATATGGATAATATCGGCCAGAAAAAAAGTAAGATACACTCCATCCCTTTTCAGCTTGAATATTCATGAGATCTTCAGCATACTCTATTAGCCCCCCACCTCGCCATGGCTTAAATCCCCATCCTAGATGTAAAATATTCATTTAAAGCTTCCCAATAAATTTTTTATTCTATAAAAGAAAAAATGTAGTAATATCCATCCATCAAAATACAAATTTAAAACATCTTTAATATTTCTTCTTCTCTTTATATATTCAGTGGGCCGGAAACTTAATAATTCTTCTTTTGAATAGTAATTTAACAACAAACCACTTTTATGGAACAGGAATGGTGTTCTACCTGCATATTTAATGTTAGATTTCAAATGAGTAGGGAATTTTGAGTTAACTTCAGCAAATGATTCTGTAACTAATATAATTCCATCCATCTTCAAAAAATTGGAGATGTTCTTAATAGCCTCTATTGGATCAGCTAAGTGTTCCAAAACCTCTAAAAATACTATGACATCAAAAATTTCCAGCGGAATATCTTCAAATCTGTTGATTAATTCCACTTCAATTTCATATTTTTGGAATCTTTTTATGGCGAAGTCATAAGTTTTACTACCAGGCACGTCATAGTAAAAGAATTTTGCCTGTTTGAATTCACTATATAATCTTGTTAAGTCACAACCAATTCCATCTCCAAGCATCAATATTTTTATTTCCCTGTCGTTTACTCTTCCTAGATATTCTGTTATTCTTGATTCGATTAATTCCATGACACGCCTTTTTCCACATCTAATTGATTCTAAATAAGTTTCAAAGACAAATCCGTATGATTCTCTATAAAAATTTTCCATTTTATCGTTATAAATATGAAAATCGATGTTAAATTCAGTAGCATCGTTCATAACATTCCAACCCGGATTTAAAGCTTCATTCCATACTCTTTCTTTGATTTCTTCTCGATGGATTTCAGTCATTTCATCAATTTCATCTATTAATTCCATAAATGTTTCCGGCATGTGAATACCTCCTGCGTGTACAGAAAAATTAATATTCCTGTGTAAAATTCAAGTTTAAGGTTATTTTACGATTTAAACCAATCTATAAATTGGTAATTAATTCTATATTTTATTATTTTAAATTTTTTATTTTAAGAATCACTAGTATGCTACCTGCCAGATAACTTATAACCCACGCATAACCAATGCCTACTATTCCAAATATATCCATTAAAAAGTAGCTTGAACCAATAAGCAGGATGGAAATAACTAGACTAACTAAGATCATGTCTTTAATTTTATTTCGGACCTTACCTATTGAATAGTAAACCTGACAGATGGAATATAAGAAACTAGAGATGATCATAACTCTTAACAAATCTAGCCCATTAACATAATCACTTCCAAATAATCCTAAAATATATTCCCCGAATATAAAGATTAATCCCGCTAATGGAATTAATAGGGAAAAAATAGCTATCAGCGATTTTTTGGTGTTTTCTCTTAAGGATTCACCATGGCTGCCCTCCACAAATAGCGAGGTACTGAAGGCTGACGATAACATGAAAAGAAAGGAAGCGATTGTGTATGTGATGTAGTAATAAGCTGTTTGTCCACTTCCAAGCACATTTAAAACGATTATCGGTAAAATAAAAACAGGTATACTTCCAAATAACATGAAAAAATAATTACCTGCAGAAAAATGGAATGAATCCCATAAAAAGTCCCAATCAATTATCTGTACCTTTTCAGTAGTTTCTGGTTTTATAATTTTAAATATCAAGATGTAGGAAAATATGATGGCTATTAGGACAGATATTCCAAAGGATAAAAATATTCCCAGAGACCCAAAAAAGGGTATGAATATCAACAACACCCGTAGGTTCATTAATAAATTTTGATAAAAGTAATATTTACTCTTTCTAAGTGCAATAAATGCATTTCCTGTGATTCCGGATAATGTAAAGGCAATTAGTGCCATGAAAAATGCCAGCAAGTTATTTTTTACAAGAGCCAAATCAGGAGCCCACAGATCAATTCCCAGAACGAATATTATACCAAATAAAATGGTTGAAATTAATATAACTACCGAGGAAGTGGTCATTATGTTAAATTTGTTTTTATCTGGAAAAAAGCGTATAATGGATTGATCCAATCCCAAATAGGAGATAATAGCAAGTAAACTAACTGCTGAGATTAACGCGGTGTTTATACCCACTTCCTCTTGGGTATAAAGTTGGGCAGCCACGATCCAGAAAATAAAACCTAGAACAGCTCCAAGTACCATGGTTAATATGAGATAAAAAGAATTTTGATACAATGGATCCTGTACTATTGTCCTAAAATCCCTAAAATTACTGGGAAAGATTTTATCCAACAAAAAAAATCACTTTTTATTCTGTGTAAGAAAATAATTAATTTACTAAATAATTAGTTTTCTTCATCTTTTTTTTCTTTTGAACCTATATTTTCCTGTTGAAGGGCTATTTCCCTGGCAATATGGGTTATTTCCTGTTCGATGTTCTCTATCTTATTGTAAATCCTGAATATGAGATAGAAACAACCTATAAGTCCCAATATAAGGATTACATCCAGTCCCCGACCAATGCCTGTTAAATCGGCAAAGTACACAGTGGCATCTGGAAAGATGGAAAGGAATATTAAGACTATCCAGACTACACTCCAAATTAAGAGCATCCCAAGGGACATCTTACTTTCCCTGAATCTTATAAATGAATATATTAAACCTACAATTCCAATAATAATCCCAATGTATTGATATAACATCAGTGCCATTTTTTAACCTCTTAACTCGTTAATTAATCTTTAAAATGATAATCAATTGTTATAGCTCCACTATTTCAATGCGTCCTTGATCATCCTCACCAGTATCTTAATTCCTACTTTAAGGTTAGTGCCCTTTGCCATGGCATAGTCGGTGTATATGGTTTCTATGGGCACTTCTTCCATTTTAAGTTCTTTATGCTTGATCTCCCTGATTATCTCGGAGGAAATTCCGTACTCTCTTGATTCTATATCCAGTGCTACGGCTGCATTCCGGTTAAACGCCCTTAGACCTGACTGTGAATCTTTAACACTTGCTCCGTAGAATATCCTGGTGATGAGATTCATCAACTGGTTTGAAACCTTCTTTACCCCGGGCATATCATCAAAATCCCTGACACCAATAACCACATCTGCATGTCCCCTGATTATTGGCTGGCAAACTGGTAGTATGTCATCAGGGTTGTGCTGTCCATCGGCATCAAAAGTCACCATGATATCGGCCCCTTTAGCTAAACTGACCTCAATACCTGTTTTAAGTGTAGCACCCAATCCCCGGTTAATGGGATGTTTGTATAAATATCCCCTACCAGGATTAGAATCCAAGATGTTCCGGGCTATCTGGTAGGTCCTGTCAATGGAGCCATCATCTATTATAACCAGTTTCAACCCCCTGCTAAAGAGTTCCTCCAGTACTTCACCAATTATTTTTTCTTCATTGTATGCCGGTATGATAACCCAAATATCCATGTCTACCAGGTTAAATGACTGGGGACTGTTTATGTTTTCTACTGGTTTACCAGGCATAGAATCACCGGAGTATTTAGTTTTAACATCAGTTTAATATGTTCAACTTAAATTACATAAAATTTACTTATTTTATAAAATTTGATATTCTTGCAGAATTTTGATTCTTTAACAAAATTTGAACTCCAGGAAATTGAATTCAATCAAAATTGGAACTCTAACAAATTTTATGCCCCTATTAAGATTCAGGGTTCAACTTAATGGCAAGTTCTGCCACCCTTTTACCCAGATTGGCAGAAGTCTCCAGACCTGTGTCATCTTCTGCAGCAGCTCCGGCTGCACCGCTTACTCCTGCTCCACCATAGTGTGCCATGGGTGCGCCATCACCAACTATAATTGCATCCTGGATGAGTAGAAACTGGTGTATTGCAGTTATAGTTGTCTCCTGGCCACCGTTACGTGAAGCACCTACACTGATAGCCCCGGCGACTTTATCCTTTAGTTTGAAGTCTACACGAAGTGGCCTAGAGCGGTCCATTAACATTTTAAGTTGGGAGGTAACGTTTCCAAAGTATACTGGACTACCTATTATTATTCCATGGGCTTCCTCTAGTTTACGAGTTATCTCCCTCATATCATCGTATATGGAACATTCACCTGTGCTTTTACAAATGTCACAGGCGATGCATGGTTCGATTTCTGCTTGTGCCAGGTTGATAATTTCAGTTTCTGCACCGGCATTTTCGGCTGTCATCAGGGCTTTTTTTACGTAGATTTCTGTGTTGCTACCTGTCCGGGGGCTTCCAATTATTCCTATAACTTTGACCATGATATCATTCTCTGATTGAATTTTAGTTTTAAAATTGATTTTTTTTATTTATTGAATAAATTTTAAATGTATATTAATTTGGATAACTAAAATAAATAACTGCTCAATAACATAGAATAAAAATAATAATTGGCTTGAAACATGAAAATCATTGATTATAAAGCTCTGACTGTAGAAGAAAAGGTTCTTGAAGTTGTTAGGGATTTCATTAGGGAGGAAAAAAAAGGCAACTATAATGCCCGGGACCATGCTAAACTGGCTATACAGGATTATCTGGTTAAAACTGATGATGGTTCATGCACCCTTAACTCCGGCTTCATAGATGGTAAGTCAGAAACCATGCACACCCATCATGGCGGGGTAAGGGAAGCCATGGAGAAATATGTAAAACCTGCCCGGCTTGAAGGAAAAGATTCTGTTACTGTACTTGACATCTGCAGTGGCCTGGGCTATAACGCAGCATCCAGTATAGAATATTTAAACCATGACACTGAAATAGAACTTGATCTCGTTGAAATATCAAAAGAGACTGTAACACTTTCACTTTTAATGAATACACCACTAAAATCATACAAAATCATTCAAAAGGCTGTAGAAGACAGGCTACTTAATGAAGGGATCATCAGATTCAGGCACTGTAATAATCAGGTGCCAGAGAGAATAAAAATCAATTTACATATGGAAGATGCAAGAAAGACAATTTACAAATTGAATGGTAATAAAACCTATGATGCTATATTCTTAGACCCATTCTCACCATTAAAATCTCCAGAACTGTATACCTACGAATTTATCAAGCAGTTAAAATCCTTACTTAAAAGTGACGGAGTTATTTTAACCTACACTTCCGCTGCTCCAGTAAGGGCTGCTATAGTTAAAAGCGGCCTTCATGTGGGTGAAGGTCCCGCCCTTGGAAGAAGCGGTGGGACTGTAGCATCTTTAAAGGAGGATGTCATAGATAAACCCCTTTCAATGAATGATGAGCGAATGATAGCCCTCAGTGATGTTGGCATTCCGTTTAAAGACCCTGGTTTCAATGGTTCCTCCCAATATATACTCCAACAGAGGGATAGGGAACGTAAGTTGTCCCGGGGAAGGACAAGATTTTCATCAACAGTTAAAACCCCCATATACCTTAATATGGAACTTCCTGAGAGTAGATTAAGGAGGAGGGTTTTAAATAACCTGAAAAAAATGGGATTTAATGATTTAAAGTCTCCTGAAGCCGGGTATGTGGTATGTCCCCAGTACAGAGAGTGTATATGTCATGGGGATTGCAGATATTTTGATAATTCAAGGGAAAGGATTTATGAAATGAACCATAGATTAAGATTAATAGTCACCAATAAAATTACAACAAATTATGATTAAATAATTACATTTTAAGATTACAGCAAATAAGATTATATACTAAATAAACCATAAAGAGAAACTTATTTTTCACTTTAGTATCGGAGATCAATATTTTGAATTTTGAAATTAAACACAAAGACGCCAGGGGCAGAACTGGCATACTAAAAACGCCTCATGGTAAGGTGCAGACCCCTGCACTTATGCCGGTTATCCATCCTGGAAAACAGACCCTTGACGTATCCAAGTATGGAGCGGATATGGTGATAACCAACGCTTACCTCATATACAAAAACCAGGATTTAAAGCATGAGGCGCTGGAGAAGGGTGTTCATGAACTTATAAACTTCAATGGACCTGTAATGACAGATTCGGGTTCATTCCAACTTTCACTATACGGTGATATAGAGGTAAGTAACCAGGAGATCATCAAATTCCAGGAACAGATAGGAACCGACATTGGAACTTCCCTGGACATACCCACCCCACCATTTGTTACACTGCAAAGGGCTGAGAGGGAAATGGAAGTAACTATCCAGCGTGCTCGGGAGGCTTTAGAATTCAGGGATAAAATGATGCTTAACTCAGTGGTGCAGGGATCCACGTATCCACAATTAAGATCGAAGTGTGCTGAATTATTGGGAAGGATGGACTTCCAGCTCCACCCAATAGGTGCAGTTGTACCCCTGATGGAGTCCTATCAGTATTCCACACTCCTTGATGTTGTCATGGCCAGTGTTGAACACCTTCCTGACTCAAGACCCCGACACCTTATGGGGGCTGGCCATCCCATGTTATTCAGCTTCGCTGTGGCACTTGGCTGCGACCTCTTTGACAGCGCAGCATATATACTATACGCACAAGACGATAGGCTTCTGATGCCCGAGGGAACATATAAACTGGAGAACCTGGTAGAAATGCCTTGTAGTTGTCCCGTCTGTACGGGTTACAGCCCTGATGACCTGAGGCAGATGAAGAAAGATGACAGAGCAAAACTCCTGGCACAGCACAACTTATATGTAAGCTTCGCTGAGATGAGACAGATTAGGCAGGCACTGGCTGATGGAAGCCTGTGGGAACTAATGGAGAGGCGAGGGAGAAACCACCCCTACCTCCTGGATGCGGTTCGGAAGCTTAAAAATTACACACCAGAACTGGAGACATATGATCCACCCTATAAAAAATCGGCATTTTTCTACTCCGGACCTGAATCATTGAACCGGCCAGAGG
>ENA-UOOK01000727-UOOK01000727.1-fermentation-metagenome-genome-assembly--contig:-NODE-727-length-43969-cov-22.123195_pt1 | contig 43969 bp, 35 predicted proteins | sample MGYA00245777_ERZ724023 | MGnify/ENA primary metagenome ERZ724023 (study PRJEB28704, sample SAMN03018312) | fermentation metagenome | biome: anthropogenic terrestrial biome; feature: soil; material...
CTTAACACTTAACGCATCTCATCTACTCTGAAATCATTTTTTAACAATCATAGCATTAAATCCTGAATTTGTCGATAAATATTTTTATAAATTTATTAAATATATTTGTCAATGATTCCCTTACTGAGTTGAGTCATATTCCGACACAACCCGGTTAAGCCTTAATGTGGATAAAATTATGAAAACTCCTGAAATTCCACATATAACTGCCATAATGGAAAAAGTATCAGCCATTGACTGGCGAAGAGCTAATCCGGAAGTGTTATAATTATCATTGTAAAGCATTCCGTAAATAGCTGTAGTTACAGCAATACCCAGAGAATTTCCAAAGGCGGTCATTGATGTGGCTGCACCCAGCTCCTTTGAAGGAATACTGCTTATCATGTAGGGCTGAATACAAACGCTTTGGCAGCTTGTTCCAATTCCAAAAATAATCATAGTGCAATATATGGTCCATATGCTCGTGTATATATCCCAAAATGATGCCAGCAGACCGCCTAATGCAATAGAAAATCCACATAAGAGGAAGATCGTTTTAAACCTGTTTAAATCTTTTTCGAGCCACTTTCCCAAAAAAACAGGCAGAATCAGGAACACTATATTTTTAGGGAGTGCAAGTGTACCGCTGACAGTAGCTGAAAGTTCAAGAGATATCTTGGCAAAAAGTACAAGGATTCCGGAACAAAGGCATACCATGGGGCTTATAAGCACACTGGTCAAAAAGGACAAAAGAAATTTACCGTTCTTAAAAAAATTCAGGTTAAGAAATGGATTTTTGCATGATTTTTCATGTCTTATCAATAAAAGCAAAAAAATAATACCTGCTGTAATTAATGATATTCCTATGAATGAAATCCTTCCAAAGGAGACTCCGCCGAAATTACACCAGACAAGAAGGGAGCTTATACCGCAGCCTAACAGAATGATACCGGTTATATCAATTGGTTCAGTATCTGTTATGTTCTCATTATGCGGATAATATACTGCTATTATAATTGTGTATAAAAGCCCTACAGGAATAAATATTAAAAATGTGTGGAAGGCTCCTATGTAATCTACAATCAGACCTCCTCCCAATAAACCAATTAGCAGTGCGACACCATTTATAGCACCAAAAATACCAAAGTATCTGGGCCTTTCCGCGGAAGTGGTAACTTCGCTTAATATAGCAAGCGGGAAGGATCCCAGAATTCCCGAGACAATGGTGATTAATGCATAAAGTACGGTAAATATTAAGCCATTTGTATGAAGCATACACATGGCCATAAGAATAAGCCTTACCAGTGAGGCTGTTAATCCAATCTGGTAACGGCCAAACCTGTCTCCCAGCTTTCCGCCCACAGGTGTAATGACGCAGAGCAGCAAAGCATTGACACCTGAAATCAATGCATACTGGTTCATTATTCCATAGCTGTCCAATATAGAAGGAAGGATAACAGGCATGGCAAAAGCATACAGCAAATTAAAAAAATACATAATGGCAGAACCCAGAATGATGGCTTTTTTAGTTGAATTTTTAAGAGTAATGCTATCATCCATAGTCTCTACCCTACATATTTCGCATTAAAATCATAACAAACAGCGGGCATTGGTTTCAGAAATTCTGCGATTTCTACAGGGAATGGAAGCCATCCGAATATATCTGTCCGTGGGTTTACGCCTGGTATTACCTCTGTAAGTACTAAATTGTCACCATTAAACTCAAATACTCCACGTTCAGTAATATATTTGATTTCTTTCCCCAATGAGCGTAAATACTTTGCATTTAGTGAAATATATTTTATTTCCTCTACAAATTTATCAGCGCGTCCGTGATTTATGGTAATTGTATTATTTTCTGCCGTAAATCCTGAACTGACTCTGAAACGAGAACATATAATAATTTTCTTTGCGGATAAAGTAACGTGATCAAAGCCGCCGATTCCTACAAATGTATCTTCATTTCCCACAACATTTACATTTCCGTTCTTATCCACCTGGAAAGCACCAACCAGGGATAAATCAAGAGCACCTCCCTCATAAAATGCGAATTGGGACGCCATGTTATATATAGCATCAGGGTTCAGACTTGCTCCAAAGAGATCTGGAACCGGTATACCGCCCATGGAACCCGTATCGATGGAGATATAGCTGTCGTCTGAACTTATTCCCATAAGCTGGGCTTCTGTAGGCACCAGCAAAGGAATGCCTATTCCCATATTTACAGATTTGCAGCCAGTCATCTCCAGCGCCGCGCGTCGTGCTATAATGCGTTCTGCAATTTGAGGGCTGATCCTCTCAATGTCCTGTTTGCATAATTCGTTTATTTCTATTTTGGGAGCGCGCAATTCGCCGCAATAATATGGACTATAGTCACCCTGTAAATTAGACTGCTTTTGATTTGGGCTTACCCATATGGCATCTATTAACTGGGATGGGATTTGAACATCCTTTGGGTTATGAGGAACATCAATGGTTCTTTCTACCTGTACAAATACCTTGCCTCCATTGTTGTGAACTGCCATTGCAAGCTCTAAAGAATCAGTTAAACTGATTTCTTTTTCAGATGTAATATTTCCATTGACATCCGCAGTAGTTCCGCGTATGACGCACACATCAGGGAATATGGTATGGTAAAATAAGTATTCTTCACCATTTTCCTCGCGAACCTCAACAAGTTTTTTCTTCGATATTTCATTTACCGCTGCGCCTTGATGCCGCGAATCCAGGAAGGTATGCAGCCCGGCTTTAGAATAAAACCCCGGCCTGCGTGCTGCGGCTTCACGATAATTCATGGAAATAATACCCTGTGATAAATTATATGCTTCAATTGTGTTATTTTTAATCCTGCTAAAGAATGACCTGAATGCAGTTAAATGCCCTGTTATTATGCAATTGACCATATCGGGTTTATTTAGCTTATCCATATAATCCTCATCTTTATTGTATGATCCGAGACCGCAGGCAGATAGTATTGTCAAGCCCTTGGGATGATGTGTTTTTCCAAAACGTTTTTCCAATTCTATGAAAAATTGTTCCGGACATCCGATTATACCAATACCGTTAAATGCTATTATTGCATTGTCAGGAATTTCTGATACTGCTTTTTGGACAGTTGTTAGTTTTGAGTAGTTCACATTAAAAACCTCTTTCTCATTTATTGTCTAAAATTAAGATACATAATATTCGTTAAATTGTCAATCGTTTTTTAATATTTTGTTTTTTGTTATTGCAAAACCATAAGAATTATGCTACCATTAATGTTATTAAACACATGAATGTATTGCTGTTTAAAATTTTAAAAATTATCCAGTATTCATATTTTGATTATGGATAAAAGGAGTGTGTATGAAATTAATTGATTTGAGTTCATTGATGCACAACCAAGCGGTCAATGATCCGCCGGCACAGCGGCCAACTATAATCTATACGGATCATACCGGTGGGAGAGATAATATGTTGACATTTTTTCCTTCAGCAACTGTGGATGATTTGCCGGAAGGATTAGGTTGGGCTTATGAAGGAGCATTTTTGGGAACTCATAGTGGAACTCATATGGATTCGCCATGGCATTATCATCCGACTATGAGTAATGGACAAAGGGCAATCACAATTGATGAGGTACCATTGGAATGGTGTTTCGGTAATGGCGTTAAATTAGATTTTAGTGACAGACCGGATGGGACACGCCTTATGGCTGAAGATGTGAAAGAGAAATTAAGGGAGATAGCTTATGAAATTAAGCCATATGATATCGTTTTAATCCAATCAGGTGCAGATCCATATAGTGATGACGAGTCTTACCTGGTGAAAGGGTGCGGTATGGGAAGAGAAGCTACCAATTATCTGACCCAGCGTGGCGTAGTGGTTACAGGTACTGATGCGTGGAGCTGGGACAGGCCGCTGCCACTGGTAGAGCGTGAATTTGCCGAAACACACGACAAAAGCATTATCTGGGAAGGACATTTCGCAGGTATCGATAAAGGATATTGCCACATGGAAAAACTCACTAATCTGGACAAGCTTCCTGCGTTTGGATTTAAAGTTGCGTGCTTTCCGATAAAAATAAAAGGCGGAAGTGCCGGATGGGTACGCCCTGTTGCAATAATTGAATAGGAGGCTATTGAGTGTATCTGGAACATGTAAAGGGAGATACTTGGTGTATAATTACGGATTTTTGCAGAATTCCCTTTTATAAATTAGATAAAAAAAATATTGTGATGATGGACACGGGGCTAAGAGACCCGATGGATGGCGGGATACTTGATTTATTGAAAAAATCGGATTTAAAGGTTTCTCATATTCTTACCACTCATGCACATATTGATCATGTTGGAAACCACGCAATACTGAAAAAGGAGCATGGAGCCAGGGTTTATATGACGTTGTTTGATGCGGCAGTAACGGGCAGCCCTCTTTGCCTAAAGTCGTATATGTATGGGAGCAGCTATAAGTTTATTCTTGAACATGCAGATTCAATGTTATGTAAAACCGATGAATTAATTTTACAGGGTCAGAAAAACATTATTATAGAAGGGTTGTCTTTTGAAATATTAAATCTTCCGGGGCATGCTCCCGAGCATTTGGGTTTTGTAACGCCTGACGGAGTTGCATATATTGCTGATTTGCTGATGACTGAGCATGTGCTAAGATCTGTTCGCATACCGCATATTACGTGCTGGGAGGAAGATTTGAAAAGTAAGCGGTATATCTGCAACACTCAGTATCCGGCATATATTATGGCACACAATGGTATCTGTGATTCTATAGATAGCTTAGTTAAGGAAAATATAGAGGTAATAGAAGAGAAAATAAAAGTGGTAGAGGATTTCCTGTGCGACTACATGACTATGGATGAAATAGTTGCTCGGGGAATAAAAGAGTTTGGTGTAAAGAATGACACCGGCTGGAAGCTGAATACTGCTTATGTGAATATAAGAACGTTTTTGGAACATTTGCTTGACAGTAAAAGAGTAATAAACGTAGCTGAAAATGGAGTAACCAGGTATATAAAAATATAAACTATTAAAGGAGGTTCTTATGAACAAATTAATTATTTCTGTTGCACTTACCGGTTCGGGTACCAGCAAAGAGGCGGCCCCTTCGGTACCTTATACAGCAGATGAAATTGCAAGAGATGTGGTAGCAGTGGCAAAGGCCGGTGCGGCGATTGTGCACATTCATGTCAGAGAAGATAATGGATGGCCTACCATGAGTACTGAAAAGTTTACCGGAGCATTTGAGGCTGTTAAAGCCGCAGTAAAGGAAGCCGGTGTTGATGTTGTTGTAAATCTGACAACTTCGGGAAGCCCTGCTATTGAGCCTAATGATTTGAGAATGGCACATTTAAAGAAGCTTAGACCTGAGATGTGTTCCTTTGATGCAGGAACCATGAACTGGAACAACGGAGGCGTATTTGTTAATACACCTGATTTTCTGGAGGAGCTTTCCAAGTGTGTGGTGGAAGAAGATATTAAGCCGGAAATTGAGATTTTCGACGGCGGGATGATAGGAAACGCATTATATTATATTAAAAAGCATAATATACCTGAGCCATGCCATTTCCAGTTTGTACTTGGAGTTGGAGGTGGTCTGGACGGCACCGTAAGGAATTTGTCCTTCCTGAAGGAAATGTTGCCGGAAGGATATACATGGTCGGTAACCGGCATTGGAAAAACGCATTTGCCAATGGTGCTTGCAGGGCTTGCCATGGGAGCAGATGGTCTGAGAGTTGGCCTGGAAGATAATATTTACATGTCGAAAGGTGTGCCGGCTACTAATGTTCAATTGGTCGAGCGTGCCGTGGCTATCGCAAAACTTGCAGGCAGAGAAATAGCAACAGCGCAGGACGCAAGAGAAATACTTAATATAAAAAGGCAATCATTAAAATAGAAAGCCTTTATATATTTTATTAAATTGATTCGGTGCTATTATTGCCATTCTTAGGCATTTCGGATTTGGAGATTTTAATATCATCTTCCTTGTAAAAGCCTTCGTGAAGCAGCACATCTGCAGCACTGAATTTTTTACCGGCCAGGACTGATACTATGAAACCATTGGATTCTTTAAACTCGGGAGAAAGTTCTATGTCAGTGGGCACTATTAATTTTGCAGAGAACATCTTTCTGTAGTGCCCTGGCGGTATCCCTACAATCCTTTTGAAAGTACGGTTAAAATGACTCAGGTTGGCAAAACCTGTGCTGGAGGCTACCAGTGCCATATTCATATCGCTGTAGGAAATCAGTTCTGCTGCTTTTCTTATACGTATTAACATGTCACAATCTCCGATGGTCATATTTGTGTCCTTCTTAAAGGCACTGCATATATAGTTTTTATTTAATCCGAGTTCATCTGCAATTGCTTGCAGACTGATTCTATCATTTATATTATTTTCTAAATAATTGATGATATGTTTTGATAAATCAGATAGACCGTTTGTATCTATGACCTTTGAGTCGCTTTCTCGTGTTTTGCTATATTTCCTATAAAGATAATTTATGAGAGTAATCAGATAATTTGTCGTAAATGCAGAAGAATTTGGAGAACCAAGTATGCTCTCCTCCACAATTAACTGCAGCAGTTTGGAAACAAAATCATCCTGCGGTATATGTGAGGGTATATCTTCTATCATCCTTTCGGTTACAGAACTCAGAACCGAGAATTTGACTTCAAGGCAGCGAAGCATTTTATTTTCAACAGGTTTTAGTCCGTGATAGACATATTTTTTCGCCAGGACAGATTCTCCCGCATGTATAGTGTAAGTTTTATCTTCCACCGGAAATTCGGCTTCACCTTCTCGTATATAGAACAGGTGATAATAGTTATGGTTGTGCACGTTTAACCCGCTTCCGATGGGGAAATTAGATTCTGCTACCCATAGAGCACTGACATCTTTATATTGATCTGGCATAATAATCGTCTCCTCGTACAAATTAACTGATTGATTCAAGTTTAAGATAGTATTAATTTTAACACAAGTCCTATTAGGTTGCAATTGAAAGATTATAACACATAAAAACAGCAAAAAGCAAATATGAATATTAGAACATAAATTTTAAAAATTAACAAATAATTTTCATTGATAATTTGTGTAATAGCAAGTATTATAGTAATGAAAACGCTACATATAAAATAAATCAAATATGAATTTGGTGAAATTTTCAGTAATAGCATTTTCAATTATGTATTTTTAAATTAAAAGGAGAATTTTAATATGAAAAACAAAATTAAAAGGTTTCTTGCATTAGTTATTTCGTTAAGTCTGGTTTTGACAATGCTTACCGGATGCGGAGGAGGAGCAGATCCATCTCAGGCAGACAATGGAAATTCAGGTGGAGGCGTAAAAGTATCCGATGGTCCCAGGGATGACATTAACCTGCAGCTTTATGTAGAGCCTGTTACGCTTGACCCGCAGATATCAAACTCAGCTCTTGATATGGGTATTATGTATCAGATATTTGACAATCTTTTTGAAATAAATAACGGAGATTATAATGATATTATACCTGCTCTGTGTGAACGGTACGATATTTCAGATGATGCTAAGGAATATACATTTTATATACGTCAAGGCGTAAAATGGCATAACGGTGAGGAACTTATCGCCGATGACGTAGAGTTTTCTATAAATCGTATGATGACTTCACCGGCTACTTCGGCTCGTATGGATTTCGTAGATTCGGTTGAAAAAATTGATGATTATACGGTTAAATGCTATTTGAACTTACCATCAAATAGACTGCCTGCATTGCTTTCTACTGCGGCTATGAGTATCGTAAACAAGAAAGCGGTAGAGGAATTTGGAGATGGTACTGAACAAATGGTAATTGGTACAGGTGCTTACAAGCTGGATTCATGGACACCCGGACAAGGGCTGGTTCTCAAAGCATTTGATGAAGGCTGGAGGGGAGACCCGCCTATTAAAAAAATCAACTATACTATTATAACCGAAGCAACTGCTGCCCGTATTGCTTTCCAGGGCGGAGAATTAGATATTTATAATGCAAATGGAATGCATGATTATGAATTGTTCTCCAAAGATCCTAATTTGAATGTACAGCCTTTTGTTCAGGCTACAGCGCAAAGTCTGGTATTTAACAGCTCAAGATCTATTATGAGCGATATTAGATTCCGTGAGGCTGTTGCTCATGCCATAGATAAAGAGGCATTAAATGCATCTGCTACAGATAATCTGTACAAGGTTACTGACTCTCAGATTCCGGAAGGATGTCAGGGATATACGGAAGATGTTCCAAAGTATGAATATGATCCGGAGAAATCAAAAGAACTGTTGAAAGAAATGGGATATAACGGAGAGCCTGTTAAACTGCTGTACACCACTGCAGGTATTTCACTTTCATGGGCAACAACTGTTCAGGCATTCCTTAGTTCTGTAGGCATAAATGTGGAAATGGAAGGACAGGACTACGCAAATGTTGTACAACGTGTTGCAAACAGAGATTATGACATGTGCCTGTTTGAATTTGGTATGAATTTCCCAAATCCTGTTTCAAGCTTCTATGCTCTTTTCCACAGCGAAGGTTATTACAATGTATATTGTAATTATGATAAAGATGTAGATGCAAAAATAATAAAAGCATATTCAAGTGCAGATGAGGCTGAGCAGACAAAATTACTGGAAGAGCTGAACATAGAAGCATTGGAAAAATGCCTTTATGTGCCAAGCTACAATGTTGCGGGATATACATTTGCACCTAAAACCCTGCACAGAGATTCAGACCCGGAACCTGCATTTAACTGGGTTAAAATATGCTATTACTCCTGGGAGCAATAAAATGTCCGGAAATAAATTGTCGGGGGATATTTCGGTGCATAAAAAGATGCTAAATAAATTCTTGATAAGGAGGACGCTGTGCTAAAGTATGTTATTAAAAGAATTTTAATGATTATTCCCACCATGTTTATTGTAACATTTATTGTTTTCTGGCTTATTAATATTACTCCGGCAGACCCCGGAAGAATAATATTGGGAGCTGAAGCTTCTCAGGATTTGGTGGATCAGGTTAATCATGATTTGGGCTATGATTTACCCTTGGTTCAGAGATATTTTAAATGGGTAGGGGATGCATTACACGGTGATTTAGGTAATTCCTACTATACAAAAAGACCGGTCTATGATGAAATGATGGCAAGATTTCCGTATACCGTTAAATTAACTTTTTTAAGTCTGGGAATGGCAATTTTAATAGGGCTGCCTCTTGGGGTGCTTTGTGCTGTGAAACAGTATTCAATTGCAGACAATATTTTGTCAACCTTATCCATGTTTCTTGCTGCAATGCCGGCATTTTGGCTTGGGTTACTGCTGCTGCTGCAGTTTTCCCTGAGACTGGGATGGTTTCCGTCTTCGGGAATTACCTTGGGGTGGAGATCCTGGGTATTACCCACGTTTTCACTTGCAGTCGGATATACGGCAAGTTACCTCAGATATACACGTTCTGCGATGTTAGATACTATTCGTCAGGATTATGTTCGGACAGTCAGATCAAAGGGCTGTCCGGAGAGTACTGTTATCTGGAAGCATGCATTCAGAAATTCTATGATGACCTTAGTTACAATTACAGGTATGAGTTTAGCCGGACTTTTGGGCGGTGCATTTGTAATCGAATCGGTATTCAGCATACCGGGATTAGGTCTTATGGGTGTTACAGCGATCAAACGAAAGGATTTACCTCAGATTATGGCTTCTCTTGTGATGCTTGGGACTTTTTTCTTAGTTATGATGGTAGTTATAGATATTCTTTATGCTTTCATTGACCCAAGAATTAAATCAAAATATGAAACGCCTAAGAAAAAGGTATCTGAGAAAAATAAAGATGTGGAGGGAAGCATATGAGCAAGTCAGCCAATAAAGAAAAGAAACCTCCTGAACTTAAAGCGTCTGGTAAACGAAAGAAAAACAGTCAAATGCGTGAGGTATGGTCCAGGCTGAAACAAAATAAAAAAGCAATATTTGCAATGGCTGTATTGGCAATGCTTTTAATTATGGTTATTTTTGCAGATATCATAGCAGATTATGATAAGGCTGTAGATTTGAATGTTGTTAATCGTCTGAAAGAACCTGGCAAGGAGTTTATTTTTGGTACTGATGCCTTTGGAAGAGATATTTTTGCCCGTATTATTCACGGTGCACGTATTTCATTGCTGATGGGATTTGGAGCCACAGCTATTTCTGCATTTTTCGGGACGGTAATCGGCACTACATCTGCTTTCATGGGTGGCCGTTTCGATAATGTTGTAATGAGAATTCTTGATACATGGATGGCAATACCAAGCTTATTAATAACACTTGCCATCATTGCAGGAATAGGCGTAGGCATACCGCAAATGATTTTTGCACTGGCATTTGGAGGTATACCGGGATTTGCACGAATTTTACGTGCGTCAGCTCTAAGTGTTGTAAATCAGGAATTTATAGAATCGGCAAAGGCACTGGGAGCTTCAAATACAAGAATTGTTTTTCAACATGTAATACCTAATGTTATCAGTCAGGCACTGGTTCAGGCAACAATGGGCGTTTCAGGAACTATATTGATGGGAGCAACACTTAGCTTTTTAGGATTAGGGGCACAGCCTCCAACTCCTGAATGGGGAGCAATGTTGTCAGAGGGATTATCTAATTATCAATTTTATCCGCACCTTGTTACTATACCGGGGATATTTCTTGCTATAACAGCATTGTCAATTAATATTTTTGGGGATGCTCTGAGAGATGCATTTGATCCAAAACTGAAGGGAAGGTAACAGGATGGAAAAAACGAGTGAGAACATATTAGAAATAAAAAATCTTCATATAGAATACCACAGCGATGGTGAGATTGTACGTGCTGTCAACGGCATTGATTTAAATATCCGCAAGGGAGAAAGTCTGGGACTTGTAGGGGAGACAGGAGCAGGAAAATCAACTACTGCTCTTGCAATCCTGAATATGCTTCCAAAATATACAGCTGAAATATCTCAAGGAGAAATACTCCTGAAGGGAGAAAATGTCCTGAAGATGAAAGAAAAGGATCTGCGAAAAGTTAGAGGAAGCAAAGCATCTATTATTTTCCAAGATCCAATGACAAGCTTGAACCCTGTTTACAAAGTGGGATATCAAATTGAAGAAGTGCTGAGACAGCACAGTACTAAAAAAATGTCGAATGAAGAATACAGGGATGAGGTAGGCAGAATACTGGAGATGGTTGGAATACCGGGTTCTCGCCAGGATGAATATCCTCATCAGTTTTCCGGCGGAATGAAGCAACGTGTTATGATTGCTATTGCAATTGCGTGCCGACCTGAACTCCTCATAGCAGATGAGCCTACTACAGCTTTAGATGTAACCATTCAGGCACAGGTTCTGGATATGATGAGAGAATTAAAAAAAGAAATTAATTCTTCGGTACTCCTGATAACCCATGATTTAGGGGTAGTGGCATCTTTTTGTGATTCCGTTGCAATAATGTATGCAGGAGAAATTGTGGAGTATGGTACATTAGAGGATATTTTTGATCCTGAACATAAACACCATCCATATACAGATGGGTTGTTTGGTTCAATTCCCAACCTGATAGTAAAGACTGACAGACTTAATCCTATTAACGGGTTAATGCCGGATCCCACTGATTTGCCAAAAGGCTGTAAGTTTCACCCAAGATGTCCGGTTAGTACAGAAGCCTGCAGAAATGGAGACATTCCTGTAGCTGTAGATGGAACCCACAAAATTAAATGTATATTAATGAAAAATATGAGGAAGCGAAATGAATAAGATAATTTTAGAGTGTAAAAATTTAAAAAAGTACTTTGAAACACCTTATGGGCTCCTACATGCTGTGGATGATATCAGTTTTACAATTAATGAGGGGCAAACCCTTGGTATAGTTGGGGAATCCGGTTGCGGAAAATCAACTCTCGGAAGAACTATTCTTCAGCTTTTAATGCCAACTTCAGGTGAGGTAATCTTTGAAGGCGACCATGTTGAAGGGAAAAACAAAAAAGAAATGTTGCCTTACCGTCGTGAAATGCAGATTATATTTCAGGATCCCTATTCTTCTCTTGATCCCAGAATGACAGTTTCCCAGCTTATTGCACAACCGCTAAAGATTCATAAAGTGTATAAGGATAAGAATGAAATGGAAGCTCGTGTGTCTGAGCTGATGGATACTGTTGGTCTGGCAGACCGCTATGTGAACATGTATCCTCATGAGCTGGATGGAGGAAGACGTCAGCGTATTGGAATTGCCCGGGCATTAGCGTTGAATCCTAAATTCATTGTGTGTGATGAGCCTGTATCTTCGTTGGATGTTTCTATCCAGGCACAGGTTTTAAATTTGATGATGGATCTTCAGGATAATTTAGGTTTTACCTATTTGTTTATTACACATAATCTTTCTGTAGTAAAACATATATCAGATTATATAGGAGTTATGTATTTGGGAAAAATGGTTGAAAAATGTCCTTCGGATATGTTGTTTGAAAGACCGTTGCATCCGTATACTCAGGGATTATTAAAGGCTATTCCTGTTCCCTCTCTTGGTTACAAGGATAAAATAACCAATGCCTTAAAAGGTGAAATATCTTCACCTGTTAATCCAAAACCCGGATGCAGGTTTGCACCACGCTGTCCGGAAGCTACCGAAATATGTACATCAGAAGATCCTAAATTTATGGAAGTTGAATCAGATCATTTTGTTGCCTGCCACAACTGGGATAAATAGCAGGTACAACAAAAAAGATTTTTATATAGACACTAACAGAGTAAATTCAGAGTTAATAATTAAAGTTAAATCGTCTTTTAAGGAAGACTTAAAATATAGGAGGAATAAAAATGAACAAGAATGCAAGAGATGCAGTTATTGTAGCTACCGCAAGAACGCCGGTGGGAAAAATAAGAGGAAGTTTGGCCTCAATGCCGGCACCGGACTTAGGAGCTATAGTTGCTAATGAATTAGTAAAAAGAACAGGAATTGATCCTGTAGAAATTGATGAAGCTATATTTGGTAATTTATTTAATTACGACTGGGGAAATATTGCCAGGGTAATTATGCTAAGGGCAGGTTTTCCATTTGATGTTCCTGCTGTAACACTGGATCGCCAGTGCTCCAGCTCATTAAATGCCATCGCTTACGCTGGAATGTATATTAATTCCGGAAATGCTGATGTGGTAATGGCCGGCGGTGTAGAGAGCTATTCACAGCAGACACTGATGTTGCAACGACCGGAACAGGCATATCCATCGCTGGTTTTCCCTGCATGGATAAAACCATCACATGAGAGTGTGGGGAATCCAAGCATGATTACTACAGCTGAAAATTTAGCAGAAAAATATAATATTTCCAGGGAAGAATGCGATGAATTTGCGCTAAGAAGTCATAAGCTTGCTGCAGATGCCTGGAACAGGGGTGCTTTTAAGGAACAGGTTATACCTGTGACAATACCCGGGAAAAAAGGCGGAGATATTGTGTTTGAAGTTGATGAATGCGTACGGTTTGATGCTAATATTGAAGCTCTGGCAAAACTTAGACCTGTCGAAAAGAAGGACGGTGTTGTTACTGCAGGAAATGCATCTCCACAGAATGACGCTGCTACAGGTACTATGGTTATGAGCAGAGAAAAAGCTCAGGTATTGGGACTCAGACCGGTAGCTGTTGTTAAAGAATTTGCTGCCGCAGGAGTAGACCCGAATTATATGGGTATAGGACCTGTTCCTTCAATCCGAAAATTATTAAAGAAAACAGGCTTGAAGATTGAAGACATAGATTTATTTGAAATAAATGAAGCTTTTGCTTCCCAGAATTTAGCTGTTAAAAAAGAGCTTGGTATTCCAATAGAAAAGCTTAATGTAAATGGCGGTGCTATTGCAATAGGACATCCCAATGGTGCGTCCGGAGCTATGCTGGCAGCACGTTTGATATATGCTCTTGAAGAACGCAATCTGAAACGTGGTATTGTTTCCTTCTGCTGTGGAGGAGGACAAGGGTTCTCAGTACTGTTCGAAAGAGACTAAACAAGTAGGAGGAAAATAATATGTCAAAAAAAATTGCAGTATTAGGTGAAGTTTCTGTTCCTTCAAACATTGAAGCAGTTGCGGAAGTAACGGATGATTGCCAATTTGTACTGGCCGCCGCACCGGGAGGATATGAGGAAAATCTTGCACTCTGGAAGGAAATAGAGAAAAAAGCAGGAGAAAATACAATTTTTATGCTGGGTTCTGCCAACTGCTTTACTGGTGGACTTGCAGCAGCTACAAATCGCCCAGACAGATGCGTTGGTGTAAGGATTTATGTGTCCCCGAAGGATTCTTCAAAAGCCGTGGCTGAAATAAGCAGAGGCTTTGATACTAGCGATGAATCCCTGGAAGCAGTTAAAACTTTTTTAAATGAAAAAGGTGTGGATACTGTAATTGCGCCCGATTTAATTGGAGGCATTGTAGCCAGGATTATGGCTGTTGCTGTAAATGAGGCGGCTGAATTAATTATGGAAGGTGTGCTTTCTGAGGATATTGATCTTGCCCTGACTACTGCCTGTGGGGTTGAAGAAGGTCTGCTTAAAATAGCCGACAGTTATGGACTTGATACTGTTGCACAGCAGAGCAATGTGCTTTTTGAGGAATTTAATGACTATAGATATGCACCTAATGCTGTTTTAGAAAAATTAGTACAGGTAGGCAGAACGGGAGTTAAAGCCAAAAAAGGGTTTTTTCAGTATTAAACTTATAAATAGAGAGGTGTGATAATATGTTTAAAACTTCTGTAGTTGTTGGCAACAGCAATGGATTAGGTGTTGCCATGACCCTGGTTTTAGCAGGAAAGGGAATTGATGTTACCTTTATAGGAGATGAGGCTGCAAGGTCTGAAATTTCAGACAAGGCAAAAGAAGAGAAGCTTCAGGATAAAATATCTGTTGTAAATGGAATGGAATTTATATCAGATGTGGAGGTTGCATTCGATTTTTCACCTGATGGAAAGAATAAAAAAGAAATGGCCGGTAAAATAGAATCTTGTATTCCTGAAAATGCTGTCCTTGCAATTCATACCATACTTAGTGATGTAAGCCGCATAGCAGCAGGGACAAAGATAAGGAACAGAGTTATTGGGGCAAGATATGTTGCGCCCGGTTCTGTAAAAAATCATGTTGAAATTACAAGAACTCTTGATACAGACGATGAAACATATAAGATTTTTAGGGACTTCGCAGGTATAATTTCAAAAGATGTGGTAGATGCACCTGATATAGTTGGCGGAATTTATTTCAGGTTGATGCCTGTCAGTGCTAATATGGCTGCAAGGCTCATTATGGAAGGCGTTGCAATGGATGATATTGAGACTGCAATAATTTATGGAACAAATAGTCAGATTGGTCCTCTGCGTGTGGCCGATTATGTAGGTATAGACGTAGTTCTGGAATTGCTGGAGGAAATATATGCTGAAAGCGGCGAAGCTACATACCGCCCCTGCCCATTGCTGAAAAATATGGTACAGGCAGGTTTGACAGGTGTTAAGGCAGGACGCGGTTTTTATACTTACAAGTAAAATAAAAGGAGGTCATCAAAATGAAAATAGGTGTTGTAGGTGCCGGACTTATGGGTAGCGGCATTGCTCAAACATGCTCTCAAGCAGGTTACGAAGCCGTTAATTATGATTCATATCCTGATGCATTAACCCGTGCAAAAGCAGGAGTAGCCAAAGATATGAAAAAGTTGGTGGAAAGGGGGAAATTTACTGAGGAACATGCGGAATCTGTGGAAAAAAGGATTACTTATACATCCGATATAGAGGATTTAAGGGAATGCGGAATTATTATTGAAGCAATTTTTGAAGATTTTGAAGTTAAAAAATCTATTTTTCAGCAGCTTGATGCAATGATGCCTTCCGAAACTATTCTCTGCTCCAATACTTCAACTATCAGTATTACGGCTATTGCAGCTTGTACAAACAGACCTGAAAGGGTTATGGGAACTCACTTTTTCTCACCTGTTCCCGTTATGAAATTGCTGGAATTAATTCGAGGAATGGAAACCAGCGATGAAACCTTTAAGGTGGTTGAAGAATTTGGAAGAAATATAAATAAGGTTGTTGTCAACGCGCCAGACTTTTCCGGATTTATCACTAACCGTATATTGCCCTTATGCGGAAAGGAAAACTGTAAGATGATTGCAAGAGGAGTTTCTCCGGAAGATTTTGATAAAACAATGTCTGCACTGGGGAGAGGTTCGATGAGTGCTATGGAGCTTGCGGATTTTTCTGGGTTGGACGTACTTCACGGATGCCTGAAATCTCTCCATGCGGGGTTGAAAATGGAGTGTTACAGAACACCGCTGCTGCTTGAGCAAATGGTGGAATCAGGTTATCTGGGACGTAAATCAGGACGTGGATATTTTAAATATACAAGGTAAGACAGTGGAAATTAAGAACATTACAATTTATGGAGCAGGTTTGATAGGTTGTGGCTGGATAACCCACCTGCTGACAGTTGACAACAGAAAAATTACTGTGTTTGATATTTCGGAAGAAATTCTGAATGAAGCTAAGAAAAGAATTTTTCATGATCTTAGTTTTTTGGTCAGTGAAGGAGTATTATCAGACGAAGATGTAAGAAAACAAATAAATGATGTAACATTTACTACCAGCCGGCAGGAAGCTTTAAGGTATGCAGATATAATTCAGGAGAACGGACCTGAGAATATGGATATAAAGCAGGAAATTATAGCAGATATTGAGAATTATTGCAGGGCAGATGCATTAATTTGCAGCAGTACTTCAGGTATTTCTATTTCTGAAATTGGTAAAAATGCTGTTCATCCGGAGCGAATTATTGGTGCTCATCCTTATCATCCGATATACCTGCTACCGCTTGTTGAAATAATTAAAAGTGAAAAAACAGATCCTGAATACTTAAATACAGCATATGATTTCTATAAAAGTATCAGAAAGGAACCTGTTATTCTAAAAAAGGAGTGTCCTGGTTATATAGGAAGCCGTCTTATGTCTGTTCTGTTCAGAGAATGTGTTAATATGATTATCGGTGGGGTTGCCACAATGGAAGATGTAGACAAGGCATTCACATTTGGGCCCGGCTTGCGTTATGCTTTGATGGGACCTAATCTGGTGCTCCAGCTTGCCGGAGGAAACCAGGGAATATTCGGCTTGCTATGCGGTGATATTGGGAACTCATCGGGTGATTGGATGAAAAGTTTTGCTAATTGGGAAGAATGGCCATCTTACAGTATGAATTTTTTCGCAACCTGTCAGGAACAAATGAATGAATTGCTGGAAAACAGAGATATAAAGTTCGGAAAAACAAATTCCGAGATTGAGATGTTTCGTGATCGTGGTCTGATAAAATTGCTTCAGTATCACGGTAAATTATAAATATTCAGCATGATTATATGGGGCTGTGGCATTAAGCAACGGTCCCATTTTTTGTTTAAAAAAGTTTAATTAATTTACTTTTAACCTTTGATTTTATTTGCGAATGATTGTATAATATATAGGAAGTTAACGATTTCTAATAATTATACCAGGAGGGAAAATGACAGAAAAATTTTTAAGCGATATTGAAATTGCCCAGCAGGCAGACATGAAGGTAATTAATACTATTGCGGATAAGATAGGAATACCTGATAAATATGTGGAGAATTACGGCAAGTATAAGGCTAAAATTGATTACAGATACTTACAGAATGAGTTGAAAGATAATGAAGACGCTAAACTTATATTGGTGACGGCCATAAATCCTACACCTGCGGGTGAAGGAAAGACCACCACTACAATAGGGCTGGGGGACGCTCTTTCAAGTCTCGGCAAAAAAACAATAATTGCTCTTCGTGAACCATCATTAGGACCTGTATTTGGAGTTAAGGGTGGAGCAGCCGGAGGAGGATATGCCCAGGTAGTGCCGATGGAGGACATTAATCTTCACTTTACAGGTGATTTCCATGCCATAGGTGCTGCAAACAACCTTTTGGCAGCTATGATTGACAACCATATCCATCAGGGAAATGAATTAAATATTGACACAAGAAGAATTGTATGGCGCAGAGCTGTTGACATGAATGACAGACAACTGAGACATATTGTAGACGGACTTGGGGGAAAGACAGAGGGAGTAGTCAGAGAGGATGGATTTGATATTACGGTTGCCTCAGAAGTAATGGCAATATTCTGCCTTTCAAATGATATAACAGAATTAAAAGAAAATTTGTCTAAAATAGTTGTTGCCTATAACAGAGAGGGTGAACCGGTAACAGCAGGACATTTAAAAGCCCAGGGAGCTATGGCGGCACTTTTAAAGGATGCTTTAAAACCAAACCTGGTACAAACCCTGGAGGGAACACCTGCATTTATTCACGGAGGACCTTTTGCAAATATTGCCCACGGGTGCAATTCGGTTATTGCCACAAGGATGGCAAGTAAGATAGCTGATTATACAGTTACGGAAGCCGGATTTGGAGCTGATCTGGGAGCAGAAAAGTTTATTGATATAAAATGCAGAAAAACCGGTTTAAGACCAAGTGCGGTTGTTATAGTCGCAACGGTAAAAGCATTAAAGTATAACGGCGGAGTCGCAAAGGCGGATTTAGGCGCAGAAAACCTGGACGCATTGGAAAAAGGGCTGCCTAATCTTTTGAAGCATGTTGAGAATATTACTCAGGTATTTAAACTCCCTGCTGTTGTTGCAATAAACAGATTCCCTACAGATACAGAGGGCGAACTGAATTTAATCAGAGAAAAATGCAGGGAATTAGGAGTTAATGTTGCTTTGTCCGAGGTATGGGGCAAGGGCAGTGACGGTGGTATGGAGCTTGCCCAAGAAGTAATACGTCTTGCTGAAACAGACAGCAATGTTGAATTTGCATATGACCTAAAATTACCTATCAAAGAAAAAATAAAAGCTATTGCCACAAAACTTTACGGTGCAGAAGATGTTGAATTCTCTCCAAAGGCAAGTAAGGAAATAGTAAACTTTGAAAAGGTGGGATTCGGCAACCTTCCTATATGCATGGCTAAGAATCAATATTCGCTTACAGATGATGCAAAAATTTTAGGAAGACCTACAGGATTTAAAATAACCATAAGAGATATAACCATTTCCGCCGGCGCAGGATTTTTAGTTGCGCTTACAGGTGATATTATGAAGATGCCCGGACTTCCAAAGGTTCCTGCTGCTGAAAACATAGATGTGGATGTGGACGGAAAGATAAAGGGGTTGTTCTGATATTGGATAATTCTTGTTTATCACCTAAGGAAACCTCTGAAGCACTTATACTAACAGCACAGAACAAAGCATCCATGACAACTCAAAAGCGACTTTTAATGAGTGTCATGGCAGGGTTGTATATATCTCTTGGTTCACAGGGCTTTATTGTAACCTACGATAATATATTTTTGAGAGCGGCTGTATTCCCCGTTGGACTCATGCTCATAGTCCTGGTAGGAGGAGAGCTTTTCACGGGTAATTGTCTGATGACATTTGCTTTACTGCAAAAGAAAATTAAGGCAGGAGATTATTTAAAGAGCCTGGTGCAGGTTCTTGTGGGAAATCTCATTGGAGCGTTACTGGCAGTAGCCTTGCTTTATTTGGGAGGTGTGTACAATAATCCCGTACTTCAGGAGACAGTTGTAAAAATTGCAAGTGCAAAACTGTCGCTTACCTTTACAGAAGCATTGTGCAGGGGAATATTGTGTAATATTCTTGTGTCGCTGGGAGTATGGTTTGCCACAACAGCAAAGGACACAACGGGTAAGCTTCTTGGATGCTGGTTTCCTATAATGCTGTTTGTGCTTACTGGATATGAACATGTTGTGGCAAATATGTTTTACTTACCGATGGCTGCGCTGTTTGATTCCACAATAACCATATCTGAAATTTTAATCAAAAACTTTTTACCCGTAACTATCGGTAACTACATAGGCGGTGGTATTCTGATACCTGTTGTGTATTACAGGGTGTATCATAAATAATGTAAAAAAATAAATCTTCAGTGTTCTGAAGATTTTATTTTTTTGTTGCTACCACACTGTTATCAGCAGGCTTATCTTTTACTACTGTAACTACCAGTACGCCTGCTAAAATTAATATACATGCGGCAATATTTTTATATGAAACAGGTTCTTTTAAAATTAATATTCCAAGCACTACGCTGGTTATGGGTTCCAGCATACCCACAATTGAGGTAATTGTGGGACCTGCGTTTTTCACTGAAATGAAAATGAAAGTATTTGCTAAAAATGATACCAAAAAGGATATAAGGGCTGTATACAACCATCCCTTTGGTGTAAGTGAAAAAGTCAGGTTGCCGCTTACTGCCGAAGCAATAAACAAATATACTGAAGCAACTATTGTCAGATAAAGATTTAACTTAAACGGATACATATTATTCAGACCACTTTTATCTATATACAATATATGAGCCGCATAAATTACTCCCGAAATCAGAGCCAGCATAACTCCCATGATGTTGAAGTTTCCTTCAAAAAACAGCATTATGCCTGTTGTGGATAATATTAGTGCCACAATTTTTTCAGAACTTACTTTTTCTTTGAATAGCAGGATACAGGCAGCGGTTACCAATACGGGATAAATATAATGAATGGTGGTTGACATTCCCACAGAGATATAATTATATGCACCATATAAAGTCAATGCTGTCAGTGTGGGCCCCAACGATGCAAGTATGGCAACCTTTTTGCATTCACCTGCTGTTATTTTAAAATCATTTTTTTTATATCCTTTATACTTTAACATTGCAAAAATAAAAGGAACGGAAAGCAGGTTTCTGTACAATGTAAGTGCCATGGTATTGCTTCCCTCCAAATATGTCAGCTTGGCAAGAATCGGTGTGCAGCCATATATAATACCGGCTAAGACACCAAAAATAATGCCTTTTTTTTTATTCATGACGCCTCCCAGGGCTTTTATTTATCCTTGCCACAGCATTTTTTGTACTTTTTACCGGAACCGCACGGACATGGGTCGTTTCTTCCTATTTTCTCTCCAACTGTAACCTGTTTTGACTTGTTAAAGTCTTTCTTAATCTGTTTCCTTTTTTCATCATCGAAGATATTGCTCCATTCTTCCATTCCATAAAGCCATTCAGCCTTTGCTTCATGCATGTTCCATAATAGCTTTTCCCAGTCAAGTTCAGCTTTGACTTCCGAGTCATCTGTCAAAGCTTCTAAATCTAATTCTTCTCTAAAGCTTGAGCTTGCTCCGTCAAGAAAACCTACATATTGCAGCGCTGTCATATTGTTCTTTTCAGCTAAATCTTTTACAGTGCCTTCTATCAAAGGATTTTTCGATTCGAGAATTGCTTTGTAACAATCAGATTCCTTTCCCATGTAATTCCTGAAAAACTCCTCATATTCCTCTTGTGTGGTGATATTCTTTAAATTATCATTCCATTCTGTATATAAACTCATACTATCCTCCAATTATTTTACTATGGTTATTTTAACAGCAATAAAATAAAATTTCAAGGGAAATCATTGGAGAATTCATACGCAAGAATTGCATGAAAGTATTTCAACTTCAATTTTAGATATATGATTTAATTTGGGTTAAACGAAAAAATCGCCGCATATGCGGCGACTGTTATTATTGCTTTTCCTTAAGTAAATCCCTGATTTCTGCAAGAAGCTCCTCCTGAGTTGGCTTTGCCGGTTCATCCGGAACTGTTTCAAGCTCCTTTTGTTTTACAAGCTTTTCTCTTGATTTGTTGATTAATTTGATAAATGCAAAAATTGAAAGTGCAACTATCAGAAAATCAACAACATTTTGTATGAAGTTGCCATACATTATTGCTGCTTCGGGTTTTACTACCTGACCACCCTCTGTGATGGCTTCGCTCATGACAAATTTCAATGACTTAAAGTCCATGCCTGCCATGAAGTATCCAAGTATGGGCATTATCAGGTCGTCAACTATGGATGATACTATTTTACCAAAGGCACCACCCATGATAACACCTACCGCCATGTCCAAAACATTGCCTTTGAAAGCAAATTCTTTAAATTCCTTCCACATAATTCTCTCCTTGATAAATATTGAGTTAATATTTTTAATTCTCTTATATATATACCCTGATTAAATTTATCAAACATAATTTTGAAATATTTATACTAATTCAGATTAAATGTTTCTCCAGAAATGAATCAGTTCTTATATTTCGGGCCTGCAGAGGTTATTCCAAGCTCAAAGCTATCGTCATATTCAATATACCGGATGCCGTTCTCTATTATGGTATTCTCTTTATCTGCCTTATATACAACAAAGACCTGATTTTTTTCAGAAGCTTTTTCGAGAATTTCTTTCAATACTTTTAACTCTCTTTCATCAGCTATATCATCCAGTCCGGTATTCATCGTAAGCACCATGGTTTTATTTTCATAATTTAAAAAGCTTTTGATGTTATTCCACATTGTAGTATTGCCGGCGCTCATTGTTCCGTTTGTAATGATACCGTCAAAGTATATGATTTCTCCCTTGCCTGAGAGTATTTCTTTTTTGTTATCTGTTACAACAAGTTTTTCAGAATAATCAGATACTTTTGATGCTTTCATGTAATCAACAAACGTGGTTTCGTTTTGAAGACCCAAGTCTTTATCAATCGGTTCATACAAAATTCTAAGGTTGTCAATATATATTGTTCCGGAATCCTTCCTTGTTTCATTTATTTCAGCAAGGTAAATATTCTTTAGTGTTACAGGATAAGCAGTTCCATCAGGAATAACCGCTTCAACCCATTTCCATCCGTTCCAGTTCACTTCGTCTTCAAAAGTAAGTTTTATCTGGTTATTGTTAGCGTCATTAATTCTGGCTCTCAGCCAATGGTTTTTGCCGTCGCCGTAAACCCACATACCTATTGCCTTAGGTTTGTCCTCTAATTTTATTCCTTCGCCGTCTTTCCCAAATTCTACAAATGCAATGCTCTGGTCGGTCATTTTAGTGAAATCATAGTCTAATTTCAATGCTGCCGAACCTTCCTTAACGAAGTCTCTGGTAGTGGATATATTTCCGGAAGAACCCTCAGGATATAGGGTTAATTTTAAGTTTCCCAGGTTTTCAAAGCTGTTAAGGGTGTTATATCTGTATCCAACCTTAACAAGAATATTCTTTGTGGCATTTCCAAAGGTTGCTGTTATAGCACCTGTGTTGCTTACATCTCCTGCCGTGAATATTCCGTTTTCAATTGTTCCTATTTTGTTCCTGAAAGTATATGAAATATATTTTGCGGGTATGTAGGAGGAATTTCCGTTTTTGTCGATTCCAAGGATATCACCCATTTCGTAGGTGTCCCCAAATCCAAAGGTCAATGAATCTGTACTGAACTTCAATGCAACAGGTGTATCAAGTACATTAATTTCCACCTTCCCCTGGGCAGCTCCTGTTTCAGCGGTAATAAGCGCTTTACCTGCTTTAGAAGGATGGAATACATTATTTACAACTTTCCCGGCATCAGCGGGAGATACAGTATAATTAACGTTGTTTGGTGTAACCTCTATGGGAGTATAATATTCGTTGTAAAATTTAAGTTCCATGCCTACTTCAGTATTGTTAAATACAGATTTTTGTGCGGGTATAATTTCTATAGAGCCTATATTGCTGCTGTCAGGAGATGTGTTAAATACTCCGACACCTGATGCTATTTTTCTTTCTCTTCCGTCTGAAGGAATATTTACAACTGTAATATTTGAATTTTTCAAAAAGTCAATACCCATGGTTGTGGAGCCTCCTCCATCCATGTTTACTGCATTGTAAGCACCTAAATCAAGCATTATTTCTGCGAGCTCAGTCTGCTTAACACCAACGTAATTCTTATTTCTTCCGTCAATAGTTACCATTATCATTTCAGTACCATCTTTATTGAAGCCTATTGCTGTTCTTGGGTTTGCTCCTAAGGCTTCATTACTTACATCATTCAGCTGCCCGTCTTTAACCAGATAATTCAATGCACCGAAAGCGAATTCAACATTTTCCGGGCTGAAATCAAGCTGTATGTCCAGGGTTGCCGGCAGACCGGGTATAAATGACTGCTCAAGCTGTGCCATTGTTGTGGCATTTCGGCTTGAGATAACATATCCGTCTTCAGGAATTATTACGGGTGCCTGGTTTTTTCTAACTTCTGTGACTGTTTGTCCAACTACAACAACCTCTACGATATCCTTTGTGCCATCATATCCGGGAGACATCATGTTCCAGTCTCTGGTAAGTATTGTGGGACCCCAGTCCAATGATGATGTTTTATTCAGGACAACAACATTGTATGCTGTGCTGTCTGAGCCGTACAGGGTAATTATTGGATTCCATACTGATATGTTTACATTTTGATCAAGTAATCTTGAGACCGTAGGGTAACCGCTGCTGTATGGAAGAGGCGATGTGATTAAATTTCCATTATCTATTAATGGACCATAGGTATATGTAGGGTCTCCCATGTAAAAAAAGTCACCGTTAACCGCAGCAGAAGCACCTGATGACATCATCATGGAGCTTAAAGTGTTTCTGACGGATACACCGACCGCACTGTTTATGGGTTTAATCTGTGTGTACTGGTCGGTCAGGTCTGCTCTGACTACATTGATATTCATCCAGCCTATACTGGTGAATTTTTCGATTTTTTCATATGTTATACCTGTTGAGAGCCTTGTTTCCTTTGACAGGTCATGTACTGTGTAAAAACTGCTTCCATAAGCGTAGGAGCTTAATAAGATTGCCAAGGCCGCAGAAAAAGCAGCTATTTTCTTGATAAACAAATAGATCATTCCTTTCATTTTTCATTCTTTGTCGATTATATCATAAAACAAGGACAACCATTATTACAGAATTGTTAAGTAAAGAAACAATTTTTAGCAATAAAGGTTTAAATTCCATTTATATTAGACGAGCTTTTACATATTTTGTTCCGCTTTTTCAAATATATTTTTCATATAATTATTCACTTTTATAAATAAATAAATTGACTATCAAAGATTATGCGTCTATAATGAACATTAAAAAATTATCTGGAGGGAATCTTATGAGCAACTTGTTAAGTGAAGCAAAAGCATTGCAGAATGAAATAGTAACAGACAGAAGATATTTGCACCGACATGCTGAATTGGGAATGGACTTGCCTATGACTTCTGCATATATTATAAAAAGGCTGAAAGGAATGGGATATAAGCCGGAGGTAGTTGCAGGTTCAGGAGTGGTTGTATTGGCTGGGGGGAAAAAACCGGGCAAGGTACTACTTTTAAGAGCAGACATAGATGCACTGCCAATTGCAGAGGAAAATGACCTGAAATATAAGTCTGAAACGGGAAACATGCACGCATGCGGTCATGACACGCATGCTGCCATGCTCCTTGGTGCGGCAAAGCTTTTAAAAGATCATGAAGATGAAATAGAAGGTACGGTTAAGCTTATGTTTCAGCCTGCTGAAGAAAGACTGTATGGTGCAAAGGCAATGATAGAGGCAGGAGTTTTAGAATCTCCGAAGGTTGATGCAGCCGCTATGATTCATATTTTTTCGGGAATGCCTATGAAAGCCGGAACGTTAGTTGTGGCGGAAGGGGGATATTCGTCTTCATCAGGGGATATGTTTCATATAGATATTCAGGGGAAAGGCGGTCATGGTGCCATGCCTCAGGATTCTATAGATCCGTTAAATGCTGCTGCACATATTTTCATGGGATTACAGGAAATAATAGCAAGGGAGGTTACACCTTCAAGTACTGCGGTTATAACTGTAGGGCAGATGCACGGAGGGAACGCAGCAAATATTATTCCTGATACATCATTTATAGAAGGTACTATAAGAGCTTTTGACAACCGAGAGAGAGAGTTAATGAAAAGACGTGTTGTTGAAATATCGGAGAGAGTTGCTTCTGCCTACAGAGCGGAAGCGTCGGTTGAATACAGAATGGAGTGCCCATCTGTGTACAATGATTCATCCCTTTCTGAATTGTGTATTTATGCAAACAGAGAAATGTTGGGTACGGACAATGTTTTGTCCTTTGGAGAAGTATTTCCTGACGGGAGAATGACAGGCTCAGAGGACTTCGGATATATAAGCCAGAAGGTTCCTTCAATAATGATGGCACTGGGCGGCGGTTCGCCGGAAGAAGGATATCCATATCCGCAGCACCACCCCAAAATAAATTTTAAAGAAGATATATTTTATATAGGTGCTGCAGTATATGCAAACACAGCAATTCAGTGGCTGAAAAATAATAGATAAATTAGAGGCACGCATACAGCATATTTATCAGGAGCGTCTTTTGCTGTTTACAGCAAACATAGTAAACAAAGATAATGGGGACGGTTTTTAATGTCAGTCAGGTTTCCTGATAGTAAGGATAATCCCCGGTATCATATATTATCAATAAACCTTAAATAGTCTTTCATGTAGCTAACTTTCAAATAAATATACACTTCTATATAATTTTTGCAATTATCGGTACCATCTTGTATATGCATATTTATGATATAAATTTATCATTCCGTATATTGCGAAAATACGTACAATGCCCAAATGACATACGTTTTCTAAAGAACATTAAAAAAGTTTTAAAAAATATATATTGCCATCAATGTAATACTATGCTATAATTCCATCTAAAAATAAAAAACATGCTCATAACTTATTTTATAACAATTCATTTTACAGCATTTTTATTTATGCCATAGATAACTCGGGTTTATTTGCAATTATTCTATTGACATTTGCTAAAGAAATATTTGAAATTATTAATAATAATGTTCATAGCATGGCAAGGAGGAAACATGAATGGATTAACAGCTATAATGGTTGTGCTTTTGGGATTGACAATTGGAGATTTTGTATCTTACAAAACAAATGCAACACTCTCCACACTTTTTGTAACAGCAATCATTTTTATGGTAGCATTTTGGTTTGGGCTGCCTCCGACACTTTTCCAGGACTCTGGGTTGTTGGCAATGGGCTCATTGGTTCTTCCTATACTATTGGTTAATATGGGTTCTATGATCAGCATGAAAGAACTGCTTAAACAGTGGAAAACAGTGCTGATTGCGTTAGCTGCGGTAGTTGGTATAGGTATAGTTGTTTTTTTTGTCGGCACGCCTTTATTTGGAAAGGCAATGGCTGCAGCGGCAGCACCGCCTATAGCAGGGGGAGTTGTTGCAGCGCTTATAATGAGCGAAGCCGCACTTGCTAAAGGACTTGATGATGTGGCGGTATTTGTTACGTTGCTGCTTGTGACGCAAGCATTCTTTGGAACACCTGTGGCATCTTTTTGCCTTAAAAAAGAAGCAAAACGGGTGCTTGCCCTAAACGAAAGCTTAACATCAGGAAATGAAGCTGAAAAATTTGAGGACAAGCACCTTAAAAAATATATAATTCCGCCGCTGAAGAAAGAATTGCAAACTAACAATATACTGCTTGTAAAATTAGCTATAGTTGCAGTTTTAGCAGTTAAGGTTTCAAATCTTACCAATGGAGCCGTAAACTCGCTGATAGTATGTCTGATATTTGGAATAATTGCAAGAGAGATAGGTCTTGTTGACGAAGATTCTCTAACTACTGCAAACAGTCAGGGATTTATAATGCTTTGTGTAATGGCGGTTATTTTCGGCAACTTGTCAACCGCAACACCACAGATGCTTAAGTCATTAATAGTTCCTTTAGTTGCATGCTTGTTGCTGGGTGTTGTAGGATTCACTGTTTTTTCAACAATTGCGGGCAAACTCTTAGGTGAAGATAAATACATGGCAATAGCAATTGGTGCTACAGCATTGTTTGGTTTTCCCGGAACATATATATTGTCAAATGAGGTTGCAACTGCAACTGCTAAGAATGAAGAAGAGAAGAAATTAATTTTAAATGCAATACTTCCAAAGATGCTTATTGCAGGATTCGTAACTGTCTCCATAGCATCTGTAGTCCTGGCAGGCTTCATGGCCAAGCTTATATAACAGTAAAGAAAAAGACCGGTGCCATGCACCGGTTTATCATAATAATACATTTCAGGAGGGTAATATGAATATCAAGGAAGTATCTAAAAAATATGAGAAATATACTATTGACATGAGAAGAGAATTCCATATGAATCCGGAGCCCAGCATGCATGAGGTAATGACTGCTCACAGGATAAAAGAGGAATTGGATAAAATGGGTGTACCATATATATCAATAGGAGATTCAGGAGTGGTTGGAACAATTCAGGGCAGGAGCAAAGGCAAGACAATTGCACTTAGGGCTGATATAGATGCACTTGAAGTTAAGGAAGCTCGGGATGTATCCTATAAGTCAAAAAACGAGGGCTTAATGCATGCTTGCGGGCATGATGCTCACGGAGCAATGCTGTTAGGGGCTGCTCAGGTATTAAATGAAATTAAGGATAAATTTGACGGAACGGTTAAGCTTATATTTCAGCCGGGAGAGGAAACAGCTCAGGGAGCCAAGGCAATGATTAAGGGCGGAGCGCTTGACGGAGTTGATGAAGTATTTGGAATGCATGTCATGGGCAATGTTCCAACCGGGAAGATAGCTGTAGGCGGGGGGCCACGGATGGCATCTGCAGATATGTTTAAGATCAGTGTAAAAGGTGTTGGCGGACACGGTTCCATGCCCAACCTGGGTGTAGATGCCGTTGTAGCCGCTTCTGCAATAGTGATGAACCTTCAGACACTGGTAAGCAGGGAAATATCTCCCATGGAAAGTGTGGTTGTTAGTGTAGGCAAACTAATAGCGGGAACAAGATTTAATGTAATAGCTGACGAAGCAGTTATGGAAGGAACTACAAGGTGCTTTAGCTACGAAATCAGAAAACAGCTTCCGGAAATGATGGAAAGAGTTGTTAAATCAACGGCAGCAAGCTATAGGGCAGAAGCAGAGCTAAAATACAGCTTTTTGACAGCACCATTAATCAATAATGAAGAATCATCAGAAAGAGCTAAAAAATCAGTGGAAAAAATCATGTCAAAAGATGCTTTGATAGAATTTGATAAAACTCCCGGCGGAGAAGACTTTTCCGAATATCTGGAACTTGTTCCCGGTACATTTGCAATTGTGGGAACAGCCAGTAAAGAAAAAGACACATGCTACACCAATCATCATCCGATGTTTGACGTGGATGAGGACATGCTGGTAAACGGAGTAGCTCTGCACGCTCAGTATGCTTATGATTTTTTAATGAATTAGCAAAGTTGTAAAGTCCGTTAATTAAAAAAATAATTCCGTATATTGACAATATGGTATGTATGTGTTATCATTGTCAAAATACTTCCTTATCAAGAGTGGTGGAGGGACGAGGCCCAATGAAACCCGGCAGCCTGATTATTCAAGGTGCCAATTCCCGCGGATTTCCGAAAGATGAGGCTAAATAGATTTTAGGAACCTCTTCTGTATGGAAGAGGTTTATTTTTCTATATTTGACAGGGAGTAAATAATAGAAAGGAAACATAAATTATATGAAGAAATGGTTGTTTACATCTGAATCAGTTACCGAGGGTCATCCGGATAAAATGTGTGACCAGATTTCAGATGGAATTTTGGATGCTATTTTAGAAAAGGATCCAAATGGAAGAGTTGCCTGTGAAACAATTACTAAAACAGGATTTGTGCTTGTTGCAGGAGAAATCAGCACCAACTGCTATATTGATATTCCCAAAATAGTAAGAAATACTATTCACAACATCGGATATGACAATGCAGAGTATGGTTTTGATTACAAGACATGCGCAGTGTTTACATCTATCGAAGAACAGTCCGGAGATATTGCAATGGGTGTAAATGAGGCTGATGAATTCAAAAATGGTCAAAAGGACGCAAATGATTTGATAGGAGCCGGAGACCAGGGTATGATGTTTGGCTTTGCGTGCAATGAAACACCTGAATTGATGCCGATGCCCATATCGTTAGCCCATAAGCTCTCACAAAAGCTTACAGAGGTTAGGAAAAACAAGGTGGTTAACTATCTGAGACCTGACGGCAAAACTCAGGTTACTGTGGAATACCATGACAACAAGCCTGCAAGAATAGATACAATTGTAATATCAACTCAGCACAATCCTGAGGTTGACAGAACCACAATTGAAAAAGATTTACTGGAGTATGTTGTTAAAACAACTGTTCCTGCGGAATTACTGGATGAAGATACAAAATATTTCATCAATCCCACAGGAAGATTTGTTATAGGAGGACCTCAGGGAGACTCAGGTCTTACCGGAAGAAAAATAATTGTAGATACTTACGGCGGATATGCAAGACACGGCGGCGGAGCTTTCTCAGGAAAGGATCCGACTAAGGTTGACCGTTCTGCTGCATATGCTGCAAGGCATATTGCAAAAAATATTGTTGCGGCAGGGCTGGCTGACAAATGTGAGGTTGAGCTTGCTTATGCAATTGGTGTTGCCAAACCTGTTTCAATAATGGTTGATACCTTTGGAACAAATAGAATTGCCGATGAAAAAATAGAGAGGGCAATTGCCGAAAACTTTGATTTAAGACCTGCGGCAATCATTGAAAGATTTAATCTGAGAAGACCTATTTACCAACAGCTTGCCGCCTACGGGCACTTCGGGAGAGACGACCTGGATCTTCCATGGGAAAAGACAGACAAGGCTGAAGTATTAAAGAAATATTTATAAAAAAATTAGGAGGGGATGGTTCTTGCCGGACTAACAGATCAGGCAAGACATCTCCTCCTGTTATTTGGAGAAGCATATGCTTGACAGAAGTTCGGGAATACTTATGCCGGTCAGTTCACTTCCGTCTAAATACGGAATAGGAACATTTGGCAGAGAAGCATACAACTTTATAGACTTTCTCCATGAAGCAGGGCAAAAGTACTGGCAGATGCTGCCTCTGGGACCTGTTTCCTACGGAGATTCACCATATTCACCATTTTCCGCTTTTGCCGGTAATCCCTGTTACATTGATTTGGAAAGTCTTATTGAAGAAGGATTTTTATCTCTTGATGACTGCGAGGCTCTGAACATTGGTGATGAATATGTTGATTACGAAAAGCAGTTTGATTTCAGGTATGAAATACTACATAAGGCATTTCTAAACTGTAAATCAGAATATTCGGATAAAATAAATATATTCAGGGCAAACAACCAATGGGTTGAAGACTATGGTTTGTTTATGGCATTAAAATATCACTTCAGTCAATTGCCCTGGTTTGAATGGGATGTGGAGATTTCAAACAGAAATGAACCGGCACTTGGAAAATACAAAGCACGGTTTAAGGGAGAAGTGCAGTTCTGGATTTTTCTTCAGTGCGTATTCTTTGAGCAATATGGCAAATTAAAAGATTATGCTCATAAAAGGGGTATATCCATAATAGGAGATATTCCCATTTATGCTGCAAAGGACAGCGTTGAAGCCTGGGCTGAAAGAAAGCTGTTTCAGGTTGATGAAAATATGCACATTTCCATGGAAGCAGGTGTTCCGCCGGACTTGTTTTCAGATGCCGGTCAGCTTTGGGGAAATCCTGTATACAACTGGGGATATCTTAAAGAAACTTCCTATGAATGGTGGATAAAAAGATTAAAATTGTCCTTCGGCATTTATGATATAGTCCGTATAGACCATTTCAGAGGGCTGGATGAATTTTGGGCAGTACCTGCAGGCTCTGAAAATGCGGTAGCAGGGAAATGGATGCCCGCATATGGGAAAGAGTTGTTTGAACAGGCAATAAAAAAGTTGGGAAAGCTGAATATTATCGCCGAGGATTTGGGAATTATTACGGACAGCGTTATAAAGCTGAAAAATGAGCTTGGTTTTCCCGGAATGAAGGTTCTCCAGTTTGCATTTGACGGAAATCCCTTAAATCCGTATCTTCCCGAGAGCCATGAGGAAAATTCTGTTGCTTACACAGGAACCCATGATAATGACACCATTAAGGGATGGCTTGAGAAGTTAAACAACGAAGCAAGGAATTATGTTTTTAACGTTCTGGAGATAAATCCAGAAAAATATACAGATAATGACATTATTTACGCACTGATCAGCAAGGTACTAAGCAGCAATTCAAAATTAGCAGTCATACCCTTGCAGGACTATCTGTGCCTTGGTTCGCAAGCAAGAATAAACACACCCTCCACACCAGAAGGAAACTGGACGTGGAGAGTTAAAAAAGAAATGTTCACTGATAAACTAATAACTAAAATCAGAGAGATGACAGCAAAGAGCAGCAGAATATTACCTTAATACTTTTTCCGGTCTGGCAGACTGATTTTGCGAAAAACACAGATATTGACCTTTGATTTCCAAAGCATAGTAATGACCATTTATGTTGTAGAACAGAAGACGACTCAAACCATTCTGTGGATTATACTGCAAGGGTGATGCTTTTTCTTTATCTATTGAGCACAGATAGACTGTAAACTTTTTTTTATCGTTCTCATACATATCCATACGGTATTCCCTCTTAAAGTCTTTTTTCGTAAAATCAACCCTGTCAAAAGGAATTGGCAGAGCGAATCCTAAAGACGAGTTACTTTCTTCCACACCCAATGGCATAAACCTGACTATGGTATTATCAAGAAAAAAGGTACTACCAGATAACTGTCTAAATTATCTGGTAGTACCTAATTAAGGAATCCTGTTGTCATCATAATTTTGCTCATAAGAAATGTTATGCTAATAATTTTTTTGTCTTATATAGATTATATTTACATTCTTTTCGTATATACGAACATCTTTTTCGCTGAATTCTTGTGGCAAATCATCCAAAAATCCCAATTTTCTCATTTGGTCTAAAATTTTTTTGAATTGTACAAAATTAAATATTTCCCACTGTCCAGGTTGAAGCTGTTTCCTGTGCTGTTATCACTGTATTGTTTTATGGTTTCTTTAAAGTTTAATGTTACAGTCTCGTCTGACATATTGACTGCTATCGCTATTTTATTGTCATTGTCATATCGTTCAAAGGCAAATACTTTGGTGTCATGAATCAAGCATCTGTATTTTCCTTCTGCAAACAGCGGGTTTTTCCTCAGTTTGGACAGAGCTTTGTAGTGGTTTAGAATTTCGGTGTTTTCCTTTTCCCAGGGGAAACACTGTCTGTTGAATGGGTCTTCAAAGCCTTCGACTCCTGCCTCATCACCGTAATAAACGCAGGGAATACCCGGAAGTGTGAATTGCAGTAAGCTTGCAATTTTAAGCAGGTGTATACCCTCTTTTAGTTCATTGATGTCTAATTTATATGTGGCTCTTTCATCTTTTTTTTCGGGGATTTCATTACAGCCTAAGACAGTGAGGATTCTTTCGGTATCGTGGGTTCCCAGTATGTTCATCAGGCAGTTCACAGCCTGGGGCGGATATTTTTCTGTTATAAAATTCATTGTGCTGTGTAACAGTTCGCAATCCGCGGTTTTTACGTAATCAATTATGGCGGTTCTTAAGGGATAATTGATTACTGAATCAAGCTGTTTTCCGCAGAAATACTCTTTTAATTTGCCATAGGAAAACTTATTTGCAGCATCCTCCCAGACTTCTCCCACCAGGTATGCTTCAGTATCCTGTTCCTTAACTGCCAGGCGGATTTTTTCTATAAAATTATTGGGCAGCTCGTCAGCAACATCCAGGCGCCAGCCCATGATTCCTCTTTTCTGCCAGTATTTCAGCACTCCACTTTCTCCGGCTATGAAATCCACGTAATCACGGCAGTCCTTGTCAACTGCCGGAAGGGTCTTTATACCCCACCAGCATGCATAATCATCCCTCCATTTATTAAAGATATACCAGCTGTAATAAGGGGAGCTTTGGCTCTGGTATGCTCCGGTGGAATTATAATTCCCGTACCTGTTAAAATAAATGCTGTCAGCACCTGTGTGACTGAAAACACCATCCAGTATTATGCCTATCCCATAAGATTCTGCTTTTTTGCATAGTTCAATAAGTGCTTCTTCACCGCCAAACATCTCGTCAACAGCAAAGTAGTTTCCTGTGTCATACTTGTGGTTGGAAAAGGCATCAAATACCGGAGACAGATAAATTGCGATAACTCCCATGTCAGCAAGGTATGGAAGCTTGTCTTGTATACCATGGAGATTTCCTCCAAAGAAGTCATTGTTTTTTATTTCTCCTTCCTCATCCGGAAGGTAATCGGGGATTCCGCCCCAGTCTTCTCTTATTGTAATATCTCTGTTTTTCTTTAAGATTTTGTCTTTGTGAAACCTGTCAACAAATATTTGATATATTATTCCTCCCTTAATCCATCGGGGAGTTGTGTAATTTTCAGCATATGTTAAAAGTTCATAAGTCTGGGACTCCGTTTCTTCGTCTAAAATAAATTTATAATAGTATTGTCCGGGGTCCTTAATGGTGAAGGTACCTTTGTATAAATCATATGCTTTTTCTGTACCAATCCATTCGGTTGTGATTTCTTTGTATAGATGGTTTTCATAATCGTATCTTTTTTCAATCCGAATTACAGGTTTTTGCGTTAAGGTTCTTTTAACATATATTTTAAGCTCAATCTGCCGGTTAGTGCTGACTGCTCCCTGAGGATTCCTGAAAAAATCTGACTGACTGTCGAATATAAACATATTGGATCCTCCGTATTTATTTAATCAACTGATTTTATATTCCATATATTATCGGCATATTCTCTGACTGTTCTGTCGGCGGAAAAAAAGCCCGAACATGCAATGTTCATCAGGGATTTTTGATTCCAGGTTTTTTTGTTTTCAAAATACAGGTGAGATGCTTTGTCATGAACATCCAGGTAACTGTCAAAGTCAGCAAAGCACATGTATGGGTCTCCGACCTGTCCGTCCCCTAACAGGTACCTGCTCAGGGATTCAAAGGATTTGCCCTCGATGCCTTTGTTTAAGAAGTCGATTATTTTATGCAGCTTAAGGCTTTTCTGGTAATATTGTATGGAATAGTAGCCATGGTTCCATAAATTTTCAACCTCATCATCTCTCATACCAAACAAAAAGAAGTTTTCCTCTCCCACCTGATTTATTATTTCAATGTTTGCTCCGTCATATGTGCCTATTGTAAGGGCACCGTTAAGCATGAATTTCATGTTTCCTGTTCCGCTTGCTTCCTTGCCTGCCAGGGAAATCTGTTCGCTTAATTCTCCTGCAGGGATAATCAGCTCAGCCAATGAAACAGAATAATTTTCTAAAAATACAACATTGATGTATTCTTTTATGTGAGGATTTTTGTTAATATAATTGCTAAGGAGACATATCAGCTGTATGATTTCCTTTGCCCTGTGGTAACCGGGAGCTGCTTTTGCAGCAAATATAAAGGTTTCAGGAACAATTTCATCTATTTTTCCTTCATTTATGTCGATGATCAGGCTTATGATTCTCATGGCATTTAAAAGCTGCCTTTTGTATTCGTGGAGTCTTTTTGCCTGTATGTCAAATATGGAGTCCGGGTTTAATACTATGTTGTTATTTTTAAGAACATAATCTGCCAGCTTTTTTTTATTTGAATATTTTATATTATTCAGTTCATTAAGAACCGAATCATTAGTTACATATTTTTTTAAATCTGCCAGCTTTTCGAGATTTAGGTAATACTCCGGTCCCAGCAGTTCATCCAGGAGATTTTTAAGCTCCGGGTTTGCCTGATTAAGCCAGCGCCTGTGAGCTATTCCGTTTGTTATGTTTATAAATTTGTCAGGGGAATAGTCATAAAAGTTTTTAAAAACCGTTTGTTTAAGTATTTCGGTGTGAAGCTGTGCCACTCCGTTAACTTGATGGCTTCCGATTATGCAGAGGTTTGCCATGTTTACTTTGTTGTAGCCGAAAACAGACATTTGCACTGCCTTGTTGTAGTTTCCGTTATATTTTGATGTTGCCTCACATAAAAACCGTTTGTTTATTTCATCAATCAGCATGTATATTCTTGGAAGTTTTGTTTTTATTATATCCATATCAAAGGTTTCCAGGGCTTCTGTCAATACTGTGTGGTTTGTGTAGGAAACAGTGGTACACACAATTTCCCAGGCTTTTTCCCAGGCATAATGGTATTCATCCATAAAAATACGCATGAGTTCAGGTATTATGAGGGCAGGATGAGTATCATTAATATGTATTGACGCTTTTTCACCGAAATTGTCAAGGGTTTTGTATTGTTTAAAATGATTTTTAACAATATCCTGAGCAGAGGCAGAAACAAGAAAGTATTGCTGCTTCAATCTCAAAATTTTACCTTCGCTATGGTTGTCTGCCGGGTAAAGAACCTTTGATATTGCTTCACCCATGGCATCTTCGGACAATGCTCTTATGTAGTCTCCCTGGGAAAACAGATTCATATCGATGGAATGAAGGCTTCTTGATTCCCAAAGTCTAAGTTTACTTACGCCCTTGCTGCCATAGCCCGACAGGTACATATCATAGGGAATTGCTTCAATCTCTGTTGGATTGTCGTAATAGATATGCAATCCGTCATAAGCCCAGTTTTCCCTTATTGTACCGTCAAATTTTACTATTACTCTTTCATCGGTTCGGGGAACAAGCCATACATCAGAGGTTGTAAGCCAGTCATCAGGCAGCTCTGTCTGCCATCCGTCTATGATTTTTTGCTTAAAAAGACCAAATTCATATTTAATGGAATAACCTGTTGCCGGATAGCCCTGAGTTGCCAGAGAATCCATAAAACATGCCGCAAGTCTGCCAAGTCCTCCGTTGCCAAGACCAGGGTCTTTTTCAATTTCATATAGCTCTTCTAACGTGACGCCGTATTTTTTTAAGACTTCCGCTGCCTCATTTTCAATTTTTAAATTATATAAGTTGTTTCTGAGAGATTTACCTGTCAGAAATTCCATGCATATGTAGTACACTTGTTTTTGTTCGTTTTTTCTTGCCTTCCCGATAAATTCGTTTCTGTTGTCCCTGAGCATGTTTCTTATAACCACGGACAAAGCCCTGTATAGTTGATTAATATCGGCGCTTTTGGGTTCTATGTTCCAATAGCGTGAAATTTCTTCGTCAATAAGTGTATTGAGTAACTTTGAATTTATGTTTAATGTCATTGTGCGGCTCCTTATAGGTTTTTGTACAGTTCATAATATTTCTCTGCGGATTTTTCCCAGCTGAAGTCTACAGACATGACAGCTTTCACAAGCTTTTTGAAATCCTCCTTATTTGCATAAACCTGCAGTGCTCTTTTGACAGTGTCAGTCAGAGCCTTGGGAGATTGTTCATAAAAAGTAAAGCCGTTTCCTTCACCCAGACTGCAGTCCTTTATGGAATCTTTCAATCCGCCTGTTTCTCTTACAATAGGGACAGTACCGTAACGGGAAGCAATCATTTGTGCTATTCCACAGGGTTCGCTTATGGAGGGCATCAAGATGAAGTCCGCCCCGGCATATAATTTTTTTGCAAGGTCTGTGTTGAAATCAATCGTTACTGCTATCTTGTCATGGTAAACATCCTGAAGAGCTTTAAAGTGCAGCTCGTAGTTTCTGTCGCCCTTTCCTAAAATAATAAATTGAACTTTCTCTTTCAATATGTCTTCAATTCCGTTAATGATTAAATCGAAGCCCTTGTGCCATACCAGCCGTGAAATTATCCCAATGACGGGAATGCTTTCATCCTGGGGAAGTCCTGTCATAAGCTGTAGATTTGATTTGTTCACATACTTGCCCTGAATATTGTCGAGGCTGTAATTTTCAAAAAGCGAATTATCTGTTGCAGGATTATAATAATCGGTGTCTATGCCGTTTAAAATTCCTCTTACTTTTGAAGCGTTTCTGTTTATAACGGAAGCAAGACCGTGGGCGTAATAGTCGTCAAAAATCTCTTTTGAGTAGCTTTCGCTGACAGTGCTTATAATATCAGAGGTTTCCATGGCACCCTTGAGAAAATTAATCGAACCGTTAAATTCAACTATTGATTTTTTGTCACCATAAAGTCCTAAAACATCTTCAGACATGTTTATATCAAACATTCCTTGATATTCAATGTTGTGGATTGTCAGAACGGTTTTTATGTTCCCGTAATTATTATAACCTGAAAAGTCGGTTTGCAGATAAACAGGTATCAGGGATGTCTGCCAGTCATTAACATGTATTATGTCAGGAAAAAAGTCAATCAAGGATAGTATTGACAGCACTGCTTTTGAAAAAAACCCAAACCTTTCTCCGTCATCAAAATGTCCGTAGCATTCGCCTCTTTTAAAGTAGTATTCATTATCAATAAAATAATATGTAACACCATTAACTTCCTTTTTAAATACTCCGCAATACTGCTTTCTCCAGGCAAGGGAAACCATGGTTTTACCAATGAATTCAAAACCGGTTCTGTCATAAATGTTTTGGTAAAGAGGAAGTATTATTCTTATGTCAATAGTATCTTTATATTTTTCTTTCATAGCTTTGGGAAGAGAACCTGCAACTTCTCCCAAGCCTCCTGTTGCAATGAAGGGAGCGGCTTCCGGTGCCGCAAAAAGTATTTTCATATTGAACTCCTTTATATAACTGAATATTTTTTTATGAAAAACGGGCAGTTTGAGTATCCCAGTAAAACCCTGTCTCTTGTAACCCGGGCATAGGTATCTGTTATAATTGAATCAAGCCTTGCGCCTTCTTCTATTACACCGTGCTGCATTATTATCGAATTTTTTACAACAGCATTTTTACCTATGGTGACTCCTCTGAATATAATGCTGTTTTCAACGGCTCCTTCTATTATACAGCCGCTGGCCAGCAGAGAATTTTTAACATTGGCATCCCTGCAATACTTTGTGGGCGCGGAATCCTTTGTCTTTGTGTAAATCGGACCTGTCTGGGAATAAAACAGACGTTGCTGGTTTTCCATGTTCAGTAAACCAAGGCTGTTGTCGTAGTAGCTTTGCAAGGAGTCTATATGAGCAAAATATCCTGTATATTCATAACCGTAAATTCTTAATGAATGGACTTTTTTTGCCAGTACATCAATGCTGAAGTCCTTGTAATTTCTTGCTATGGCATCATATATTATTGATTCCAGGAAGTCCTTGTTCATAACCCAGGTGTTTAATCCCACATTGTGCACACCACTTGTAATGGGATATACTAATATATCATCGGCTCTTTTACTGCTGTCAAATTCATATAGGATTTTATGTATGGAGTTACTTCTATTTAAATTAGCTGTAGTGTATACGGCGGTTATGTCCGAGTTTTTTTCTTCGTGATAGCGGATTACGTCTTTGTAATTTATGTTATATAGCATGTCGCAGTCGGACATTATTACATATTTTTCTTTGGAAGATGAAATATAATCAAGGACTCTTTTCAGTGCATCCAGTCTGCCTTGAAATAATCCGTGATTTTCCCCAAGTGCGTAGGGAGGGAATATGAGGATTCCGCCTTTTTTCCTTGATAGATCCCAGTCCTTGCCGGAGCCTACATGCTCCATCAGAGATCTGTAATTACTTTTTGTTATTATGCACATCTTATCTATTCCGGAGTTGACCATATTTGACAAGGTAAAGTCTACAAGCCTGTACCTCCCTCCAAAAGGTATTGCTGCTACAGAACGGTGAGAAGCCAGTTCCGTCATATTCCAATCCTGCATATCGGAAAATATAATTCCTAAAGCGTTCATTTCACACCTCCTGTGCGGACAATGCTTTCTCGTGGTATAACTGTAATATCGGGATTTTTATCTATCGGTGTGCCTACTTTAAGATTGGCTTCGATTATTACCGATTCGTCAATAATGGAATAGTTTATAACTGAATTTTCTCTGATTTGAACATCAGCCATTATGACGGAATCTTTTACCACCACATTTTCTTCTATTTTGACCCCGGAAAAGATTACTGAATTTTCAACAGAACCGAGTATTACTGCACCCTCTGATACAATTGAGTTTTTAACCGATGAATTGCTGCTTATGTATTGAGGGGGTCTTTCCGTATGTCTTGAATAAATAACCCAGTCTCCTGACAGATCAAGTCCGCTGTTTCCCAGTAAATCCATGTTTGCCTGCCACAGGGAATCAATGGTTCCCACGTCCTTCCAATATCCTTTAAATTCATAAGAGTACATTTTTTCTCCTGCACTTAGCATCAAAGGTATTACATCCTTTCCGAAGTCTCTTGTGGATTTTGGGTTTTTATTATCTATTTTCAGGTATTCCTTAAGCTTGTTCCAGTTAAATACATAAATTCCCATGGATGCCTTGGTGCTTCTGGGTTTCTTGGGTTTCTCTTCAAAGTCTGTGATTCGACCTTCATCATCTGAACTTAATATACCAAATCTTGAAGCTTCTCTTACAGGCACATCTATTACAGAAATTGTGCAGTCGGCAGATTTTTCTTTATGGAATTTTATCATCAGTGAATAGTCCATTTTGTATATATGGTCTCCTGAAAGAACAAGCACATATTCAGGGTTATACTGGTCTATAAAATCCATATTCTGATAAATAGCATTTGCGGTTCCCGAATACCATTCGGAATCTCCGACTCTCTGATAGGGCGGAAGTATTTGTATACCACCGTTCATCCTGTCCAGATCCCAGGATTTGCCGTCACCTATGTAAGAGTTTAATATAAGAGGCTGGTATTGCGTAAGTACACCTATTGTATCAAGACCGGAATTAACACAGTTTGACAGTGGAAAGTCAATTATTCTGTACTTGCCTCCATAGGGTACCGATGGTTTTGCTAATTTTTTTGTCAGTGCACCTAACCTGCTTCCCTGACCGCCTGCAAGAAGCATTACAACACATTCCTTTTTAGCTGATTTCATAAATTCTACCTCCCGTTTTGTTTTTATTGCAAACTTTATCTTTTTTTAATAAAATAATTGACAAAGGTGGTACTGTCAGTGAAATATGAGAATCATAGCCGTGGATCTGACCTTTTGACGAAGTAATAACTCCTGTGTTGCCTGAACCTGTACCTCCGAATTCCAGGGCGTCAGAATTAAATACTTCTGTATAGTTTCCCTCGTCAGCTCCAATTTTATAATTAAGCCTTTCAACCGGGGAGAAATTAATAACGGCAATTAATTCTTCTCTCTTTTTATTTATTCTTTTAAATGCAATTATGTTTTGTTCATAATCGTCACTGGATATCCACCTGAAGCCGTCCCACGAATAATCTATTTCCCAAAGCTCGGAATTGCTCAGATAAAATTCATTTAGGACTTTAATATATATGTTTAACTTTTTATGATATTCATAATTTAGCATAAACCATTCTACTTCTTTATTGTAATCCCATTCGGTGAACTGCCCGATTTCATATCCCATGAAATTCAGCTTTTTCCCCGGGTGTGCCATCATGAAACCCAGCAATACCCTTACATTTGCAAACTTTTCTTCATAGGATCCGGGCATTTTGTCAAGTATTGATTTTTTTCCATGAACCACTTCATCGTGGGACAGAGGCAGAATAAAATTTTCGCTGAATGCATAATGCAGTGAAAATGTAATGTTTTTATGCTTATATTTTCTGAAAAAAGGGTCTGTTTCCATGTACTCTAAAATATCGTTCATCCATCCCATATTCCATTTGAAATTAAAGCCAAGACCACCCAGGTATACGGGCTTTGTAACCATGGACCATGCTGTTGATTCTTCTGCAATCATCATTGTATCGGAATGAAGTTTGAATACTGTCTCATTCAGTTTTTTCAAGAAAGCAATGGCTTCAAGATTTTCATTGCCGCCGTAAATGTTGGGTGACCATTCGCCTTCTTTTTTGTCATAGTCCAGGTAAAGCATGGAGCTGACGGCATCTACCCTCAATCCGTCTGCATGGTATTCTTCAATCCAGAATATTGCATTTGAAATTAAAAAGGATTGTACCTCTGTTTTTCCGTAATCAAATTTGTGTGTACCCCACCCCTTGTTTTCTCTTAGCCAAGGTTCCTGGTATTCATAAAGACAGCTTCCGTCAAACATGTACAATCCCTGGGCATCCTTTGGGAAATGTGCAGGAACCCAGTCCAAAATTACTCCGATACCGTTTGCATGACATTCGTCTATGAGGTGCTTTAATTCATCCGGCTCACCTAAACGTTTAGTCGGAGCATAATACCCTGTTACCTGGTACCCCCAGGAACCATCATAGGGGTGTTCCATGACAGGCATCAGCTCAATATGAGTGAAGCCGTGGCTTTTAACGTGAGCTATGAGGCTTTCGGCAATTTCAGCATATGTATACAGACTTCCATCCTCTTTTCTTTTCCAGGATGTAAGGCTGAGTTCGTAAATATTTATTGGCAGTTCGTGTAAATTAACGGTTTTTTTATATTCCTGCCAATTTGAATCTCTCCATTTGTAAGTATTACCATCATATACAATTGAGGCGGTCTCTGTTTCTGTCTGGGATGAGAATGCATAGGGATCTGATTTAAACAGATCTTTGCCTTCTTTTGTGGTTATGAGATACTTATACAGTTCCCCGGATTGTATGGATGGTATGAATAACTCCCATATCTGACTGTTGACTTTTTTCATTGCGTAGGCAGGCTTTTTCTTCCACTGATTAAAGTCTCCTACGACGTGTATGCTTTTTGCATGTGGAGCCCATACTCTGAAGACTGTTCCTTCATCCAGAATATGTGAGCCCAGCAGCTTGTATGAATAGTAATTAGTTCCCTGATGAAATAAGTAAACAGGCAGTTCGTTGTTGGTTTTCATAAAGTGCTCCTTTTTAAGTTGTTGCAGATCGGGATAAATTATTATGTAACAGTAATAATGTGTTATCATTATCATGATGTATTATATTAATTATACCATCATATTATCTGAATGAAACGAAAATATGTAAAAATGCTTATATAATAAAAAATGTGGCAATCGGAAAATAGATCCTACCTAATTGGAGCTGTTTCCTAACGACCACATTTTAATTGACTTTATTTATTTTATTTAATTAAAACTTATTTTGCCAATATCTGTTGTTATTTCAATTTTAGTGTTTTTATTCCCATTTGACTCCGTTCTATTCTTTTGCATGAATTCTTTTATGACAGCTTCATAATCCGAATTATCCGGGACAGTAATATTAACATTTCCCACATTGGTCACTGCTTTTATGCTGTCTGCATCTTTTATATCCTTGATGTCTAAATTTATATTACCGGTATTTGTTACGAATTTTGATTTTTTATCGGCGGCATTGATTCCAAGTTTTATGTCTCCAACATTAGTAGAAAGATTGTAATTTCCTTGAGAGTTTGCCACAATGATATTTCCGACATTGTCGTTTATTTCAAACTTACCGTTAATATTTTTAATGTGGATATCTCCTACATTAAGTGAAATAATAATATTTGTTATGTTTTCCGGCACAGTAACTGTAAGATCAGTTGATATATTTTCATTTTCATGGGTTTTATCCTTGTAGGTTGTGTCTATATCAATTGACTTATTGCCTTTTTCAACGGTATACACAAAATCATTGATTAGCTGTTCAGACCTTTCCGCTGAACCTGATTCTGCAATGATACTTAGTTCTACCAAGGCGTCCTGTGATTTATGGGTGTCAATATATATTTGACCAACAGAGCTTTTTATATTAATGCTGCTTAGATTTTCTGCATCTACGGTGTGAGATTCTTGTCTCTCTGCCCTTGTTTTTTCTGTGGTGTGAATAATAGCCTCTGTAATTTTGTCAGAAATATCCTTGACCTTATCTTCATCTACCTCATTTATTGACGAGCATCCACTTAAGGATAAAACAACCAGTATTAACAATAAATTTACTGCCTTTTTCATAACTTCCCCCTTATAATTGAAATTTTTTATAAATTTATTTTCTTTTCTAAAAGGTAACCTGAACAAAGTGTTAATATTATGCTTTGTATTATGGATAAAGCATTTGCCGGCAACAGCATACGAAACCACTCTGATGCTGTGTACAGGTCTGAAAAAATAAATGAATTGTAGCTGGATGGCAAAGTATCCAGAATCCAGGATGACAAACGTGAAAATCCCCAGTTAAGAAGCAGGAATATTGCGAAGCTAAGGACGCCGCCAAACTTCATTTCTGAAAAGATACTTTTTCTTATGGTCATTGCAGTGTAAACAGTAGTAAAAAAGCTTATTAAGATTA
>ENA-UOOK01000728-UOOK01000728.1-fermentation-metagenome-genome-assembly--contig:-NODE-728-length-43940-cov-12.312863_pt1 | contig 43940 bp, 49 predicted proteins | sample MGYA00245777_ERZ724023 | MGnify/ENA primary metagenome ERZ724023 (study PRJEB28704, sample SAMN03018312) | fermentation metagenome | biome: anthropogenic terrestrial biome; feature: soil; material...
TATTAACTGTAGGCTTTTTATCCTACACTCTGGAGGTTTCCCTCATTTTCATCAATAGGTCAATTCCTATTCAGCATGGCGTACATTTTGTACTCTAATATTTCTCCACAAAGCAACAAGCACTCTTGGGGGAATTATATTTATTCATCCCCTACGCTCTACGGTGGCAATTAGCCTTTCGCAATCTAATTACTTACCTCGGTACTACTAATCTCCATTTCTGGATATGCTCTACCGATTTTGCTCGTTACACTTTCTTACTCTCCAGTGGAAGTTGAGTAAGAATAGGCAATACCTTGCAATACTTTCTATCTAAATAAATCTTACAATCTTTATACAAATACTTTCTAATAAGTTTACCTTGTTCTCCAACTTTGGCATAAGCATAATTTTTGGAACGTTTATCACTATATATTTTTACTTTAGTTAAATCTAACTTTTTAATTAATACTTTTTGTAAACTTTCTAAAAATAATTTAGAACCACAACTTATATACACCATATTTCTTGTAGATAAACAACCATTTCCATCTACATATCCCCTAATAAAATGCCTAATTAAATTTGCTCTAAATATTTTAGGAAATTGTATATTTAAAGATTTATTATTAAAAACACCTTGTTTTATTAAATCCTTACACATTTTGGTGCAACAAACATTAATTCTACAAGCTTTATATCTTTTTCCGTTTAATGTTACCCATTTAGTCTTTATAGGTACATTACTTTTTATAGCTTGTCTAAATTTATATAAATGTTGTTTATCTCCACTATTCAAAGTTATTTCTAAATGATTATCTTTAGAAATATATCCATCTGCATATATAAATCCCAACCAGTAAGCTTTTTCCTCTGTATTAATTAGATTAAAGAAATCTTTATCATAAAAATACTTTTTGCTCATATCTCTAACTGCTATGTTATAATTTTTCATATAATGATATAAAGTAGTCCTAGTTGTCCCAAATTTAATTGCTAGTTTAGTTAAACTTATACTTTTATTACTAAGATAATATTCTATAGCTTCATGTGCTATTTTTAAAGATTGCAAATGTCTTTCTTTATTAGATAGTTTATTATTTTCTATACTTTTCATTATACTTTCCTCCTATACTGCTTGTACAGGTATAGTATATCACAAGTATAAATTATATTGTATTGTTTAGGCTATTTGTTTACCTACGCCAGTGTTGGCTATAATAGTTATCAGATTCTTTTTCTGTAATCCCTTTATTGCATAATCTAATCCTTTTATTCCAGTGGGTATTCCAATCATACCTTTATTATTTTCTCTTTCCAGGTACACCTTTTTTCTATCAACACTGTCTTTTGTTATATCTAATGATTGAGTTTCTACTATTTCATTTTCAACTGTAAGTACAGCTTTTTTCATTACTGCATAAGCTTTATCTGTTTCAAAATCCTCTAGGCTTTCTGCTATGGCTTCTGTTGTTTCTGCAATGTAATTATGCTTTTTTCTTTTCCGCAATTCATCTAACCAATAAGTAATAGGTTCTTCTGTTCCTACTTTTCCATCTTCTTTATGTTCTAATTTAATGGCAGGAAAATTTAAATGTATAACTCTTTCTGTAGGTACTGCACTATTTTTTAAATAGTAATCATCTATAAATTTAGCTATCTCTTTAAACTCTTGAAAGAAGTAAGAATTTATTTGTTTATCTTTTACTGCTAAATAATCTTTAGTATCTATTAAAGATGAAATAGCAGCTATCTCAACATTTACTTTTTTCTTTTTCATTTATGTCCTCCTAATATACTTAAAGCACTTGTCCACATTTATACAAATATCTTCGCCCCCAACTTTCTGTCTTCTTTCTATGTTATTATCTACATATAAAGCATATCTTCTATAATGCATAAAAGTATATATAGACATTAAATCCATTTCCTTTATACTTCCCACATAAGGAATTCCTTTTAATAATTTCTGTAAGGGTTCTATCATGTAAGAATGACTAACTACTAAAGTAACATTAAAATCTGTTTTCTTAAATAGTAATTCTAATAATGTTACTCCATCCTGATTTATCTCTGCCCGATTTTCTGCACCAAAAATAAAATTACATATTGTATCTTTTAATGTTTCTTCTTTATATGTTACAATAGTATCTTCTATTCTTATTAATAAACCTTCTGCACATTTATTACTTAAATCATTCCCAATCATTACTTCCCTCCTATTTTATTTTTATAGCATTTAATAACTTTGTATTATTGGAATCCACCATTGATACTAAATTATTAACAATAAATCTTTCAGTTTTATTATCTACAAAATCAGGACAATCTATTGGATATTCTAATTCTGCATGAATATCACCTTCCCAAAAATCACTTTCAATAGCACAACTACATAGTTCACATTTATCATTCTTATAATAATTCCATTTAGAATTATCTTTAAGATGAACACAATTGATACATTTAACATCCATTTAACTCAATCCCCTCTTTTTAAAAGTGCTTTCTCTTAAATCTTGTCCAACCATTTTAATAGGAACAGTATTACCTTTTATAAGTGACATAATACTTGAACCATATTTCTCTAGTAAATCTTTCGGGGAAATGTTTGTACATATGATTATAGGTAGTCCATGCTCTTCTCTATATCTTAATAAATCTTCTAGTATAGGTACACTTATTGAAGTATCTATCTCTTTCCCCAATTCTTCTAAACAAAGAAATTCTACAGCTTTAAAATCATTATAAAATAATCCTTCTGCTTCTTCTTTCTCTTCTTTGTTTTTAGTCCCCCACACTCTTGTGTACTCATTTATGTAATTTACAAAAGTGCATCTTTTAGAAGTATATCTATGTCTATAAGCTTCTTTTACTATTATACTTGCAAGATATGTTTTGCCTGTTCCATTTGAGCCAAATAAAAAAAGACCAATATTATTTTCAAACTTATCATCTATATTATTAATATAGTCTTTTATTAACTTCCCTATTTTTGCTCTTTCTTTATTTCCGAAACTATCAAAATCTTTAATAGTATTCTTCTGCATATTTTTGGGTATTCCACGCCTAGTTAAATTTAGTGGAGATAAATGTGTTCTTAATGGTCTTTTCATATTCCCCACTCTCCTATAACACTTTCATCCTTATCTTTTTTCTGCCATTCTCTATGTTTTAATAACTTCTGTCTTTTACTTGATTGCTTAGTTCTAGGAACATATTCATCTTTCAACCATAATTGAGTATCTTGATAAATAGTATTACACCAATTAGTAAGAAGAATACCTGGATGCAATTTATCTTTAGGTAAATAGTTCTGACCGCTATCAAATAAAAATTCAATCATAGCCAATATATCTTCTTTAGAATAACCTTTTGTCTGGAGTACTTTAAAGTTATGCATATAGATTTTAGCATTACCAATCACAAATCTTATATTATTCTCTTCTGCTTTTTCTTTAAAAAAATAAAGCATATCTCTAGTATTAAATTTTTCTAATTCTCCCTTATCTAACTTTTCTTTATATCTTTCATACCAGTTACAACTAGTGTTTTTTCTCTCCCTTTGCTTATTAGTAGTAATGGTATTTTTAACATTCGTTATACCCAATTTACTATGAAGTTCATTAAAAGCTTTCATAATATCCTGGGTATTACTTACTTTATGTAAAGTTACCATTACTATTCTCCCTCCAATTCTTTTAAAGCTAAATCTACTCCCCTACGAATTAAAGATAGTCTAAGTTTACTCTTTTTATTTCTGTCTTCTTCCCCAACTAGCTTGTCTATCTTTTCCTCTTGATATGTCCAAAGAGCAACACTATTTTGTTTAGCAGGTTCTTTTATTAATACTTTAACCATAGTTTATATCACCTCCTAATATAATTTAAAAATAATTTAAAATAGTTTATTTAGAAACTATAAAAATAATACATCTAAATTAATGTAATGTCAACTTAGATGTATTACTTCAACTTTTATTCTTCTGCTTTTTCTTTTGCTATATCTATATGTTTAGTTTCTTCCTGTGCTTTTACAAACTCAACAAACTTTACTTTTAAACAATCATCTGAACATATATCAAAATCTTTAAAGCTATCCACACTATCATTTCCCCAATCATTATGATGTGTAGTTACATTATAGTATTCTTCCCCTTTCTTTATTTCTTTTTTACAAACATCACAAGTTACTTTAGATAAAACTTTCTTCTCCACCTTTTTAGTTTCATATTCTCTCAATTTTTATCACACCCATTTCTTTAATTTATTAAAGTCCTGTTTACTTACTTTATAAGTTCGCAATAAAGTAAAGTTCATAATAATGCATTTAACATTATTTTTATCTGAAAATATATTATCCAATTTTTCTAATTGTTCATGTGTTGTTATCTTAGTTGGTCTATCTAATTCTATTCTACCAGTAAGATTATTTGCACCAATATAAGTAAAAGAATAATTATATAATTTTATTCCAAATAATTTAACTAACAATTTCTTTAACAAATTATATCACCCCTTTAATCATTCCAACTCTCTGGATAACTCCAACTATGATATTGTTTTGAAGTTATTCTTTGACTACCTCCTAAACTATTCATATAACATTGCCATTCAAACCTTAAAGCAGGTCTATCTTTCTTTAACATTCTCTTGTATTCACCATCTGGTAAACTATCCTTAAATTCAATTAATGCTTGTTTATAACTAATAGTCATTTATTTCCCTCCTTAATTTTCATCTGTAAAATCAGAAACAGTTTCTACTAGATGTGTTTGCAATAAATCACTTATTCTTTGTAAAGCTTGTTCTTGTGTTTCCCCTTCTTTAACTTCATCTGTTAACCATGCATCCACTCTTAAACTTTCAAAATCACCCATGTTCTTAGTAAGTCCAAAGGACATACCCACTGTTTTTACACCAGTTTGTTTCTGTATATTATGTTTACTTGAAGAATCTATTTGTTCCCCTTCTCTTTCTGTATGTTCTTCTCTACCTTCTCTATGAACTAATGTAGTATTCTTCTTTAATCTTCTCTTTAAACCATTATCACTTTTATTTAACTTTTTCATTTTACTTCCTCCTGTTTTAAATAAATTTTTAAATATTGCCATGAGTACATTAACAACTATACTATTACCTGCCATTTTATATAGTTGACTATCCGATATATTTGCATTTTTAACTTTATAAAAATCTTCATCACTAAATCCCATTAACCGCCAACATTCCAGTGGAGTTAATTTACGTATTCTATAGTTATTAATATCAGTATATAATCCTGTTACTCCACCTAATCCACCACCATTAGAACATTGTGTTTTAGCTAAATAATTACTGTCATATACTCTATTTCCTTGTTCACTACCTCCAGTAATATCTTCAATTTGATTTAATTCATTTTTATCTGTAATTTCTATTATTTTAGGCTGCCTATTACCCCTTGCATGGTATCTATTGTTGGTGATTTACTATATACCCTATTTATAACATCAAAACCTTTTTGACCTTCAGCTTTTGTACTACCTATTACTTTTATAGAGTTATCTAATATTTGTTTAGGTTGTTTATAATCTGTTGCTGTTATTGTACCAATTATTTTATTAGGATTATATACCCAATGTCTTGAATTACTTCCTTTTGCTTTAGGATTAACTGTTGTTCCTATAACTTCACACCTTCCAGTGTTAGGTATTTTATGCTGAAGTTTTTTATTACTTAGACTAACTTTAAATCTTTGTAAATATTCTTCACTTAAATAATATTTTTCGTCAACTTTATCTTCCAGAATATCTTTTAATCTTATACCCCAATCTCTACCCACAGGAAATTCAAAATCATGTATATCTACATCTTTTCTTATACAGATTACATAAATTCTTTCTCTATTTTGTGGAATACCATAATCTTTAGCATTTAAACATTCAACTTTATTTTTATCTTCGGGATAGTAACAATTATATCCTATTTCATTTAATTCATTTATTATAGAATAAAAGTCACTAATAAATTTCTTACTAACTAAATTCTTGACATTTTCTATCATTATATATTTAGGTCTTTTTACTTTTAATATTTTAATACCATAAATATATAATCCGCTGCTTGTTACATTCCCTTCTTTATCTCTCATACCTTCTTGTTTACCTGCTATAGAAATTTTGGTACAGGGAAAACTAAAGTTAAATAAATCAAAATCAGGTAAATTCTTAGGGGGTATTAAAGATATATCTCCATAATTATTTGTTCTAATACAAGCTTGAAATACCTGTACCAATTTTGATTTATTTAATCTAGGTATTTTACTTTTATTATTCTTAAAATCATAACCTATATTTCTTTTTATTAAATACTTCCGCATTTTCTTTTTTGAATAGTGTCTAAACTTTACAGGTATTTTATTTGTATGAGTATAAATAGCATCATAGGCAATTATAGCGTCTATGTCTATTTCACTAATACCTGTTAAACTAACTGGCATATTTAAATTATTTAAAGCTTTATGTAAAGCTCCAATACCAGAAAAAGCATCAAATAATTTTAATTCATCCATTATTTCATTTTTTACTCCTTTCATACTTATAAATAGATGCATAAGTTAATATAACTACTAAAATTACTATAAGATATACCTGCCAATATCTTTTTATTCATTCCCAATTTAGTACATATTCTGCTTTAATAAAATCAAAGAAACTATATTTAGAAAAATCCCAAGACATATTAATTCCTCCTATTTTAAAAAGAAGTTGTAAATTAATACAACTTCTAATTTCTAACCCAACATATCTTTGTCCAATTCTAGCTTGTCCATAATGTCATTTAGAACACTACCTTTTACTTTAACTGATATATCAAAATAAGCGGAAGAAAGAGTTATTTTTGCATTGCTGCCACTGAAACTAAAGTTACTTACTTGATAATTTTTATCTAAATGAAATTTTTCACTTACCATTTTATTTATCTCTTCAAGTAACATTAAAGAAGGTTCTTCTTTATCTATATCCTTATTTTCTTCCATTACATATTCCATTGGTACAATGATTATTTCACCTTTTTAGCTAATACTTTATTGCCAACTTTTAAATCTTCTGCTAAAGTTACTTCAAAAGTATCTGCTTTCTCACCAGTACAAAATACAGAGTCTTCTTTAGCTAATACTTTAGTTCCATCAGGCAAATCCTTTTTAGTATAAACCTTCATTTCCTTTTCTTTATTCTCTTTCTCATTTTTCTTCTTTTCTACTTTTTTATTACCTTTAGTTAATTTCTTCATTATTTTCCTCCTTAAATATACTTTTTATTTAGTTCTTTAAGTGCTTTCCACACTTTCTTTTGAAAAGGTGTGTTAGTTATTGCATAACCAGGTCTTATCTTACTTTCTACTGCACATTTTACTATTGCATCTATTTGTTCTTTTGAATACATTCTATTACCTTGTCCATCTTTAAACATTGGTTGAGGTAAATATCCTGCAATCTCCCACTTTCTTATACACTGTACTGTTCTTCCAAGTTCTTTTGCTAATGTACCAATATAAAATAACTCAACTTTCTCCCCTTTTATTTTCATAGTTCGTTTCTTCTTAACACCCATTAAAAGTACCTCCAATCTATCTATGTCTTAATGCTTGTACTTTTCTTTGAGTTTGTCCAGTTCTTTTAGTAGTAACAGGACTATGTTTTGCTATATTCTCTTGTATCTTTTCTTCATTTTCTTTTAAATGTACATCTACTGAATAATTAACTGTCATATCAACTAAATCTTCCAATTCATCTTCTGTGAGTTCATTATTTGTTATTAACTGTTCTACTTTATCATCATTTATACTTTCTCTAATGTCTATTACCTTGTCCCACAATTTCTTTCCCCTAAAGTATTCTTCTGCTTTTTCTGTATTCCACTTTATCTTTTTAACTGCTTTTGCACCATATATAAAAGTATCATTAGTAGAATAACAATTGCCTTTATCATCTTTTGTTCCATTTTTAATAGAAAATTCCTTAATCTTTGTTGCCAATTCATCCATTCTATTTTTAATGGTTTTGACTTTGGTTCTTAAAAGATTATATTCTTGAACATCTTCTTCAATGGTACTTTCTTTTACTTTCTTGTCTCCCACTTTCTTTAATAACTTTTTCATATTTTCCTCCTTAAATTTTATCTCTTTCTTTTTCTAAACATATAACTTCATCTTTTAAAAGTTTAATTATTGCTTTGCTAATAGGATGATTAGAATTAAAAAATACTTCTTTAGTAAGAGAACTACCTTGAACATATGAAACTAGCTTTAAAGAAGTGTTTTCAACATTATTATTTTTTATTAAAGATTGATGGTCTACAACTGCATTAATGTCATCTATCCTTCGTGTTACATTAGCATACCTTGAAAGTCTTAGTTGTTGTTCATCAAACTCTTTTTTATTCATATTATTTTCACCTACTTTCGAGCTAATATTAAGTATTTATACTAATTGTATATTAATTTAGAAACAAAGTCAAACAAAAAAGAGTATATCTTTTAGCAGAATATACTCTTTCGCTTAGAATCATTTATTATTTTAAATTTTAATTCTCTATACCGTTTTGTTCTTTCTTTTCCTTGACCACCCAAAGAATAAACATTGGGGAATCTATAATCATATACTTTTGCTGTTTTTATTTTTCCTTCTTTTATACGTCTTACCCTTCCAACTGCTTGTTCAACATTCTTACCATCTGAAATATTACCAACTAAAAAACACACTTCCCAGGACTTTACGTTTGTTCCTTCTGTAGCTATTGAGTAAGTTGCTAAAGTAATTAACTTCTTTCTACTTTCTGCAAGTCCCTTCATTTCCTCTTTACTCATTTTGCTATCACCATAATACAAAAGTAGTGTATCTTCATAACCCATTTCTTTAAGAACTTCAGCATACTTTTTAATATGGTCTTTTTTCTTAAAGAATATTAAACAACTATGACCTTGTTCCACTTCTTTTTTTATATCATAGGTTACTTGTATTATTGTTAAAGGATTAGTTACTGCAAAATCATCTATCTCTGTATAGTTAATTCTAGGTCTATATTTATAATTTATTTTATTAATTGCTGTTCCTAATTTATCTGAACATCTTCTCCATGACTTTCCCTTCTTTTGAAAGTGAGGATAAAAAATAACTTCGGGTAAAACTTTTATATGAACTTCTCCAGGTAAAATATTTTTGTCATTTCTTTTAGCTTTATATCTATAACAAACATCACCTAGATATAAAGTTATTAATTCATCTAATCCGTCTTTTCTTTCATCTGTTGCCGTTAATCCTATTTTGTACTGTGCAGGAAATTTATTAATTAAAGAATAAGAATTAGCAGGAGTGTGATGACAATTATGGGTTAAACAACCATTAGCAATAAAGGTATGTGAAGTAGTGGTATAATCATAAACCTTTTCCTTTCTAGTAGTCATAAAAGACTTTTTAACCCTTACTAAAGTATAATCACCAATATTAAAACCTCTATTTTGTTCTATATTTCTATACTCTGTATTTTTTCTGTCTATTAAATTAAAAGTATTCATAAACTTATTAAAATTAATTCCACCACAACTAATTCTATATAATGAATTATGATTATTGTATTTAACTATTTCTTGATAATTGCTTAGAATATTAAATTTTTTAAGCAGTAAAGATAATCCCTGTATAAATAATTTAGAACACATACCTATATTGATACGTCTACTATTTTTAGTTATACTAAAATCTCCTTCACAATTAAAAAGAGTTTCTATAAAAGCCTGTATACTTTCTAATGGTGAATACATAACCATTTCAGGTATAATTAACTTATTGGATTTTTTCCCATAAGGTATTTTAAAAGTATTTTTTAATATATTTCTTAATTCATTGGAATTAACCCAAAGCGTTAAATTATTCCTACAATCATAACTTTCCTTAATTTCTAATTTCCCCACTATTTTTTCAAAAGAGTTTATTCCCTTCTTAAAAATATTTCTATACCACTCTTGGTCTTTTGTGATATTAACCTTTATTCTTCTACTATTTAATGCTTTATCTAAATGACCATCTACCATAATCATAGCAACAAAAGATAGTTGGTCTTTTGTCCAATTATATTTAACAGTATGAGGTAACTTATTAATTATTGGAATATAATCTCCTTTTTTAACATCTTTTAAACACTTTAATTCTAAATCTTCTTTAGTAAATACATTTTTAGATTTTTTATTAACTTTTGAACCATCTAGGATAAAAGTTGGATGTGTAGGACTTCCTTCTAAAATAGAATGGGTACTTTCAACTCTATATATACTAGACATTCTGCTAAATTTATTTGCTACTTTTCCACCTAATACTTTTTGATTATTTTTTATATCCTTAATTTGTTTAAAACCACCATCATCTAAAGTAACTAAAGTATCTCCTACTAAACATTCATCAATAATAACAAGTCCAAATTGTTTAGTTAAATTATTAAATTCTTTATCATTTAGTCTACTTAATGTTTGAACTGTAGCTAAAGTTATTTGTTTTCCCACTTTTCTACTCTTTGCTTTTATTAATCCTGGTTTTACTTTGTTATTAAAAGCTAATTTAATATCTTTATTCCATCCATCTATCAAATCATCTTTATGTACAATGACTAAAGTTTTTTGTCTAAGAGAATAAGCTATGTAAATTGCAGTTAAACTTTTACCAACACCTGTTGGAAGAACTATTGTACCTTTGTCTGTATCTTGTAAATAAGTTAAATAAGCTTCTTTTTGTGTTTCTCTAAGCTTTAATTTAAATGGAGCATATGATACTGTATTTTCAATCCTATTATCTTCAAGGTATAATTTATCAAAAGGGATATTAAAACCAACAGGAACAGTTAAATATGCTCCATTATCTTTATACAGAAAAATATACTTGTCCACAGATACATTTTGAGGTCTTCTACTAAACTTCTTAGCAGATAAATACATTGGATTAATGAAAGTTAGTTCATGTTTTATTTTCTTTTTCTGTTTAGTTGTTAAACCATAAATTTGTTTATTCTCTTTTACTATTACTTTAATCATTTTATTTACCTCTTTTAAAGTAAACACAGACCTGTGTTTACAATATATTAATATGTAATATTAATATATTAGTATTATATAATATTATTATATTATTTATATTATATATATATTATATTATGTAGGTAATAGAAAATAACACAAGTCTTTAAATTTGTCAATAGATTTTTTATTAAATAATTTAAAAAGATGTGTTATTTTTATTACTTAGTTATTTAATGGGTTCTTCCAGTATTACTGATTTTTCATCATCACTTAATTTAGCTGCTACTTTTTCTGTTATAGTATTAATTGTGTCTGCACTTAAAGGCATTTTTACATTCTCGTTTTTAACAACTATAGGAGTATCATTTGCGTGTCCTAACTTATTAATGGCACTCTTTATACTATATTCTAATAACAACTCACTATCAGCGTCTAAATTGATTTTAGCAACACTTAAAAATAAATGTGCAGCGTCTAATGAATTTTTATATCTTTCCTCTGGTGTTATGTTACCTTCATGCAATAATTGTTCTGCTCTATTTACTCCCATATCTGTTGCTTTAATAATTGCTTTTGCTATAGTGTAGTCCTTAATTGGAACAACTGGCTTTAACTTGTCTGCTATAGCATCTGAAGTATCCAATACTATTTTTGCCCCTTCCAATACTTTATCTATCTTTCCATTATACTTTTGAATATAAGGTATTAAAGCAAATCCTCCCATAACTGCTGCTCCTGCCATTCCACATACTACTGATATTAATTCTGGACTTATCATATTAACTTCCTCCTTAAATTTTATATTTAAATAAAGAGCAGGTACTAAAAGTATCTACTCCTATTTTTACTACCTAATATAATTATACTTACTATAACCTATAAAATCAATACTTGAACATACAGAGCCATGTTTGTCCCCCAACTATTCCATCCACTGATAAATTAGCTTCATACTTAGTTCTTATCTCCTGCTGAAAATTCATTACTGCTTGTGCTGTTCCATTACCAAAAGTTCCATCTATATCTGCTCCTACTCTCCATTGAATCCATCTAGTAGCATATTCATAATGAGGGTAAGGAACACCGTCTAAAGGACAAGAAAGTATTTCAGCAATAGCTTCACTTGTTTTAGTTCCAAAAATTCCATCTTCATTTAATCCCATTATTTTTTGAAAACTTTTAATAGCTTCTGTTGTTTTTTCACCTTGTATACCATCTACTGTTAATCCTGCATTTATAAGTCCATTTAAGTTAGTTTGTAAATTTGATATGCTATTATCTTTAGTTGGTGTTATTGGTTGAGTATCTTCTTTTATGCCTTTAGCTTTTAAATCTTTCTCTATTTCTTCCCAGGTTTTTTCTCCACACAAACCATCTACTGTTAATTTGCTATATTTCTGAAAGTTAGTTAAAGCATTGTAAGTTTTATCTCCAAAAATTCCATCTATTTCTCCAACATCATATCCCAATTCTTTTAACTTTGTTTGAAGTTCTGCACATCTACTGCCAATAAATTCTTTACCTTTTTCCTCTGGAGTTTCTTCTACACTTGTATCTGTTCCAGATTTTCCAAAAAACATGGTTGCTTCTGCTTTTCTTCTTCTTAATAATCCAGGTAAAACTTTTCCTCCTGCTTTATCCCACATACAGAAATCTGCTGTAAGAATGTCTTCGTCTGTTATACCTTCACATATCTGTCTATACAGTGTAGAACCAAGTAACCCTCCAGTTCCAATATTGTAAGCCATACTTACTAAAGCATCAAACTGATTCTGGTTAAGCTTTATACCTCTACTATCTAAATCATTTTTAATTGGTGCAGCATATCTATTATCTAATAAATCTTCTAGCATTTCTGTGGCTTGTTCTTCAGTTACACTGCTTATTCCTTCTATCTCTGAACCAGTCATGCCATATCCTAATGTCATAACCCCTGTGCCATCATCATAGACAGTGGGTGAAAAACCTTCAAATGATTTTACAAAGTCAACACATTGTCTTGATACTAACTTAGTCATTGTATAACCTCCTTACTTTTTTAATTGTTCCAGTATGTTCATTAATCTTTGTGGCAAAGGTAAACCTGCTTTACCACAGTTTTCTAAAATGCTAATACTTTCATTCGTTATATAAAAATAACAAACAAGGGAGCGGAAATAAACAACATGAAAACCTAATATTCTATCTAGCATAACTGCTAAAATTAGCATATACATTATATAAAGTTTTCTTTTTAAACCATTATAACTTGTATGACTATTTATTTTATGTTGTTTTCTTCCCACATTTAGTCCAGATAAGTAATCTACAATCATTAATACTATTAATACTTTAAGGGCAATATCCCATCCCCCAAAGATAAAGGTAAAAATACTTCCGATTATTGATATTAAAGAATCTACTATTGTCCTTAAACTTATATCATACATTAATTCCTCCTATCTAACTATTATAATAGTTAATAAATATTAAATGTCCTATATTTATTTTACTACCATTAGTATAAATATCCAATATGTTAAAAAGAAGGAATTAATATAAGAATGATTAAGCTACATAATCTATACCTGTTATCTGCTTATATTGGTCTGCCGTTATTTTCCCTTTTACTACATATATTTTAAGACTATCAGGGGTTGCTATACCTAATTTAAAATAATCTGAACAAAAAGTGAACCAATCCATTTATACTACCCCCTTTTCTACTAATTGAGTAGTTAGATTATAAACCTGCGTTTGTAAATCAGCAATTTTTTCTGTGTCTGTTTTTTCTTCTGGTTTCTTTTCTGTAGTTCTAGTAGCTTGTATCATATAAATTCCTCCTTATTAATAACCAATAGCATATGATTTTACTAATTTAAGCTTATTGGTCGTATTCACAAATTTTATAGTACAATTATCTACAGCACTTGCAAGTGTAACAGTATTACCTGTAAATTTAACATCATTTATATAAATATCTACTCCAGTATCACTATTAAATTCTAGTAAGGTAAAAGTAGAAGTAGACTTTGCCAAAGTAATACTTTTGGTTACTGCCTGTCCATCAGGTAATAGTTCTAAAATTCCTACTCCAGTATTAGCTTTATGATTTACATCTGTTAAATCTAAATCATTTTCATCCAAGAACATATCTGCCAATATATTATCTTCCTGTGAAGCTTCTAATATGGTTTTATATTTAGCTTCTAGTATTTCATCCAAAGTAAATTCATAAGGATTTTCGGAATATTTTATATTAGTATCAACCATATTAGGAACCATTTCTAATTCATTATCATACCATTCTACAGGTGATTGAATTGTTACTGTGTGTGACTGTTCTGCCCCTTTATCATCTACCCACCTATTAATTATTTGTTCTGGTTCTGTTTTGGTTACAACTCTACTTTCTGTTGTTTCTGTAGGATTGCCTTGTTCATCTAATTTAGTTGTGTCTAAATACAACAAATTACCTTTACTGTCTTCTTTCTGAATTTCTCCTTGCTGAACTCGTATTACTTTTTCACAATCGAAATCATCTGCTACTTGCACAGTGATACTAACAGGAGAAGGGGAAGAAGTTACTTTTCCCAAAATTCTATCTATCATAATATCTTTCATATTAATTACCTCCTTTAATTAACTTATAGGTCTATATTCTCCAAAATATTCTTTTTCAGCATTAATTCTTACTTGTGTAGCCATAGTTATATCTGAATACCTTCCTAAAAACATTCTTTGTTTATTTACTGTAATATAAGCTATATATTTTCCTGTTCGTTTTTCTAAGTGTACACCTCTTATACCAGAACTACTATCTTTTCTTACACTTCTATTTTGAGAATTTTGTAATCCTGTAACTACCCGTAAATTATAACGTCTATTATTTAGGGTATTTCTATCTCTATGGTCTACTTCCTTATTTTTACTAGTAACATTTAATAAAAATCTATGAATAGGTTCTCTAGTACTGGCATTAACAACATAGTTGTTTCCATGGTCACCTTTTCTTAAATACCATTTATATTTGGACAATAAGGGTATATCTATTAGGTCTATTAATGTTCTTGCTACTTCTATTCCTTGTCCATTGTACAATAACATTTCTGCATAATCAGAATGTACTATTATTTCATTGGCATCCCATTTAGTTCTTTTTATTCTACCCAATTTTCTTATTTGGTCATAATGTCGACTACAATAACCTTTAGATAATACTTTATGTAGACACCCTTCAACTTTGCATATTTTGTTGCTCAAAGTGTATTCCTCCTAACTTTTAGTAACCTACATAAAGTATATTCCTAATATTAATAACAATCAAGTTAGTTTTATTTTATTAAAGGTTTATGATTTAAATAATAGTCTGCTATTTCTGACCCATTATTATCTACATTATTGCTAGTATCAAATTTACATCTAACTTTTAAGAATAGTTGACCATTTACATCTACTAAACTTACTCCTAATACAAGTTTACTTATAACCTTAGATAGAGCAGGTGCAACTAAAATTGCTCCATCACTTGATATAATATTATTTAAATTTCTATAATTACTCTTTAAAGAACAGGTAGCTAATATTACTGCCAAATTTTCTGCACATTCTGCTGATATAATATCTTCGGATAATTGATAATCTGCATAAGAATTATTAGGTTTAGGTAATCTACAAGACACATCCCTATATTTTAAAGTGCTATCTTTGCAAGTTCCTGTACCACTAGTAGTTATATATAAAAATGGATGTGTATATATTATATTACCTGTCTGTTTTGTAACACTTTGATTTATTAGTGTATTTCCATAAGTAATTATTCCATTTAAATTATCTCCACTACCCAACATTAATTGTATTTCTTTAGTCTCTTTTCTAACCAGAATTATATTACTCTTTCCTGCATCCCTTCTAAGATTTTCTGGAGCTAAAACATCATAACCAGTAGGTATTTTTAGTGTTACTTCTATATTTATATAGTCTGTATATATAGTTGAAGGTGTTGTTCCATCTGAAGCATCTGTATAAGCAAGATAATATATAAATCCATTAGAATCTATTAATGTAGCAGTAGTCAAATTATAGGAAAGGTCTGAATAAGTTAGTAAACTAGAATAATTTAGTGTGTGTGATATATTAACAGTCGACCATGTACCGCTAAGAAAGTTAAATCTTTTCAATTCTGCTTTATTACCACTAGGGCATGAACCATATCCCCACCAATTACAAGTAATACTAGCTAAATTATTTTTTAACCATGTAACTTTATCTGCCATAGTAGAACCTGGAATAACACCATATTTTCTCTCTACTATTTCTATTAAATTAAATGCAAATAAGTGTTGAGGTATGGCATTAGTTATATTAGTAGTAGTACCTATGGAAGAACCATCTAATTTTTCTATATTTGTAATACCTGAATCATTCACACCTAGTTCCATTTCAGCTTCATTATGTGAAAGAGGTAAAAGCAAACTTGTTTGACTACCATTTCCATTTGTGCGTCTACCTATATTTGGATTTTCTATCACACTTCCTGCTACTTTTCCTTGAAAATCATCTAATATATGATGTGCAGGATTAGGAATTAATTTATCCCCCTTATATTCTCCTGCAAGTGTTTGTGTAAGTACTTCTGGTATTCCACCTTGTCCTGACATTTCTGTCATGGCATAAGTCAATGCTAAAGATTGATTGGTTAATCCACTAGGTAAAGTTGCAGGTAATGTATAAATAGCTTCTGTCGTTCCCAAACCTGACCATGTACCACCAACATCTATATTATGAATAGTAATAACAGAAGTATTATCTGGTTGAGTAGTCCAATTACTATCTACTGTAGCTACTTTTGTACTTCCTACATAATCAGTTATTGTCTTTACTTGCCCTGCTCCAGTTCCACTATCTATACTGATTATAAATCCATTATAGAAGTTATCATTGATATTATAGGTTGAAGGTAATGTAATAGTATTTGTTCCTCCTGATTGTAATGTTCCAGTAGCATTAAATTTAACTAAAGGTGAAGAAGATGAAGCTGTAGTTTCATATAATAAATCACCTATAGCATAATTTAATAAACCCGCATAAATTGCCTCAGATATATTATGGGATTCCCCAGTTATTATATTAGTAGTAGTGTCAATAGCTGTTATTATTAGGTAAGAACCATCTATGCAAGTTAATTTGTCATTTACAACAATTTTTGATACATCATTTAATTTATATCTATAATCTCCATTATTACTACTTATGACTTCTACTATTTTAGCTATGGCTGTATCCGCATCTATTACTCCTGTTATTATTTCTCCAGTTAAAGTATCAAGTTTTACTTTATCTCCTGCGTTCCATTTAGTAGAATCATCTTTTATCCAATCTGTAGCATCTCCTAAATGGATATAAGGTTTATTTTTTGTGCCATCTACATTTATTAATTCTTGCTTTGTTTCTGTAGTAAGTGCATCTGAAAAAACATTTCGCTGTGAATTAAAAGCAGGAGATATTCTGGCATATCCATCAATAAAGTCCTGTGGTAAAGTAGCAAAAGTAGAACCTCTATCTATATTAGATACAGATAAATCAGAATAACGTTGTTCAGTACCCCTTTTTGTAGAATACTGGAATAAATTTAATGTGTCTAATGTATTTAAGTAAGAACTCAAATCTATACTTATATTTAAACGCAACTGACCATTAATATATGCTTTAAAAATTCCATCTTTATAAGTATACCTATTATGAGTAAGATACATATTATTTTTTGATAGTATTAACCCTGTATTATATACAACACCTTTAAACAAACACATATCTGAACCTAGTATAATACCAGTGTCATAATTATTAGAAATGGAGCATTTACCTTTGGTTAAACATATTGCACTAAATCCCCAATAATCTATTGTAAATTCACTAGGCATCCCATTTAATAGGGTATAATATAGGTCACTTCCATTATCTTTAAATCCCAAACCTGTTGGATAAGTTCTAAATGAACAACTACCACCTGTAGGGTTTCCCCCTACTTCTGCTGTAGTAGTTCCATCTAAACTAGCATAAAAAACAGTATTTGCATCTATAGGTGTTTTAGGTATACCATGATAAGTTTTAAGCATTTTTGTTCTTTCTTTTGTCTGCAATTCTCCCCTTAATAACTTATCAAAGTTTTCTTCTAAAAGTTCTTGATAATTAAATCCAGTAAGAGATACTTGATGACGTAAATCTAATATATCTCTATCATCTACTATATCTGCTAATAATATATCTGGTCTAGTATATTTTACTACGCTAATAGTTCCTGTACCTTGAATACCATTTGATAGATTTAATACTGTTACAGTATTATTATCATTTTTAGATAAAATTTTCCATTGGGGTATAGAATTCATCATAAATATATCATTAACACTAATATTAGTATAATCTGAAACTGACACAGTATACTGACCTATCCCATGTGCTTCTATACTAGTAGGTCTTGTAAAAGTAATTTTGGTATAGGTTATACTTCCGTTGCCATTATTAGTACTATATCCTCCAGAATTTCTTCTATGAACTTTAAACATTGGAATAGCATAACTAAATCCATCTGCTGTATTTTCTATTGGATACCCCTTAGTATATCCTGCTCTATATAACCCTACATCATTTATTAGAGGGTCTGTAACATTCCAAGAACTTTGGATTTCTTTATGGAATTGGTGTGTGTATCTGTAATTGGCATCTAAATTACTTGCTATATCAGAATTAGATAAATTACTTCCTCCTAAACCAAAGGGGATATCTAATTCATTTAAAGCAGGACTACCTACAGCTCCCACTCCTTCAGGTAATTGACTAAAGTCTACTCCATCAACTACTCTTATTCTCCATCTTAATTGAATTCTTCGGCTTGTCTCTTCCCCAACTCTACTGTCTTCTATTATTGGTGTTATTATTGCTTGACCATCACCACCACCAGAATATATTGTGTCACCATTTTTAACCTCTTGTAACCATACCTCTAAGAATACTAAATCATCCCTTGAAGGTGTTCCAGTTTTAGCAACAGGGTCATAAGTTGGTGGAGCATCTAATTGAATTACTGTACCTGATGGTATCGTTATTTTATAACCATTAACAAAAGCTACACTATCTGAAAGTGTTTTTATCTGATTAGGATTAGTAGCCATAAAAGCATAATCTAAATCTGATAAAGTTGTAAAACCACTAGGTATACTTTCTCTTACAATATCTGCTCTTGCTTCTGCTTGTATATCTTGCATTTCATTTAATTCTGTTTCTAAAAGTTGTGAATCTGCCCCGAATTTTACACTTCTAAAAGCATTTTGTTTAGCATAATTACTATTATGTGAAAAATCACTCATTTTATTAACTCCTTTCTAATTAAGCTTGTGTAGTAGATAAGAATGTAAATCTCATTATTCTTTCTATACTCATAGTACTTGTTTTAACTATTAAGCCATGAGTTTTATGATTAATGAATATTCCACTATTAGCTGAAATTGTTGCATTTCCCCCAACTATTCCAAACTCTCTCCATTTACCATTACAATCATTCTGTCCAAAGGTAAGGTCTATCTGAAGTTTATTTGTTTTAGTTGCTGTTATATTTCCATTGTCATCTAAATAAGTTATAGCTCCTGAAGGTATAGCTAGTCTACCAATTTCATTTACTAAAGCTACATCTGATTGACTAGGTGAAGGTGGATTAACATCATCCCAACTATCACTACCAGAACCAATTGCCCAATAACTAATACCTGTGTAACCTGCTTCTGATTTAAGTAGACAAGCTATTAGGTTATCTATAGAATTTACTATAGTATTATGTGACCATCCAGTGTCCTCAACTTGTCCAGTATCATGGTGTGTAATTATATCTCTTATCATTCCCGAAAAAGCTTGATGATTATGTGAATCTTGTTCTGCCATTAAACTCATTATTGCATTGTCCACTGGATTAATAATAGATTGCTTTGTATCTGTATACATTTTATTTCCCCCTTATATAACTATTGTTTTTCCTGTATCATGGTAGGTAATTATATCATAGCCATTTTTACAGTTAGTATAAAAACTACCATTAGTTTTATATTGAGTATGATTAGTTAGACATTCATCATACTTATTTCTCCTAATATTCATTATATCATTTTCTGTGTCCTTAACCATATCTTTTAAAGATATTTCTGAAGATTTATCTTCTCTAGTATCTCCCATGCTATATATTTTTGAAGAAGAATCATTTAAATTACCCTCATTTAAAATCAAAGAACTAGATAAATAGTCCTTTAAAATAGTTTGTATATTATCTAATTCATTTAATTTTGTATATTTAGTATCTATATCAGTATTAGTTTTTAAAATTAATCTTTCATTTTCTTCTCCAAAACTTTGTACAGCAGTTTCTAATTCATGTAACAAAAATATCTTTTCAGTATTAGGTAATTTAGTATATTTACCTAACAACACAGCATTACTATTTAATAAACTGTTATTTAAAATAAAATTGTTATCTGTTACTTTTAATAAACTATCTGAAAAGTAATGCGTGAAATCTTCTTTGTATATTTCTGATAATTTAATAGGTTGTTCTTTTTCTAATGTTGATAAATTTAAAGTATCTAAAAGTTTTCCAATAAATATAATATCCTTATTAAAAGTACCACCATTAGTATAAAAATTTCTGTTTAATAAATATCTAGCGTCATTGGTTAAACTATTGCCTTTTCCATCTAATATCTGCATTAGACTTTCTTCAGTATAAGGTACTGGAATAACTAAATCTTTTATACTAGTAATACTATTTACTAAATTATTTATTTCTGTACTTTCGTCTCTTATTGCTGAATTAACATATAAATCTTCCGTAGATAAATTATTAAGAATATCTTGAAACCAATATTTAGTTACTATATAAATATTACTATGTGTAGATTTAAAATAGTTTAATAAACCTTTTACTGCATCTTCTTTTTCTACCAAATTGGAGGTTTCATAGGGAGCAGATAAAGTAACAATATAATTTTTATAATTGTATTTATCACCATAACCCAAATAGTGTGAATCTGTAGTAGTGTTACTAAAAGTTCTACTTGCTCCATTATAATCAGGTAATTCTAAATGTGGATTACTATTCCATGTTCTAAAAAATCTATTCTGCATTTCTAATATATCTACATTAAATCCTGTCATTTCTCTAGCTATAAATTTTACTGCTGCTTTTGTTCCTTTTCTTTTGTAAATAGCTACAATATTAGATAGTAACCTTTGAGTAAACCAATCAGGTAAATCTATAGAATAATCATATCCTAATTCTTGTGCTTTAACTTCCAAAAAGTTTGAAGAAATTTTATTAATATCCATTAAATCATAGATACCATTTATAGAATCTAATAAATATTTAAATCCCCCTTGTTGTAATACATCTAAAAATTGTTTAAGAAATAAATTCTGGTCTGCATCCTTTATTCTATAAATAGCAGGGAGTTTATTATAAAGAAAATCTCCAACATCCATATTCATTTTTCCCATCCTAACTCCCCCTTTTATTGTATTTCATTTAAGTTTAATGTTCCTAGTATTGGTACATTAGTATTATTGATAAGTGGTATATCAGAAATTTTTATATTAAATAAGCCTGTTACACTTTCTATTTGCTGACTAATATCTGAATTATACAATTGTGTTCCAATTTTTATTTGTCCTAAATTAAAATATGATTGTAAAATTGTTCTGACTAAATTCTGAATAGTCTCTTTAGTTGTTCCAGTGGCAACTCCACCACTAATAGTAATATCTATTGTTTGTTTTATAGCAGAACAAATAAAAACATCATATCCAATTTCTTTTTTATCATCATAGTAATTAACAAACTCTTTTATTAAATCATCTGTTATTGATACATCATTTTTCATAACTAGATAAATGTAAACAGAGTGTCTATTTGTTCCTTCTATAGCTTTTGCTAATAGTACATCACCATGTAATAAAGCTAAGTCTTCATAGTCAGTTAAACAAGTTGCTCTTATTCCCCCATTTGTTTTTAAACTAGCAGGAGCATTAAACTTAATACTTTCAGAACTTTCACTATCTGTACCAAGTTCATAAGGTCCTTCTGGATTGAATGTAGCTGTAATGTCTGCGGAATTATCTACTAATCCTGTTATTTGATTAGCTGTTAAATTTCCTCTTGAACCACCACCAACTCTATAAGAAGTTAATATACCATTAGTTATTTTACTAGGTATTAATCCACTATTACCAGTACCAAATTCAATTACTGTTTCTCCATTTCCATTTTCATATTGTCTATATACTTTAGCGTTTGAATCACTATCTACAAAATTTTTAACTTTAGTCCATTTCTCATACCCCTGTCCATTATTAACATAAACTATCAAAGAATCTTGAACTACAGGACTAAAATTACATTTAAATGTTTGTGAAGGTGTTCCATCTGAAGACCCCAAAACATCCTCTTTTACTGTTTCACCTTCTATAATAGGAACTAAATATTTGTAAGTTCCATCATCATTTTTTTCTAATCCTGTAGCATTAGCAGGAAGAACTATATTATCAGCAACTTCATAAGTTATTTTAGTTCCTGATGAAGAATTACCAAATACTTTAGTTCCTAGAGCTATTACATAAGACTCATTTCTGGGTACTATCTGAAATATTTGTTTGAATTTAGCTGAAGTAGAACCAACTGGAGTATAATCTAATTCATTAGCTTTTTTTAAAACATTTTCTCTTTGTGTAGCTGTTGATAAAAAACTTTCATTAGCTGTTCTGTCTAAGTAATAGGATAAAATATCACAACAAAAAGCCAAACCTTCTATTATAGTTATACCCGGGTCCTGTTCACTAGTATCATAATTCGGGAATTTTTGTTTTAGAATATTAATCATAGTTTCACGAAAACCTTCATAATCTAGGGTACTATAATCTATACTTTTAGTCATTTAAATTGCACCTCCTTTTGCTAAAGAAAAAGCTGTAGAAAACATTTGACCTTTAAAATTATCTATGAAATAATAAAGCATTACTTTAAAAGTGTTATTTCCTTTATCATCTTCCTCTTCTGTAACTACCGTTTGATTTTTATCTATTGTTATTCCAAATCTTCCACTCAATTCTTTAGTAAGCATATATTTTATATAAGTAACTAAAGAAGTATTGAGTTCTCCAAATACAATAGATAAAGAATCTGTCCCCTCTTTTAATTCTATTACTCTTTCATTTATTTTTGTTTGAAGGAAAACATACATTTCTTCTTCTAAATGGTCTGGTTTAACTATAGTTGTTTCTGTCATTACTACTTGACCATTAGTTCCTAATCGTGGCGGAAAACTTATTCCCATTACAGATTTATTAGACATTTATATCATTCCTCCTTAACCATGTGAATGATGATTAGTATTACCACCTTCATCTATAATAGAACCAGAAGCATATATACTTCCTGTTACACTTACATTACCTTTAGTTATACTAACTATATATGCCCCTGATTTATTATACCATATGCCACTTACTATAGGTTGAGAAGGGTCACCACCTTCACATTCTATCCAGACTATATCACCAACATTTAAAGTAGCTTTTATACCAGGTGCAGATACTATTGGACACCAACCACTTAAACTATCTCCCCAAAGTGCAGGACATTTAACCTGCACTCTACCCATATCAGGGTCAGGGTCATTTATATTCATTACTACTGCCCGATACTTTCCATATGTTTTAGTCACATTATTCATATTAAATTACTCCCTTATTTTGGTATAGTTAAAACTTGACCAGGAACAATAACATTTGGATTACCACCAATAATATTTTTATTAGCATCATATATGATAGGATATTTATTACCATCACCATAAAATTTTACTGCTAGTCCCCAAAGTGTGTCTGAATCAGTAACAGTATAAGTAGTTGCACTAGCTGTTTTTGCTACAGGTTCTTTTCCCGAATTTGTTTTAACAGGAGTAGGGGCAACATGAGGAACTAAACCAACTTTTAAACTATCCCCTACTCCATTTTTACTTACTGTAATAGTTTGAGTAAAACTATTACTAGAGGAATCCCATTCTAATAGCATTTTATCTACATAATAATTACCTGTTAAAACTGCTCCTAAGTTTTCAAATCGCACCATTTCTCTAGCTCTAAATTTAGGGTCAGGAATAATAGTGGCATCCCCTTGAAGTATATACTGCTCATGTTTTAAATAGGTATATTTAGCTTTACTAGTTGTTTGTGTTCCTGAATTATTATCACTTGCGGTTTCTGTTTCTTTCATATAAGCTATATCTGCTTGTCTCCGTTTAAAAGTATCACTGTCCAAAGCTTCTTCTATTAGTGTTTGTGACTGATTGTTTGTTCCTCCAGATTTACTATCATTTGCTCTAACTATACTTTGTTTTCGTAATGCTAATCCTGTATTATTTCTTCTATATTTAGATACAGCTATATAAGGTTTTTCTGCTCCATAATCTTTTCCCGAATTATTTATATAATGACCTAAAGCATTAGTCATATCTTTGTATTCTTGCTGTGTTTCTTCATCTGTATTTTCGGGAACAAATTTTTGTCCTGATAATCCACTAATTATACCTGATACACCAGATAATGCAGAATCCACAGCTCCAGTTATATCTGCTAAAACTCTTTCTCCATTATCCAATTTACTATCCACAGATAACACAGGTCTTCCCAAGATAGTTCTAGGAACTTGTTCTGTAATTATTCCAACATCAATTTTACCTGTTTTTAAATTTATGTCTGATTTTCTTACTTTAGTTTTTTTACTCTCTTTATTTAATCTAGGTGAAAAACTAAGTAAATTACAATATCTAATACCATAATAAATAGTTGTTTGGGGTATCTGGGTTAAATCTTTCTTTTTAAAATACCCATATTTTCCTTCTACATAACAAACATAATCATCTGCCTGGTTTTGTGCTAATTGTGTTAAAAAAGCTATATCTGTTTGATTACTCTGTGAAACATTATCCTGTATATCTTCTGTATTATCAACACAAGGTATTAATCCATATTCATGGAATATTTGAATAGCTACATCACTCTCCAGAACATTCTTCCAGGCTCTTGTTTTTTCTTCTCTATTCATTACATGAGTTTTATCCATACAAGTAATAGTTAATTGTGGAGCATTACTGGTACTGATATCTATATCTATTAATGAAACATAACCTTCAAAATTAAATCTTCTAAAATCTTCTTTATAACCCCCAATTACTTTTATAGGTTGTTCTTCTATGAATAAATTGATATTATCTAGTATAAAAAAATCAGGGTCATTAATAATTATAGTGACTAGATTACTTCCCAATGCAGTATCTTCATAAGTAACTGATTGAATTAAAGAAAAATAATCATCACTTAGAGCTTCATATTTTTCCCCTAAGTAAATATATATAAATGTCTCTTTAAGCATTTTTTGAAGATGTTCTACTCCTACTGGTTCAGCCATTTAATCACTTCCTGTTCATTAGGTATTAATATTACATCACCATATTGTATATCACCTTCCCACATATATTGGGGGTTACAATCAAGAATTACCCAATATAATTGTGCATCCCCCAAATACTTATCTGCCAATATATCTAATCTATCACCTTGTTTAAATATATAATGAGTAGCATTATCCATATTTAAATTTACTAAATCTCTTATTTTAAATATTTGTTTTCCCTCATGTATTATTAAATCTGTTTGTGTATACCTACTATCTTGATATATCATATTAATTCACCTCGGTTATTTCCAAAGAAACTTCAACATGACGATAGGTTAAATCAGTATTAAAATCTTTAAAATCTCTTTTCATACTAGTTAAATTTCCTTCTACAATATATTGACCCATTACAAAAAGAATAGTTGGTGGGGAATAAAATCTAAGGGAGTAAGCAGGGTCAGGTTTAAATCCATCCAAAAAGTCTAAATAACCTTGTATACCTGAATCTCGTGTATACATAAATAAATCTAAACTTACTTTTTTTGCTCCAGTATTATTATAACTAAATACAGGATATCTCCCACCAGGAGAATCCAGTTCATAGAAGTTTATATCCTGTTGGTCTGAAAATTCCTCTGGATTAAACATAAAACTTTTCATTTCCCCAGTATCCATATTTCTTAAATATCCTTTTATTTTTGCTCCACTCTTACCCATTTATATACACCTCCTAATATTGATAAGTCTGTAATTTAGCTTTTCTTTGTTTTTGTTCTAATCTCTTTATAACTTCATCTGCAATAGCTTTAGTATCTTGTCCAAGTTGAGTATTAATTATAATAGCTCCTTTTTCTAATGTAATTGAATTATCTATACTAGCTCCTTCACTAGTTGAATTTGAACTATTATTTGAAACATTAGGACGAGAAGCAGCTCTTAAAAGGTTCATGCTATCCTTATTATTTAATACTGTTTCATGCCCTTTAAAATTCTTTAAAGATTTACCCATTACTATCTCTAAATTATCATCTTCTGATAATTGATGTATTCCTGGTGTTGCATCCTCTGTACCATTTATATATCCAACATAAGGTCTTCCTTCTGCCACAGCTTTTACACCTGGTACATTAAATATATCTCCATATCGAGATTTAATATAACCAATGCCTGCTGCTATATTATCTATAGGATTCCAAATGTCATTCATTCCAGGTAGTGCAAATTTCATATTATCATCAATTAATTGCATTAAACCTTTTGATGGATGACCTGCTGCTGCGTTACTATCCCATAAGTTTATACTTAATGGATTTCCACCAGATTCATGTTGTATAATTGTGGATAAAGGAGCAAACCATGTAGAAGGAACTCCAGTAAGTGCCATTGCTATTGCTATCCATTGTGATAATTCTCCAGTTGCACCTTGCATCATAGAACCTACCCAATTCTTAACAAATGAGTTCATATCTTTTGAAGTCATACCATTTACTAAGCCTTGTATCAAATACATACCCATTTGGAACATGACTTTTGATGGAGAATGAATTCCAAAACCTTCTTTAAAAGTCTGAATTACTTTATCAGTTAATGTCTTTACAGTAGAGGTTAAATTTCCCGAAGAAGCATTTATACCATCAATAAATTCTTGTACCATTTCTTGTCCATAAGTTAAGTTATCATTTATTAATGTCTTTATAGGATTTCTTACCCCTGAAGTTGTTACTTGATTAGATGTATTTAATAGATTAGAAGCATAATCATTTAATCCATCCATATAGTTCTGCACTGTATCATGACCATAAGGTATATTATCCTGAATTAATTTATTCTCTACGTTAGATATTCCAGTAGTTAATTGAGTAGTAGCATCTGTTGCATTTTTCATATTATTTTGTATACCTACCCCAAACTGTTTAGGCATATTTTGACCCATCTGTGTAGGATTAATATTATTTAATGCACCTGATACACTAGCATTTAAATTATTCATAGAACTATTTAAGGAATTCTTATTTACTCCCAAATTTAACTTATTAGTATTAGCTTCACTAAATACTTTTGCTATAGAATTTTTTAATGTGCTACTTTCTTTTCCAACCCCACTTGCCATAGTTGATATAAGTTTTCTACCACTATCAGTTAAGTTACTAAAAGGTCCTTCCTTTGCATCTGAATGAGGGAATAGTCCTTTAACTTTATCAAATACTCCACTTACAGCATCTTTTAATGTCTTCCAAGCACCTTTTACTCCATCTGCTATAGTCGATATTATTTTACCCCCAACATTCTTCATGTCTGCTAAGAAAGCAGGAAATAACTTTTTAACTGCATCAAAAGCACCAAATACAGCGGAAACTATAGATTTACCCCAAACCACAAATTCAGTAAGTATACCTTTTATTAAACTTCCAAGTATTGTTCCAACACCTTTAAATATAGATGTTATTCCACTCCAAGCTCCAGTAAATATAGAAGTAAAGTTATGCCAAGCTGCACTCCAATTACCACTAATCAGATTACCTATCATTAAAAATATATTAGATACTACACTCCATACTACTTTAATTATTCCACCAATTATTTGTATTCCACCCCGAATTATTCCTCCTATAGTAGTAATTATATTAGTTACAGTTCCCACTATGAATGTTCCAATACCTTTTATAATACCAACAATAGCTGAACCTGCAATTAATCTAACAACACTTAGTACAGCAGAACCAACTAATCCTAATAACCTTATTATAGTAGAAAATACTGGTGTGGCAAAATTGATAATAGTAGCTAAACCATGATACCAGAGACTAAAACCTAATGCTACAGCTTTTATAGGATTACCTAAAATAGATAAATGACTAGCTATAAAACTTACTACATTTGTTACGGTTGTTTTTACTACAGCTAATGCTAAACCTATTCCTTTAAATGCCCCCGAAATTAATGTCCCAACAGGTGAAGCCATAACAGCTTTAGCTATTCCTCCCCAAGCTTGTTTAAAATCCCCCACAAACTTAGTTACTTCTTTCTTTGCACCATTTAGCTGACCAGATATGTCTTTAGCTATAGGAGAAAAAGCTTTACTTATAGAAGATTTAATACTTCCCAAACCTTCACCTGCACTTGACCATAAACCTTTAAATATACCTTTAACTGGTTCTACCCAATGTTTTATATTCTCAAAGTTTAATTGTAAAGGAGAAAATACTGCTTTTACTAACTGTACAACTCCATTACCTAATGCTTTAGGAATTTCTAAAAGAGAACCGCCAACAGATTTTAAGGATGCTCCAATATCTTTACCAATAGAACCAAGAGAACCCATTAAAGGTTTTATTATATAAGTATAAGCTATATTAGCATTACCTTTTAAGTTAGCTAAACCATTCTGTATACCTTGTACTAAATTAGAGCCAATACTTTTACCTGCACTTACTATGCCACTTCCAATGCCAACTATACCTTTTACTATTGATGAAGCTAAAGGATTCATATTTATTGCTTTACCAATAGTACTAGCTAAATTCTTAACTGGATTTATTATATAACTATTTATTCCTTGTCCAATACTTTGTCCTGCATTTTTAACTGTATTACCAATGCTACTCCAAACTTCTTCTGTTTTCTTTTTTAAAGTATCCCAATTTTTTATTAACAAATAAATCGCGGATACCGCACCAACTATACCTAAGACAATCCAAGTAGTAGGACTTAACATCATTCTAGCTCCTACATCTATAAAAGCTAATCCTAAAGATGCTAGAGCTTCTCCCATAGCTCCTATACCTGATACAAATTTAGTAACTGTGAAAACTGCCATTGTTTTAGTTAAACCTGCTATTGAACTTACTATACTCCATATTGAAGTTGCTATCTTATATGTTACTAAAACTGTCCCAATTACTCCGAAAGCTTTTCCCAAGTCTTCCGCAGGTTTTGAAGTTATTTTATTAGCACCAGAACCTATATCTGCAATACCTTTAGATACTGCCCCCAAAGGTAATTTAGATAAAAGTTTTAATACATCTGAAATCATTCCCACAAAGAACTGTAATACTGTTTTTCCGATATTGCTTACTATAGTAAATCCTTCTACACAACCTTTCGTAAATGATTGTATTACATCTTTTGCACTTTCCATATTTTTAATGAAAGGCTCTAGTCCAAGTTCATTCACTATTTGTATTTGTTGTGGGGATAACTTGTTACCATTAAATACAGTTACAGTATCCTTCCACAAAACTTTTACTTTAGTCATAGACTTAGTTAATCCACTAAAGAAATCATGTTTTGTATCTAAGTCAGTTAATGACTTTTTTAATTCTACTGCGTTTTCTCCTGCCATTTTAGTTGAATCTGACATGGATTTATTTATGCCTGATAATGTATCATCTACAAAAGTTCTAAGTCCCATGAAGTTAGTTTTCCAAGCTAAATATATTCCTGCGGATGCTATGGCAAAGGGAGCAAGTTTAGTTATAGCACTAGACATTGTTATGCTAAAAGCTTCTATACCTTTTGTTCCTGCAAGTGCTTCTTCACTAACTAATCCAAGAGACTTAGCTAAAGCGGGTACTACTATTGAACCAAGTTCTCCAAATATAGCTCTAATACCAATGATAGCTCCAGAAAGTATAACAAAAGTTCCAACTAATACTAAGATACCTCCTGTAAGTGCCATTAAAGTGGTTAAAAATTGAGTTATATAAGGATGATTCTGTGTAAAAGCTATTCCCATTCTTAATACTGCTGTTATAATTTTTTCTACTCCCATAACTACAGGTTGTATAGTTGTTCCCACAGTTACTAGTAATGTTGAGAAACTATCATGCATTATTTTATTAACACCCCAAGCAGTATTCATCATCTGTTTTGCACCATTAGCACTAACACCATAACTATTAGCTATAGACTTAGTTAATTCATCTAATGACCTTTTACTTTGTCCATTAGCTTTCATTTCTGCATCTGTCATCATTACATACTTACCCTTAGTCGCATCAAACTTCATATATGCTTTTTGAGCATTATCTACAGCTTGTAAAGCATTAGAAGCCTGGTCTCCAAATAAAGTATTAAATGCTAGTGTTTTTTGTTTTTGTGACATATTAGCTGTTTGTTTAATCAAGTTATCCATTATATCTGTTAAAGACTTCATATTACCTTTAGCATCCCAAATTGTTTGGTCATCTAATCCTAAACTTTCAAGATACTTAGATTTAATTTTCATTCTACTTTGACCTTTAGTGATAGCCATATTATCCATTTGTCTACTTAATATTAATAATTGTCTAGCAAATCCATTTACTGTAGCACCTGCTTGTGCCCCCTGTTCACCCATATCTTTAAGTAAACCACCAAGAGCAAGTATTTGTTCCATTGGTACTTGTAACTTAGCAGGAGCATCACCAAGAGAATTAATAAATGGTGCTAAATCACTAAATTTAAGTGAGGTAACATTAGCTGCTTGTGCAAATTCATTAACTATTCTTGTACTCTGTGTAGTGGACAGATTAAATTTGTTAAAAGCACTGACCATCAAATCTGCACCTTGACTAAGAGATATTTCGCCACCAGATAATAAACTTAGATTTAAAGTATTTTGTAATGTAGAAATACCTTCTGTACTTTTACCCAATACTTGATTCATAGTTAATCCTGCACTAGCTAAATTTTGCATAGCTTGTATTGTTTCTTTAGGTGCAAAAGCTGTTTTTTCTCCAATTTCTATTGCTATTTGTCCATACTTTTGCATATCTTGTGCAGTACCATTAGTAACAAATCTTAGTACCTGCATTTCTTTTTGATATTCCATTGCTGCTTCACTTGCTTTAGCTAATCCACCTATTATATTTTCCCCCATACTTCTTATGGAAGAACCAACATAAGTCATCATTCCTGCTGCATTAGTTAATCTGGAAAAAGAATCAGAACTTTTATCTATAGAACCTGACATACTAGAAGCTGAATCCTTAGTTTGTCTAAAAGCATTTTCGGCACCCATTAATTTAGTAGCAATACCACCATCATTAAAACTAATATTTATACCTAAACCAAAGAAATTTTCATTGTCCATTATTCCTCCTTTCTGACTTAATTTTTATGTTATTCTTCTTCATTTTGTTCTACGTTATAATTCAAAGCTTCAATAATATCTTCATCATTATCATCAGGAAAGTCCCATGAAGGAATAGGTTCTTTATTTGCAGCCGCTTCTTCCTGATTAATTTGTTGCATTAGTAAGTCATACCACATTTCTCTTTCTTTATTTGATAAAAGCCAAAGTACTTCGGGAGACCAGTGATAAGCATAAGCTAACTGGTGCATCTGTACCTTGGCTACATTAAAGTTATTATTTAAAAGTATATCCTTAAAAAGAAATGTGGTTATATAAAATCCACAAGATTTAAGTTAGCTTTAAATGCGTGTCCACATTGAGGGCAATCTACATCTGCTATAAAATCATAACCACATTTCATATCTTTCATTATGTCAAAAAGATATTTTCTATCCTTAACAGTTAAATCTCTAGCTATATCATTATACATTGTAACCCCATCCAACTTCAGACACCTTGCTAGTAACAAAGTATCTGCTGTTGCTACATTCTTTCGTAATACAGGGTCTAACACTTCAGCATCTAAAGTATTTGGTAATCTAAATGTTCCTGTAGTATGAACTTCACCATTTTTATCTTTAAGTCCTTTTGGGAGTTCAACAGGTTTTATAAAATCACCATCAAATTCTACAAAAGGTACTTCATCCAGTGTTATTGTATTTACTATTTTCTGTCCACATTGAGGGCATACAGCATTACTTTCTATTTCCTCCCCAACAGATATTTCTCTTATTTTCAATACTATTGTATCCCTATCCATAGTAGTTAAACCTTGTACTATTTTTGTCCAATCTTCTTTTCTTTTATAATCTTCTTTATGCAAGTCACCTATTCTGACACAACATCTAGTAACTAGAGTTCTTAAAAATTTAGCTCCATTATTCTTTACCTCGGCTACTGCTTCTGTATCTCTACCATCCATTTCACGAACAGTGAAGTCCTTATACAAATTTTCTCCATCTTTATACCCTGTCACCAAATTACCTTCTGCTGTTTCATAATCCTCAATTTTTTTCATTTTAATTTTCCTCCTTAATTTCTGTATTAAATTAACCTATCTATATAATAACTCAAATAAACCAAAAAATAAAGGAGAGATATAATCTCTCCTTATTCCTATACTAAGAAATATTCAAATTCTATTGAAAGTTTTTCTACTTGTGGGTCTGAAGACTTTGCGTCAAAGTTATCTGTTTCCCATTTGTTTATCCATGCTTCAGCCAAGTTCCAACTTCTAGCAGGTTGACCATCAGGGGTCATTTGTGTAACAGTAATAGTTGTTCTAGTATCTTGTCCTGCTACTACAGCTTTATACTGGTCTTCAAGAGAAGAGTCTATATACATTCCTCTTTCTAATGTAACAGGGTTAACCTTCTCTATACCAATAAGTTTATGGGTGTGGTCGTAACCACTTTCACGATACTCTACTGCCCCAATTTCTCTCTTTAATCCAGAACATTTACTAAAACCCATTCCTGCAGGCAAACCTGGTATAGAAATTAAAAATTTAAATTTCTGTAATGGGTCATCTTTTCTACTTCTACCCATAGCACTTGCAGGAATTATAATATGTGGAATTTCTATTTTATTCTTAATTACTTTTAGTATATTATCCATGTTTTATTACCTCCTTATTAAGAATTACTAGTTGATGTACTAGCTGTCATTTGAACAAGTGTCAATACAATAAATTCTCCTGGTTTCTTATTAGCATAACCATATTCGCATAATACTCGTCCAGAATCTTGTACTTCTTCTGTATTTAATTCTGCATCACATTTAACATAATATGCTTCTTCTGGTTTTGTACCTTTTAATTCTCCTGCTAAATATCTTTCATTTAAAAATGTTCTAACAGAAGTATCTAACTTATTCCATAGAATAGTATCAGAAGGTTCAAAACAAGCAAATAAAGTTCCTTTCTTTAATGATTGTTCTACCATTATTCTATATCTTATATCTGTTTCATACTTCAGCTTAGGGTCTGCATCATTTAAACTCCTAGCTCCCCACATTACTATACCAATACCTGGTATAACTCTAGCACATTGTATATCTGCCATATTTAAAAGTCCTATTTCTGGGTCAGTTCTCTCATTTACTAAAGAAACTGCACCTCTAATTATAGCTTCTGTTCCTGCTGCTGCTTTATTTACATTTCTAGCAGCATCAGTTCTTGCCATTATTCCCATAGCATGACCACTACCAGGGACAGCTTTTAACTTTCCTACAGGTGATATTGGGTCAGCTACATAAATCCATGCATCTTTTATACCACCTGTATCTGCTGACAATGCTTGTCTAGCTGTAATTACTGCTTCTGAATCTGCATCATTAACTGAATCTAATATTGGGTACATTCTTTGATTTAAATCACAATAAGCAAGTAAACCATTTTGAATAGCTGCTGTGGTTTTACCTGGTACTGCTATCATTCGACAATCGGTTATTTTATCAAAATCACTCATAGCACTTATATAATCTGCATCTGTTTCTCCAGTTCCATCTGTTCCACCCGCAAGAGTTCCATTACCTACTGCTATAGTTTTATTTTCTTCTATAGTAATATACTTACTAATACCATTAATATTTAATCCATAATAGTTACTCTTAGTAGCATCATTTCCTACACCTATATAAGTTTCTACTACATTGTTATTAAAGGTTACTTTTATATCAAATAAAGTTGCATCCTTAGCATTAGCAGTTATATCTACTTTTAATAATGTATTCGCCCATGACCCTTCATCTACAGCAGTATAGTTTACACCACTTGTAGTAGGTATCATAATAGTTGCTTTTGCAGCCGACTTTGCTATTCTATCTATATAGAGTAAATTACCTCCATTTTGAAAAAATCCAAAAACACTGTAAGTACCATAATCGTCTGCTAGGTATGGTGTATCCAAACCTCTAGCAAACTTGTTTAAAAAGTCTGTCCAACTAGAAACTAAAGTTGGTTTATTTATAGGTCCTCTTCTGAACTTAGCTATTATAGCACCAGTAGATGATGATGTTTCTTGACCTATAGTAACCTGTTTACTTTCTTGTCTTTCCATGTAAACATCTGGTCTTTGATAAGTTGTCATTTATTATTCCTCCTTTAATTAGTATTCTTTGTAACAACCTCTGTTACTACTCTAATTATATCAGCAAGTTTTTCATCTATATACCCCTGTATATTATATATATAAATAGTATGAAAAATTCTCTGATTAGTTGTATCCTCAATATGTTCTTCTAATCTAGTATTTCCTCCAATTCTATCTATAGGAGAACTATAAGTTTCTCCTGTATTTGATATAGTTGGTAGTATAGAATGTTCTCCAATTAAATCGTTAAATTGCATTGTCATATCATCCATATCAGATTGAAAATTACTCCATAAATCAATCTGATATTGAAATCTATAAGGTTTTATCTGCTGTTCATACGTTCCCATGTTATTTGCATCTACACTAGAAACATATCTTAATTGCTCTGAGAATAGCTTAGACATAAATCGTTCATCCATAGGAGCAAAAGTAATTGAGGGGAAAGTTTCAATTTTATATTCTTTTTCTGGATACCTGGGAATGATAGGTACATTAGTTTTAACTCCCAAAGTATTAATACATTGTATACCTGTTAAAGTACTAATTAAAGCCTTATTTATTTCTCTATGCCAAACACTTCCCATTATTTCTCCCCTCCTTACTTCAATTTATCTCTTAAATACTGCTTAATATACTTTTCTATTATAGGTTTCATTTCATTCCATGTTGGTCTAATCAATGGTCTAGCAGGTGCTTTAGATGTTCCAAATTCTAAATAAACCATTAATTCTTTATAAGGTAATCTACTAGGTTCATGTATTCCATTGGGAGGTGGACCTATAAAAATAGAAATACCATTATCTGTTTCACCCAATTTAGTTACTTGTAAATCCCTTTTTAATGTTCCAGTTTCCATATATAAAGGTTGACCAGGATTTTTTGCTTTAGGTTTCCATCCTAAATCTTGATTATCTATATGTTCTACTATTTTATCTAAAACTAATTTACCACTATCCATTATAGCTACTTTACATAAAGGTGTAAGTCTAGTTCTAAGCATTTCAAAAATTTTAAATAACCTTTCCCAATCACCAGTAAATTCTACCCCAAATTACATATCCCCCTTCCATACAGAAACACCACCTATTTTGGTTGCTTCTAAAGCATAAGTTAAAAATGCGTTCATATAAGCACTTCTAGGACCAATATTTACAATAGAATAATTAGCTCCTTTAAATTGAACTACTGATTTAAGTAAATTTTCTTCATCTAGCATAACAAAGTCTGCATCTAATAGATTATTTTTTTGAAGGTCTAAAGCACAAACCTTAAATATTGCAGAACATTTTTTCTGTAACCCTATTTCACTTATACTTTCTGGTTTAGGTTCTAATTCTGGAAAAGTAAACAAAGTACAAAATTCTGTATATGATTTTACTTTGGATTCGTTATAAATATCATCTTGTGCAACTATATCTTTTCGTAAAGTTAGCACATGAAGAATATTTCCAACTTCCTCATATACTTCCATTACATCTTCAAGAGTGGTATCTTTCATACAATCACCTACTTTATATTACAGGAGTACTAAATGTTGTTTCGTTTAATCCCATTACTCCATTTTTTAATCTTTCCATTATTAAAACATGATATAAAGTTCCAGGTACTAAATCTTCAATTCTAAATTGATGTTGAGATTTATCATAGCTATTAAATATTAATTTAGCTGTACTTGATGTAATACGTTTATAATAATCCGTCTGCTTTACATATTTATCAAATATTAAACTTGTATCTAGGAACAACAAATACTCATAAAATAAACTGCTTATACTTCTCGTCCAACTTAATTCTACTTTATTGTTATAAATCATATCTAGTGTAATTATTGGACTAGGAACAGGTGTATTTTCATAATTTCTCTGTGTTAAACAATTATATTTATCTATGAATATTTCTCCCTGTTGTACTGTACTTTGTGGTGTATTTGAAATATATGTGGAATACTCTACATCTAATTGCTGAATAAGTGCTAAATAATGGTCAAATCTTTGATTCTTATATATTTTAGTTTTTTCAACATCTATAGAATATAAAGGTGCATTAATTGTAGCAAGTTTCCAATAAATATCTCTAGCAGTTCTTAATATTACCCCTTCATATTGATAAGGTTGTAAGCTACTTAAATCTTTCCCTGCCACTGTTGTTAACTTATTAATTAAATCTGCATCTGCAAATGAAAATTCGGGGTCAGCTAAAACTTCTGACCCGAAATAATCTTTTAACTGATTAATTAATAGTGTTGTAGCATCCATAAAGAATACCTCCTAACATTTAAGGCATCAATATTCTATCTCTTGATAGATTCAGTATGTCTTTTACTTCTTTAGGAACATCCTGTGATTTACCTTTAGTAAAGTAATACCATTTTCCACCTATATAACATTTATGATTCACTGCTGCTGTTACATTAACCATTTTAACTTTAGATTCTTTTGGTTTTTCCTCCTGTTTATTAGCGTCTATATTTATAACAATATCTTCTTCTGGTTTTTGTTCTATTACTTCCCCTTCAACTTTAGGTTGTTCTACTGGTGTTTCAGTATTACCTTTATTATCATTTTTATTATTACCTACTGGTTTTAATCCTGCCATATTAAATTACCTCCTAAATTTACATTATTTTTCTGTTTTATTTTTAATAAGGAGGGCATTTATTCCCTCCCATAAACTTATTAAGCTATTATTGTGGTTACATCTGTAGTTACTGGTACTGTTGCAGTAACACCTTTAACTGTTGGTGGTGTAATAGTTAATGTAAATGTATCATTAGCCACCCATGTTCCACCCAAGGTTACTTGTACAGCAACTTTTCCATCTACTAAACTTGTACTCCCAATGGAAACTGTTCCTGCTACTGAACTTTTAGTTGCTGTTATTGTCATAGCACCAGAATACCAATCATGTATAAATCCATTGGAGTTAACTAAATCAAAAGTTACTATTTTTTGAACTCCACCTAAGTTAGCTGTAGCAACTTTTAAATTACTAAAAGTAACTGGTTCAATAACAACTTTAAAATCTTCTTTTATTGCACTTCTTAGCACATCAAATTCTCTATATACTTTCTGTGGATTATCCACTATATTGTAAACATCCTGCATCTTTAGCATAATTAATTCACCACCTCAATTTTACGCTGTCTCAATTCTAATTCCATAGTCATCATGCAAAATTCCAGTACCAAATATTCCGTACCATGCAAGTCCAATCTCTCTTCCGAAATCAACTATTCCGCTATGTCTCATTTCAACTGGATAAGCTGTAGCTAGTCCAAAGAAAACATCACCAAAAAGGATAGCCTGATAAATATTTACTTGATTAACTGGTGAACCTGCACCTGCTTTAAGGTCAGCATTATATCCTGGGTCATCTTCTCCAACTCCACCATTACTCATAATAGTAGTTTCAATGAATTTAACATCATCTATCATTCCAATTTCACCAGTAAAGAGTTGGTCAGGCTTACCATACTTAGATGCTTCTATCCATGCAGGGTCATCTCTTAATACCCTTGATTGATGTGGATGTACAAAACAAATCCAATACAATCCTTGATACTTTGGAGCATTATTAGTACTTAATACTTCTACAGCATCTTTTATTGTAGCCACATTCATACCACATTGAGCAGTAATGGCAGAACGAGAAGCAGTTGTATTTCCTGTACTTGTATTTCTAGCATAGATAACATTTGTTCCAGATAAAGCAGCGTCCCTTAATTCACAATCAAGAGTAATTGCATAATCTCTTGATAAAAGAGTAGTTGCTTCATTCATGGTGTTATCCCATGATGTTTGCATTAACAAGAAAGATTGAGCTACAGCATTACCATATTCATAAACTGTAATATCTTTTGCAGAATCATTCATACCTTGTGTCTGCATATGAATACCTTCTGTAAGTTTTCCACCCCTCTTTAAGTTATCATAAGTTAACATTTCAATAGTTCTACCTGGTGTAACTGTTAAATCTGTTTTTAAGGTTGCAAATTGTCTAAATTTCATTTGTGGTAGAGCTTTATACTCTATATCCTTTGAGTAAACTACTCTTAAAGCATTTGGTAATGGTTGCATTGTTGCTGCTGTTCCTGCTCCAGTACCTATTGCTGTTGCCATAGTATTATCTGCATAAGCAGTAATAAAAAAATTTGCTCTTATTTTCTTTAGTATTGAACTTAATGTAAAGTTCCTAAGTTTATTAAATATCTGTCTTTTCTTATTCATATGTTTCTATTCCTCCTTAATTATTTTAATCCCATTTTTGCTCTAGCTTTGCTCCATTCTTCTGGAGACATATTTCTAATTTGTTCTTCACTCATATTGGCTAAAGAACCCATTGAACCAGTAAGTTGTGCTAAATTAGGACTAGCAAAAGGAACTTTTGCACTTTCTTTTTTAACCACTGAACCTGCTATATCTTCATAGCGTTTTGTGGATAATTCTATTGAAGCATCAATTTCCTCTTTTGTTTCTCCCATAATTAACTCTGGTATACAGCCTTTACCTTCAGCCTGTAATTCATTAATTTTTTGAGAACGATAAAGTTTAACTTCATAAGCATCTATTACTTTTTGAACTTTAGCTTCAGAATCTTTATTCTGTTTCTCTATCTTTTTAGCTATTTCTTTCTGAATCTTTTCTACATCTATTTCTGGAGTAGTATTAGTTTCAGATTTACTGTCCCCTTTTTGAAGTTTTGCAATTTCTTCTTGAAGTTTAGCTATTTCAGAATCCTTATCTTTATCCTTATTATTATCTGGTTTCTTTTCTTTAAGTTCCTTTAACTCTTTTTCAAGTTTGTCTATCTTAGGATAAAGCTTTTCTCTTTCATCCTTTCTAGCCTTAGTTAATAAATCTGCAATGCTACTGGCATCAAACTTTCCTTTATTTTCTTTTTCCTGTTGCTCTTTTAGTTCCTTTAATTCTTTTTGAAGTTGCTCTACCGTTTTATTTTTATCTTTTTCTTGTTGCTCCTTTAATTGATTTTCAAGTTCCTTAATCTTATCATCTTTTTCATCTGCATAAGCAGTTATAAAAAAGTGTGACTTTACCTTGTTTAAAAATGCATTAATTTTTACTATAAAACCTAATTTTTTTGAAATCATTAATTTCTACCTCCTAATTTTTTATCCTATAATTACTATAGCATACTTAAATTAATTTTAATAGTATGCTTTATTTACTTTTTTCCTAGTCCCATATTCTGTCCTGTTATTTCTTTTCTAACTTGTTCTATAGGTGTTGTTCCATTAGTTAAACCCGAATTTAAATTACCTCCAGGTTGTGTTGTATTATTAGTGGAATTACTACCACCAGGATAATCTTCAACATTCTTTACATTATTAGCTTGTACAGGATTAATACCATAAACTAAAGGATGCTCTTCCATATCTTTATCTATTGCTTTAATATATTTAGGTATATTTTCTTTACCTAATCTCTGCATAGCACCAATTCTATTTTCTAGTCCTTGTTTCATTTCCATTTGTATCTCCTGTAATTCTATTAAAGTATCCTTAGGTAAAGTATCAGGAAATGAAACTTCATTACTATAAAAATCTTTAGGTGTCATATCTTTAGGCATTGTTATTAAATTCTCCATTTTACCCATAAGCAATATTATCTTGTTAGTTAGTTCAAGTCCTTCTTCTGTACACATTCTTTTTATTCTTGTTCTATCTATTAAAGGCATATTCACAAATTGTAAAGCTACTCCCGAAGTATTACTTATTGCTTGTTCTCCCCCCAATGCTCCTGAAGGTACATTACTTACTTCATGCATTGTTTGTTTTAAAGCATCTACATAGTTATTAGCAGCTACTAAATCACTCTTTAACTCCAAATTTTCTATCTTTCCGTCTTTGGGTAATCCACCCCAAATTTTATTAGCACCCCTTTGAAGGTTTTCTATACTTGCTCCATAAACAACTGTTACTGGTGCTGAATAGTAATCAATTATTTCAGATATATCACTCTTTTTTAAATTTAATTCTACATTCAAAGGAACTACATCTGTTAAATCTGAAAGTCCTTCTGTTTTACCTATCTCTGGAAAGTTAGCAATATGAACAAAGGGGATAACCTTATATTTATTAGGTATATCAACTAAAGTTACATCATCCTGTATAACCTGTATTCTATCTTTAGTATAAACTTGCTTATAGATTACTTGTGTTAATTTAGGACTACCAATATTAAACATTCTAGGTTGTTCCACATTTATAGGATACATTATTGTTACTTTAACTAACTTTTCTGTGTCATGTGGGTCATATTCTGGAAAAACAACCATTGAAGGTATGGCTCTTACCCCAATTCTTCCTTTAGGATGTTCATTAAAAGGGTCATCAAAATCTCCTGGTGCTTCATACTTTATCTGAATCCACCCATTACCTGTTATTGATTTTTCTTGTCCTAAGTTTACACAAAATTTTAACTTTTTATTATCTTTCCAGACTTCATTTAAAAAATCTGTTATTGGAGTTTTTACTTCTGCATCTATATCACTATCTATATCCTCTGAATTAACTTTTATATTAAATCCCTTACTTAATTCAAAAGCTACAAACTTATTAACAAAAGCTCTACAATAATTTTCAGTTACTTGTGGCTTATCTTCATCTGGTATGCTGTCCCAATGATAACCGTCATAAAAATCCCAATATAATTTGTAATTTTGTAACCTAGCAATATCTTCATCACTTAAATTCTCTTTCATTAAAGGTGTTAAAAATAATGCGTTTGAATCTATATTTTTACTAAAGTTATAATAATTATCTGCATTTACTCCCAAATTTAATTACCTCCTTCTAGCGGTTAATCTATTTTTCCTTTTATAGTTACCTGTTGCTCTTATATTTTGTCTTATTGGATTTTTATTTTGTACCTCAATTTTAACTAGTTCAACTTGTTTTCTAGTACCATATACAGCTAATCCTAATGAATCACAATTACCTGTTACAGCTATCTTATTATCACATCTAGTAACAATAAAACCATTATTAACATTTACACACCAAACGTTACCCGTATACAAATATTTTTGTATCTTGTTTATTCTTGAAAAATCATCTTTCATTAGATAACAGGCATACATTACATATGGTTTACCTTTATACGTTCTGGATTGCTCTTTTATAGATGTTTTTATACCCAATTTATGAGCTAATTCTTGAACATCTTGTGCTAAACCTAAACTATGTGTATGATAAGTTTTTCTATTTACTGTCCCATCACCTTGCATTAAAGTATCAAGTAATAATTTTAATTGTCTTTGTGAAAATTCATTTAACCATAATCTAGGTATTCTATGAACCCCTTGCTTTAAGATATCATCAAATAAAGAATTTTCAGATACATGGAATGTCCAATAATGTACTTTATCTTTTCTAGTATAAACATAAGGTTCAAAACCAAAAGAATCTACTACAGTTTGTATTTCTTCATAACTATTCTTTAAAGATTGACTAATAGAATATCTATAAGTATTATTTTTCTTATCATAATTTAACCATCCTTCTGTTATAACCCATCCTATTAATTTAATAATATTATCAGAAACCTTAAAATCTTGCTTCTCTTGTTTAGGTGCAACAGGTATACTATATCCACTCCTTAAAGTTTTAGATTTTAAATGAGCCAACTCCTGTGCTAAATAAACCTGTTGTTTATTATTTTGTCTATTATTTAAAATAAGCATTTTATGATTTTTAGTTACTTCCAGACATAAATCCTTAGACATATATCTATACATTACACCCGAATATTTCTTAAATATAATTTTGTTTGGTTTTACATAGGTTATTTTATTATTTATTACTTTAGCCACCAAATCTGTTTCTTTTAATTCATTATATTTTAAGAATCCTCGTTTTGTAAGTATTTCAGTTTTAAGTGATAAACAAAAGTCATCATGTGCATTTCTAACAGGTGGGTGAGCACAAACCATTAATTGACCTTTCCATTCTTTTTGTAGTTCCCCAAACTGTTGTATAAATTTCTGATACTCTCTAGTTTGTTTAGTTGCTTTATCCATAGGGAATTTAAATCTTCCTGTTTTTATTTCACTATCTAAATATTTATACATATCAGATTTAAATTGTGAACTAAATTTACAAGCTACTACTTCTATATGTGGTAAATTTGCTTTAAATCTATCACAAAAACTTTCTTCTTTAGTTGCGTCTATCATTATTCTTTTAACATTAAAGTTCTTTAAGTAATCCATAATAGTATAATACTGACTATCATAATCTTCCCCTTGAATATCTAACCAATCAAGTAACTGTGTATTATAGGCTTCATAACTTTCTTTTTCCTGATAATCATTTATAGCTTCTTCAACTATAACTGGATTATCCCAATCTACAGCTACAGGAGAAACTACTGTATCATCTGAACTTTTAGCTACATCAATACCTACACTACAAGGTAAATCACTTGAATTTACTCTACTTTCTTCTGGTAAACCATTATTCTTTTCTAAGAAATTTACATCAACAAACATACCTCTACTAAGTATCCATTTAAGAGCATATGACATTTGAAAAGCATCCGAAAATTCTCCCAAACGATACATTTGTTTCTGAACATATTTAGCATACTTAGGATTGTATTTAGCTCCTACTTTATAGTCATATTCAAAATGTGCTTTTAACTTCAAGTCACCTTTTTCATAATCCGTTTTATTTCTTTCTATGGAATTATAAAAATCTCCCTTACAAGTAGAAGGTGTTCCAATTTTAATTACACAAGCGTTATATGCTGAACCCATAGGACTTATTGATTTCTCAATTTTAAAATCACTTATATCCTGGCACTCTTCACATATAATTAACTTATAGGAATCTCCTTCTATGTTACTTTGGTCTGAAGCTGAAATTGCTGTAGCATATGAACCATTTGTTAAAGATACAGTTTGTCCATTACTAGTATCAAATCCTAAATTAAAATCAGGGTCACTTAATACTGCTTTTGCTGTTTTACATTGTAACCTGGATTTCATTCTTCTATAAGTATTGGTAGATTGCTTTAATGATGGAGCAAAAATTCCTACCCATAAACCATCTTTGTACATTTCAAATCTAGGGTCATTTGCAAACATAGGCATATTTGCTAGTACAGGCAGTATAATCATTAAACCACCTATGATAGTAGCTACTGTTTCTGTTTTCGGATGTTATTAACTGTAGGCTTTTTATCCTACACTCTGGAGGTTTCCCTCATTTT
>ENA-UOOK01000729-UOOK01000729.1-fermentation-metagenome-genome-assembly--contig:-NODE-729-length-43936-cov-20.536223_pt1 | contig 43936 bp, 44 predicted proteins | sample MGYA00245777_ERZ724023 | MGnify/ENA primary metagenome ERZ724023 (study PRJEB28704, sample SAMN03018312) | fermentation metagenome | biome: anthropogenic terrestrial biome; feature: soil; material...
ACAATTTAGGCATACGCGTGCGGGCAAAAGTACTGAAAGTCTCTATTAACTGACGTTGTGCCTCAGTATAAACGGTATCGAACAACAAAGAAGATTTTCCTGAACCCGACACACCCGTAAAAACAACGAGTTTATGTTTAGGAATACTGATATCAATATTTTTAAGATTGTTGGTATGTGCGTTTTGAATGTGTATGAAGTCTCTGTTGTCGACCATGATTTATATATTTAATAATATTGTTGAGAAGTTTTAATTTTCCGCAAAAGTACGACGCTTATCCAAACGAAAATTGTAAAAAAACGACAAAAACGGAATATGACGAAGCGAGGAAATAATATTCTTTTATTCCACTTCATTGTAGTGGCAGTGATCGTCAGTAGTTAAAACACAGTATTTCCGGTAAAACGCTTTGGGTGTCAATCCGGCATAGGTCTTAAAATCGCGGATAAAATGCGCCTGATCGTAGTATCCGTTTTCATAAGCAAAAACACTTAAATTGTTATATGATGTATGTTGTAATTCCGATAGAATATGTTGAAAGCGTATTAACTTAATAAACTGTTTGGGTGTTTTCCCTATATATTTCGCAAACTTACGTTCCAAGGTTTTGTTTGTCATAAAAAGTTTATCCGACAAAAGATTGGGATTAACATGTAAACTATCGGCTTTGATTAAACGAATACCGCTTTCCAATAAACGATAATCGTAAGCCGGAATCAAAGCAAAACGTCGCATCAGGAAAACTTCCACGCAAGCTATCCTTTCCTTGGCAGAAGACATTCCATACAATTGTTCTTCAACATCCTGTATTTCGGCAGCAAAGATATCCCTCAGGTTAATATTCCTTTCTTCTATCTGGCTAATCGGAAATTTAAAAAAATGACAAGCTCCCAAAGGCCGGAAAGTAACGGCAATTACACCGGTTTCGCCCTGCGTACTCACATCACAATAAGTATTGCTTAAACCGCTGATAAAAGATTGCGGTTGCCGATGTATACTATTATCGGAAGTACATACGCTAAATGGATTTTTATAATGAAACATGATCTGCACATTTTCTGTGGGAATAACACGTTCACTCATATCTCCGTCGCCCGGATCCGATTCCATTATCCAATAGTATTTCACAAACTGACGCAATATCCCTTGCGGTTGAATGATCTGAAAATGCATGCCTTAAATAAACAATGTGCTATTTTATGTTAGAAAAATATTGTGGTGCAAAAGTAGATAAAAACAGTGTATGATAGATGCAAGAGAGCAAATTTTTCTATACAATATGTTCGAAAATTATTTCTCAATTGTCATTTCCATAGGCAAATATTTTATGCCGTTTTCCTCACGCATAGTATCGGTTTCAGTAAAACCCATCTTCCTGTAAATAGGAACAGAATATGGTGAAGCATGAACATAAAACTTGTCAAGGCTGGTCTCTCTTTGCCTAATTTCTCTTAGTGATTCTTTAAAAAGATTCTTGGCAATACCTTGCCTTTGATGTAATTTATCTACAAAAAGCAATGAAATAAATTTATTATCTCTAATCTCAATCATTCCCACTAAGTCTGAATCCTTAAAAGCAAGCCAAATATTTATCCTCTTAAGTTGTCTTTCATATATTTTAGAAGGCTGTATCCAATCATAAAAAAATGCATTTCCTTCATCACCGTAATCAATCGAAACATATTCATCGTACACCTTTTTAATCAGCTTATAGACCATTTCTTCTTGACCATAACAATATTTTTCTATTCTTATAGTACTCATTATATTATATAATCATTAAAACAATTCCTTGCTCTACTATGTTTTTGCTGTTGTTTGTGCGCAAAAATAAACTTTTTTATTATACATAAATAATCTTTTCTCCCACAGATTTCCAGGGATTATCACAAATTAGAAATTAAAGTAGCATTCCTATCGGAATGCAAATATGCTGTTGGATTATCGCATTTTCTACCGAGCGATTCATTCCTACGGAATGCTGTTTATGCAGGAAATTATTATTTAAATAAAATTCCTAACAAAGCAAAAAATCTATTATATAAAATTAAAACATTCCGTCAGGAATGTTTAGCTCGGTAAAACAAATGATAAAGATGAAACCCGGCATGCCGTAGGTATGCCACGTTATAATAGAATTTCAGGATTTTCAGGATTAACAAATTACAATTATCCATAGTATTTACTGTAAACAACAATACTGTCGTTTATTTTTCTTATAACCCAAGTATCCCTCTAAATAGTTGGATTAAAAAAGCGGGTGAATCCAAATCACTTGCTTACTTACTTGATTTTCGGGACAAAAACTAACATGCTTATGAATTATTCCTCAAATCTTTTTAAGTCGGTCGCCTCGAACGACCATTCGGGGGTGCTTAATCTTTCTCCAAAATTCATGGAATACCAAGGGCTGATTTTGCTATCATATGGATTTTGTAATACCTGAGTTTCTTGTGCAGGCATATAGCTTTGTGCTAAAAGAAATAGTTTTTCCCCTGTGACGGTATCTTCTACCATATCAACAACGATAATCGAATGTCCGGTCAAACCACTTTGAATGAAAACATCGCCGATTTCCATCTCACTTATTTCAACCGATTTAAGTTCTTTTGAAAGTGAAAGCGTTCCGGCATAATTAAAAATCAACTCCATGTATTTCCAGAAATCTTTGTAAGTGTTTGAAGGTGCTGCCGATTGTGTCCAGTAGGTGGTATTGCCTTTCACTACCATACGTTTTCCTTTCATCCATTCCGTGTAATCAACACGAAAACCATTGGTGAAATTGAAATGTATTTTATCGTATAGTTTACGCTTCCATAAATATTCCGCTCGGAGTCGCATAACGGCATCGGCACATTGATGCAAATCTTTATTCCCGATTGGCAGATCAACCACTGCCACATAAACATCAAAATTTGGTTTTACCTCTCCATTGTATAATGTTACTTCCGAGCCATGGGGTTTTAAGGGCAATTGCCGCAAATAAGTCGCAAAAGAACTGTCGTGCTGCTTTGTCCGTTGAAATCCCAGGGGAGGCAATATGCGCGTTTGTATTGTTGTTCCTTTCGGATTTATTATTTCAAAACTTTCTTGCCGTTTTAAGGTGTCGAAAGTCATGTCAGACTGATTTTCTTTTTCGGATTGTTTCACTTCTTGTCCACAGGCTTGTAAGCAAAACGCTAATATCAAAACAAATCCTATATTTAATATTACTTTCATTGTTGTTTTTTCCAAATAGTTTTAATGAAAACGGCATTCGTAAAGTTTTCTCCATTAATTTCGCCATTTCCATCTAAACCGCCTAAATAACCAAGGTAATTACATTCTGAATCTATAACATCAGCACTCATATCAGCACCACAATTTCCTTGATCGAAAACATATACTATTTTCTCTTGAAAAGAATATTTTTCGACTTTTGCATCCTCACATAGGGATGTTTTATTAAATTCTTTTATTTTTTCTATAATGCAGGGTGGTGTACCTTCTTCAATATCAAGTTTTGTGCAACTGCTATTGATTGTTATTATAAGAAGTGTTATGTATATCGCGTGAATGTTTCTAAGGACGATGGAATTTAAATGCCTTCCTTTTAATAAAGTTGTTTTCATTTTAATTTTTTTAGTTATTTAATTGCTGAATTCTATTTTTAAGTGAAAATTTTATTTTGCAAAAATACTGAATAAAATTAATGAAAGGGGAAAATGTAAAAAAAGTATTAATGTGAAGAAGTGGAGATGTGAAGATTTAACCGCAAAGATTTTACGCAGAGAACCGCAGAGATTTTAATTTGTGAGAAGTAGCATTCCTAACGGAATGCAAAGAAACTGTTGGATTATCGCATTTTCTATCGAGTGATTCATTCCTGCGGAATGCTGTTTATGTGGAGAATTAACTTTTCCATGAAATTATTATTTTAAATAAAATTCCGAATAAAGCGAAAAATCTATTACATAAAATTAAAACATTCCTGATGGAATGTTTAGCTCTGTAAAACAAATGATAAAGATGAAAATCGGCATGCTGTAGGTATGCCACGCATTAACAGAATTTCGTAATTTTCAGGATTAATAAATTACATTAATCCATATCATTCATTTTCTAATTAGAACTTTTTTTACAATACGTGCAAAATATGTTTACCTTATTTTTAATTATTCAATACATAGTACTTGTTCTAGTATTTCATAAATTTGCTTTTGAGTGAAATTCATATCTAATAATTTTTATTTTTTCAAAAGTATTTTTTTTTGAATTTACACATTTTTTTGAATAGTATCGAATTATCTTTTTAAGATTTCTAATAATAGAAAAAAAATCCATCCACTTATAATAGTATAAAATTTTTTAGTGTAATTTTGCTCCAATTTTTGTATGGAACAAGCATTAACATTTCTCACATTGGATACATTTAATTATTTTTTAATAGGCATGGCAATTATCGCCGGGGTAGTTTTTATTGCATTGTACTTTATAGAAGCAGGTTATGGTATGTTTCTCGATCCTAAATGGGGTATTACCATCAGCAACAAGAAGGCCTGGACATTGATGGAGATGCCGGTATTTCTGTCGATGTTAGTGTTGTGGTATTTTTCCTCTCGTCGTTTTGATGCGGTTCCATTCTTGCTATTTCTATTTTTTCAGTTTCATTATTTTCGACGAGCCTTTATTTATCCATTGATGTTAAAAGGTAATAGTAAGATGCCTTTAAGTGTGATGTTTATGGGCATAGGTTTTAATATATGCAATGCTTTGGCGCAAGGCGGCTGGATTTTTTATTTTGCTCCTGCTAACTATTACACACTTTCATGGCTTAGCAGTCCGCAATTTATCATAGGCACACTGGTATTTTTCGGAGGTATGTATATCAATATTTCATCCGATCGCATCATACAACAATTGCGTCAACCGGGCGATACGAAACATTACTTACCCAAAGGGGGAATGTTTAATTATGTATCGTCGGCACATTATTTTGGTGAAACCATTGAGTGGATAGGCTTTGCTGTCTTAACATGGTCCTGGGCAGGTGCTGTTTTTGCCTTATGGACTTTTGCCAATCTGGTGCCTCGTTCGAATGCCATATACCATAAATATGAGCTCATGTTCGGGGAAGAATTTAAAGAACGCAAGTTGAAGCGTATTTTTCCTTTTATTTATTAATACGATTATCCTCATAACCTTAGTTTCATGAGCATAACCCAAGCACAAAAGACAGCTTTGATAACCGGAGCGAGTTCGGGTATAGGTTTTGCCTGTGCCGAATTATTGGCAAAACAAGGTTATAAGCTGATTCTCATATCACGCAGAGCTTCCAAATTAGAGACAGCCTTACAGAAACTTCGTCCTTACGGTGTCGATCTTTACCCTATGGCTTTGAACCTTTGCGAAACCGATTCCGCTGAAAAAGTGTTTGCTTTTTGCAAAGAAAAAGGCTTAAAGCCTGACATGCTTATTTGTAATGCCGGAATGAATCGAGTCGGATCATTGTCAAATACATCCCCCGAACAAATTACAGATATCCTAAACCTACAAGTGGTAAATCCAACTCTATTATGTCGTTATTTCGGCAGAGAGATGAAAAGAGCACGTCAAGGACATATCATGATTGTTTCGTCCTTAACAGCCTATACTCCCTACCCCACCCTTTCTTTGTATGCCGCTTCCAAACGATATTTACACCAGTTATCCAAATCATTAGCAGCCGAATTAAAGCCTTATCATATAAACGTTACGAATCTATGTCCCGGTGGCGTTGAAACAGATTTTTTTATAAAAAAAGGGAATTTTATTCGTATTGCCGGTCGTTTACATTTAATGAAGCAAGCGCGAGAAGTGGCGGTTAAGGGACTAAAGGCTCTATATAAAGGAAAATCAACAATCACCCCTGGCTTTTTCAACCGTCTCTTGATAACAGGCACACCTATTATTCCGCAAGCTTGTATCGCTTGGTTTTATCACCATACCTCCCTATTCGCAAACATCACCGATGACGCATGTAAAAAGAATACAGACTTACAAGAAGAAGTCATACATCCTAACAAGCAAACACAAGCCTTTGCTCTCGTCACCGGAGGCAGTTCGGGGATAGGATGGGAATATGCTAAGATATTAGCTCAAAAATCATATTCGATTCTTTTGATAAGCAATAAAAAAGAAGACCTTGAAGAAAAATCCAACCTGTTAAGGGAGCGTTATGCGGTGGAAACTTTATCCCTTTACATGGATTTATCACAGCCGGGTGCGGCTGAGCAAATCATAGCATTTTGCCACACTCACAAGCTCGATATAGAAATATTGATTAACAACGCCGGTTTTTTTATGTCGTAAAAGCATTCCTGTCGCCCCCGGGCATGGAAGATGCGGAACACGGGTGCGACTTCGGGCTTCGCAAGCTATGGCAGGCGGCCAGCCTCTTCAAAGATTATCCCGTGGAAGAACGGGCCATTGCGGGAAGAGCCGTGAATGCGCTGATTAACGGGGAAGAGCCTTACACCGATATTATGCAGAAAATAAACCAATTGGTAGACGATTATTTATCCATGCCGGATACCGATTCGGAAAAAAAAGAACCGGGTAAAGCGAAATAATTATCCAATCATACAAGTCGCAATCATTTTAAGTAGCAAGCAGCTTCGGAACATCCTAAAAAGAGAGGCTTCGGATCACCTGCAATAGGAGGTGTTTAAGCAAAAATATTACTCCGTTTAAATTAGAGTATAGTGGTTGGAAGTTGGTGAGTGGAGACTGGTGGTTGGTGGCCGGGGGTACATTGATCGATATACAGGCAGGGCAATGCAAATCATTCCAACATAAAATGCATTTGCGGCGTTTTTTCGGGGAAAGCGGCACGGAGAGGCTCCGCTTTTTCCGACGTGTGATATCCCAATAAGAGTTGGGCTAATCCGGCGATATCCACAGGGTACGGCACATCGCGGCATTTCCCGGCTACAAATTCGATGCAGTTCCGCTCCAGCAGCGAATCGGTAATGGACAGCGCGATGGAAATATCCGGATAGGCTTTTTCGAAAATCCTGAGCAAGCTCCCGGCATCGATTACCCGCGCCATTCCGGGCAGACTTCGTGCGGCGGGAAAATCGAACAGGCGGCTATCCTCCATAATGACCCGGAAATCATCGAACGACTTCTGTACCGTCATATCGTTTGCTCGAAACCAGCTATCGAACTCCCGGTAAGCCCCGAATAAGTCCCCGGGCCATCGTCCGGAAAGTTCTTTCAGCGAAGGCAAGTCAATATTTCCGGCATCGAACGTGGTCGAAAAGCCGAACGAACCATAAAAGGAGGTTAGCTCCTGCTCGGCCGGAACCAATAAAGCCAAGGCGATATTTTTCCGCTGCAACTCGAAGAGGCTGGCTTTCATCAGAGCGGACATATAGCCCTTTCCGCGCGCTTCGGGTAGCGTGCACACGCCCGAATAATAAGCCGCCGGAATCTCCGTGCCGCAAAAAGAGAAGTCGTATGGCAACAGTTGTAGCGACGCCACGACGGCACCTTCTTCGATATACACCAACGTGCGGTCGTCTCGGTACTTATCGCGAAAATACAAATCCAGAAAGGCATCGGTGTCGCCAAAGACATCTTTCCACATGCGCCGCACTTGCGGCCTTACCGTGACATCGGCATATTGTATCATTCTATGCATATTTCGGGAAACAGGGGAGTCAGGGAATCTTCAAGCGGTTCTTTTCAAGCAAGATATCGGGACGATAGGACAATTTGGCCTTGCGTAGCGACTCCAGCCCCATATCTTCTTCGCGGTTGATGTAAGTGAACTGTGCCGCTTCGTGCTCCACGAACTGCTGGTTGATAATGGCATAGGCGCCATGGATATCGGCAAAAGCCTTCTCGACATGCACTATAAACGTGTCGTCGCTCAACCGGATACCCAGAGAAAATGCAATGACCCGATTATCCACGAGAATCGCCCCACCCCGCAGCCCGAGTTCTTTAAAGTTTTTGAGAAAACGCGTGGTGGTGGTATAATCCTTTATCAAGGACGGCTCCGAAGCCTTCACGTGATTCCCGTACCATTGCCGGAGCATTTCTTTGCACGCCCCGATCATTTCGGGATGCTCGTTAAGCGACACATATTGCCACTCGTTTTCTTTTTTGAAACGGTTGATGTGATTTCGCTTACTCTGCAACTTCTTTCCTTTTAAACACCTCAACTTTTCGGAGGCGTAAACATAATCGAAACTGTCGCGTATGGGAGTCGCCACAAAAACGCCCGGCATAAGAGCCTCGATCTCCTCCCGCATATCGGGAGTAACCGCCCCTAATTCGATATTGCTTCTACATCCGCAATCGGCGATGAGTTCTTCGATGATCTTTTTGAGATCGCCTGTCCCGAAAGGTTTCAAAAACGAACATCCGCCCTGCAAATTCATGAATTTGACCAATAAAAAGCCGTCTTTTACAGCATAACGGGTATCGAATGTATGCGCCCACCCGTACAGATTGGTGAAGCACCATTCTGACGAACGATAGGTGTTTTGTTGAAAGAATTGATCGAAAACAGGTTTATCAGAGAGAGTGATGGGTTTAAAATCAATCATGCTGAATCTCTGCCTCAAAACTTTTTAAATCCCATCACTTGCCGCACCTCGTTCAAGGTCTTGGCGGCGCTCTCACGGGCCCGCTCGGCGCCTTCGGCCGTGACTTTGTGAAGGTATTCCTCGTCTTTTTCTATTTCGAGGATACGCTCGCGGATAGGAGTGGTAAAGCGGATAATATCTTCCGACAATTGCTTTTTGAGGTCGCCGTAACGTATTTCACACCGGTTCCACAAGTTATCGAAATGGTTCACCACTTCGGGTGTCGATACGGCACGCAGCACCGTGAAGAGATTCTCGATATAATCGGGTTTCGGAGAATCGGGAACCGTCGGCCCCGAATCGGTCAGGGCCTTTTTGACCTTCTTTTCAATCTCTTGCGGACTATCGGAAAGATATATCGCATTTCCTTCCGATTTGCCCATCTTGCCGTTTCCGTCCAATCCCGGAATTTTAATCAATTCCTCCCCGAAGTTATAGGCCACGGGCTCTTTAAAAAGTTCCACGTTGTAGAAATTATTAAAGCGTCGGGCAAACCTTCTGGTCATTTCCAAATGTTGTTCCTGATCTTTTCCCACCGGTACTTTATCGGCATGATGGATCAGAATGTCTGCCGCCATCAACGTGGGATAAGTAAGCAGGCCCGCGTTCACATTTTCGGGTTGCTTACGGGCTTTATCTTTAAAGGAAACCGTTTTCGACAACTCCCCCAGATAAGCGTGCATATTCAAGTACAAATACAATTCCATCGTTTCCGGGACATCACTTTGCACATAAATCACCGATTTCAGCGGATCGATTCCCGCCCCCAGATAATCCACCAGCACATTCCTTGTATTCTCATGAAGCATACGAGGATCGGGATGCGTGGTGAGGGAGTGGATATCGGCTACGAAGAAAAAACACTTGTTTTCGTCCTGCATGCGAATAAAATTGCGTAACGCCCCGAAATAGTTACCCAAATGCAGCTTACCGGTAGAACGAATACCGCTTAATACTATATCCATGATTCAATTTACTATGAAATGTAGATTCTTTCACCTCCCTCTACGAGAGGCCATTTTTTCGGTGAGCAAAGATACGAAAAGTTATGTCAAACGCCATCAAAACGGGTACAATATGTACATTCGCTCGTTGCATTATCAGACCTGATTCTCTGTTTCACCCCCACAAAACGAATTCATTCCAAATAAAACGGATTAAAGAAAAATTTCCGCAAATAATTCTTTTTTACCGTATAAAAATTGTATTTTTGCAGTCAATAATGATTCGCAACGGTATTCAGTCTCCATTCGACCGGTGAATCTTGTAGATGTGTAACAAAAGTAACGATAAATAAATTCATTAAACTACAAATAAAAACAAGAAATTTATGAGTTGGCTAGTCAAATCTTCTATCGGTCGGAAGTTCATTATGAGCATTTCCGGTCTGTTTCTTATTCTTTTCTTATTATTCCACATGTCCATGAACTTGGTATTGGTCTTCTCGCTCGATGCGTACGATATGATCTGCCGTTTTCTTGGTGCTAATTGGTATGCAATAGTCGGGACGTTGGTTTTGGCTGCCGGGTTTATCGTACATATTATTTATGCGACCCTGCTCACGTTGCAAAACCGCAAAGCCCGGGGTAACGACCGTTATGCTACAGCAAACAAGTCTACCGCTACCTGGTCGTCAAAAAACATGTATGTGTTGGGCATCGCTGTTTTGGCTTTTCTGGTGCTCCACATGATGCAGTTTTGGTACAAAATGCAGTTTAAGGAAATCGTCGGCGACCACACCGCTATCGTAGAAGGATCGTTGCTGGTGGTTCCGTTCTTTCAGAACCCTGTAAATGTTGTTATTTACCTGATCGCTTTCGTGGCATTGTGGTTCCACCTTACGCACGGTTTTTGGAGTGCGTTACAAACCGTGGGATTGAACAATACCGTATGGATGAAACGTCTCAAAGTTATCGGGAATATTGTTGCAACGATTATTTGCGCAGGTTTTGCCTTCACAGCCGTTTATCTTTATTTTGCTTACTAACGCTTCGCTCACGAAGTAATAATACTTATAGAATATGAATCAAATAAATTCAAAAATTCCTGAAGGACCGCTGGAAGAAAAATGGTCGAATTATAAAAGCCATCAGAAACTCGTGAATCCGGCCAATAAAAGGCGCTTGGATATCATCGTTGTGGGAACCGGACTGGCGGGAGCTTCTGCCGCCGCTTCTCTCGGGGAACTCGGATTCAACGTCCTGAATTTTTGCATTCAGGATTCTCCCCGGCGCGCTCACTCCATTGCCGCCCAAGGCGGTATAAATGCGGCCAAGAATTATCAGAATGACGGAGACTCCATCTACCGTTTGTTCTACGATACGATTAAAGGTGGAGACTATCGCGCGCGCGAAGCCAATGTGTATCGCCTTGCCGAAGTCTCGAACAATATTATAGACCAATGTGTGGCACAAGGCGTACCCTTTGCCCGTGAATACGGCGGTTTGTTGGCCAACCGTTCATTCGGGGGTGCTCAGGTTTCCCGCACGTTCTATGCCCGGGGACAAACCGGACAACAACTCTTACTCGGCGCCTACTCGGCATTAAGCCGCGCCGTTCACAAAAAACAAGTAAAGTTGTATACGCGCTATGAAATGGTCGAACTCGTTATCGTCGACGGGCGCGCCCGAGGAATCATCGCCCGCAACTTGGTGACCGGCAAACTCGAACGTTTTGCGGCACATGCCGTGGTTGTCGCCACCGGAGGATACGGCAACACGTTCTTCCTTTCCACCAATGCGATGACATCCAACGGTTCTGCCATTTGGCAATGTTATAAGAAAGGCGCTTACTTCGCCAACCCTTGTATGGCGCAAATCCACCCGACTTGTATTCCCGTTCACGGCGAATTTCAATCGAAACTGACGCTCATGTCGGAATCGCTCCGTAACGACGGACGTATCTGGGTGCCGAAAAAGAAAGAAGACGCCGAAGCCATCCGCCAAGGCAAACTGAAACCTTCTCAAATAAAAGAGGAAGACCGCGACTACTACTTGGAACGTCGTTATCCGGCCTTTGGGAATCTCGTCCCGCGCGATGTTGCTTCGCGTGCCGCTAAAGAACGTTGCGACGCCGGATATGGTGTCGGTACAACCGGTTTGGCGGTCTATTTGGATTTTGCCGAAGCCATTCAACGGCTAGGCAAAGATGTAGTGGAAGCCCGCTACGGAAACCTGTTCCAAATGTATGAAAAGATTGTCGATGAAAATCCGTATGAAACGCCGATGATGATTTATCCCGCCATCCACTATACGATGGGAGGTATTTGGGTCGACTATGAATTGATGACCTCCATCCCGGGATTGTTTGCCATCGGTGAAGCCAACTTCTCCGACCACGGCGCCAACCGGTTGGGAGCATCGGCATTGATGCAAGGTTTGGCCGACGGTTATTTCGTCCTTCCTTATACGATTCAGAATTACTTGGCGGATCAAATTAAAGTGCCGCACTTCAAAACCGATACTCCCGAATTCGATCAGGCGGAAAAAGAAATCAATGCCCGTATCGATCGTTTGATGAGTATACAGGGACAACATTCGGTTGACTCGATTCATAAGAAACTGGGGCATATCATGTGGGGCTTTGTCGGAATGGGACGCGATGCGGATGGCCTTCGCAAAGCGATTGGCGAACTCAAAGAATTGAAAAAAGAATTTTGGAGTGATGTCCGTATCCCCGGAGAGAAGAGTACGTTGAACGTGGAACTTGAAAAAGCGCTGCGTCTGGCCGACTTCATCGAAATCGGCGAACTGATGGCTCACGATGCACTCGACCGGCAAGAATCGTGTGGAGGTCACTTCCGCACCGAGTATCAAACGCCCGAAGGGGAAGCTCTCCGCGACGATGAGCACTTCTCGTATGTTTCTTGCTGGGAATATGAAGGTGAAGATAAAGACCCGGCTATGTATAAGGAACCTCTAGACTATGAATTTGTCGTCCGGCAACAACGTAATTATAAGTCGTAATTTTTAATCGCATCATCCTATGGACAAAAATATAAACATCAAAGTAAAAGTATGGCGCCAGAATGGGCCTAAAGAAAAAGGCCATTTCGAAACATACACATTGGAGAATATTTCGCAAGGGAGTTCTTTCCTCGAAATGTTGGATATCCTCAATGAGAAACTCATCAATGAGGGTAAGAACCCCGTGGTTTTCGATCACGATTGCCGCGAAGGCATTTGCGGTATGTGTAGTTTGTATATCAACGGCCATCCTCATGGCCCCGATGAAGATATCACGACTTGCCAATTACACATGCGTAAGTTTGACGACGGCGACACCATTGTGGTAGAACCGTGGCGTTCGGCAGGATTTCCTATTATAAAGGATCTGATGGTCGATCGTACCGCTTTCGACAAGATTATACAGGCGGGAGGGTATGTTTCCGTCAATACGGGAGGCGTTCCCGATGCAAATGCTATTCCCATCCCCCGTGATAAAGCGGAAGCGGCGATGGATGCGGCTGCTTGTATCGGTTGCGGCGCTTGCGTAGCGGCTTGTAAAAACGGTTCGGCGATGCTTTTCGTATCGGCTAAAGTAAGTCAACTCGCCTTGCTTCCGCAAGGACGAATTGAGGCTGCACGCCGTGCCAAATCGATGGTCTCAAAAATGGATGAGCTTGGCTTCGGGAATTGTACCAATACCGGCGCCTGTGAGGCCGAATGTCCCAAGAACATTTCGATTTCGAATATTGCGCGATTAAACCGCGAATTCTTGAAAGCTAAGTTTAAAGACTAAATAACTTTACCGAGGGCGCCGCCCGGAGCGACAGACTCCCGATCGCCTGAAAACTGTTCGATACAGCGGATTCTCCTGCTGCATTGAACAGTTTTTTATGTGGAAGAGATATCGTTTTGGATAAGGAGGCTATCGATCTTAAAATGGAAGAAAATACGGAAGTGCTTATTTCAGAAGGAAACGGCGATTATAGTGTTTTTTCTATTAATCCCGATATAGCCGCTGTCACGTTAAACGATGACCGGATAGAAATATACGGTAAAAATACGGGGTCTACCAACATTATCATTTCGGATAAGAAAACTCAATTAAAACGATTACCTGTGATCGTTTATCAATATGACAAAATCGTACTGGAAGAGGAAACTGTTAATATCGATTTTAAAATTGGGAATAAAAAAGATGTCACCATTAATATATTGGAAGGCAATGGCAAGTACTCAGCCGTTTCGGAGGACGAAACGATTGCGACGGTACAAACATCGGAAAATACGATTATCATTACAGCACAAGGGAAAGAAGGAAAAACAAATATTGTCGTTACGGATGCAAGTAAACGACAAGCTGTTTTGTCGATTAATACTCAATCAACAACTATTCCCTATGATGAAGAAGAGCTGGCAGCAATAATGGAGGAAACAACAGCTCCTTATTTTGTATTCGATGCGTCAACTGCAAGTGCCCCTTATTATGACTATTTAAATATGATTGAAAACGGAATGAATCTGAGCGGATACACCCGATACGATTTCTATGTCCTGAAAATTTATTATCCGAAAGATGTATCTATCGGAGAAAAGCAAGGATGTAAAATCAGTTATCAGAATATTCCGTATGGTAAATCATCCGACGGAGTTCTTGATCTGGAATACTTTAAAATCATCAAGAACGATGGAAGCAAGATATGGGCGGTTTTCTCTTTAATTGAAAAGGATGTATTGAAATACGGGTATTTTATACAAGATATCCAGCCCTAATTAGACCTGTTGCTTAAAGAAAAGGGGGTGAATCTTTTGCCGATTCAGCTCCTTTTTTCTGTAGGGAACTTTTAACAGAACAAACAGCCGCTTCGGGTTGCCGGAACGGATTGTTTCCACTTGTGAAAACCGCTTCGGGTTTCCGAAAGTACCTTTTTACACTGGAAAAAGTCCCTTCGGGTTACCGTTGGTATATTTGACACCTGCGAAAATGCCGCGGGGAAGGCGATGGCATTTTCGCAACCGGAAAAAGCACGATCGGGTTGCCCGAAGGAGGTTTTTCCACTTGCGGTAATGCGAAAGGGGTATCCGCCGCATGAACAACAGTTGCATGCATCATTAAGACCAAAGGGCCGTGAGTAATATACGTGTAAACAATCGCTCCCGGTTAAACGTTATGTTGATGTCGTTGAATTATTTGTGGAAAAGCCATCGCTTTCCCTTTCTATAAATGCAGAGGTAGCATTTGTTTTTTTCCGTACTTTCGGCGGCTAATTCATCCAAATGTTATAGCTTTGCACGGACTAAAAAAGATTACTATTTTACTAAATGAATTGATATGAAAACAAAAACAGTATTTTTCAGTACGCTGATTGCTTTCTTCCTGATGGGAGCTACAGCTAACGCACAATTACGCTTCGGGTTGAGAGGCGAAGTAGGACTCAATACGCCGTCTTTTACGAAAGAAGCTCTTGAAGTGGAAAACCTCAATGGCTTTAAATTAGGTCCCACGGCCGAATTTACGCTACCCCTTGTCAATTTGGGCATTGAAGGTTCGCTCTTATACAGCAACGACCGGATGAATGTGAAGGAAGTTACTCAAGGAATAGAAAAAGTGGTGCAGAAAGTGTCCAACCACTATCTGGATGTTCCGGTGAACGTGAAATATAAATTCGGACTACTGCTTCCGGTGAAAATATTTGTTGCCGGCGGCCCGTATGCCCGTTTTCTGGTGTCGAGCGATGATTTCACTTACGAAGCCTTGAAAGGACAAGTGGAAACAAAAAGTTTCGAAGCCGGAATCAATGTCGGACTGGGAGCCGAAGTACTCAATCGCCTGGCCGTAGGAATTAACTACGGCATAAAAATGACCGATAACTATTCGGTAGACAAACCCGAATGGACCGATGCTTTCAACGGAAAAAAAGGTACTTGGTCACTTACGGCCGCCGTATACTTATAATACATGTTTGCCGATGTAGTACTGCCTTTGCCCTTATCCGAAACGTTTACCTATGCCGTTCCGGCGTCCATGCAAAGTGCGCTGGCAATCGGATGCAGAGTCATCGTTCCTTTCGGAAAACGCAAGTACTATACGGCTATTGTTCTTAAAATACATCACGACGCCCCACAGAGCGGCGTCTCCTTAAAAGATATCCATTCCCTGATCGATTCCGTTCCGTTGGTGAACGAAAATCAACTGAAATTATGGGAGTGGGTATCTTTTTATTACCTGTCGCCTTTAGGCGATGTTTACAAAGCGGCATTTCCTTCCAAACTGAGGATGGAAAGCGAAACGATGGTATCCGCCCTCGTAGGGCACGCCACCGATGAAAAGGGATTGCGTCCAAAGGAAAAACAAATCATCGACCTGCTGAACGAGCATGACCTTCCGGTAAAGATATCCGAAATCGCCGTCCGCCTGAAAATCGGGAATGTCCTACCGACAGTTTATTCGTTAGCAGAAAAAGGCTTGGTCGTAATCCACGAATCCATCCAAAGTAAGTTTGCGCCCAAGACCGAAACACATATTTTCCTCCCGAAGAAATTATCTCCCCAATCCGCCTCGCACGCAATCGGCAAAGCAAAAAAGCAACAGTTGCTCTACGAACAGATCACTGGCATTTTTGCCGCTAGCGAAGCGGACTCCTTTAGTCGCAAAGAGATCATGGCTCTCACCGGCGCTTCGGCTTCCGTATTGAACGGACTATTGCAGAAAAACGTCCTACGGCAGGCGACCGTCGAAATCGGGCGCCTGGGCGACGGCGCAGCAAGGGTTACCCGTGCTCCTCACACGCTCAATGAATATCAACAGCAAGCTTTCACCGAGATTATCGACTGCTTTAACGACCGGAAGCCGTGCCTGTTGCATGGCGTTACCTCCAGTGGAAAAACCGAAATCTACATTCATCTGATCAAGCGCCTGCTGGAAGAGGGCAAACAGACGCTGTATTTAGTTCCCGAAATAGCGCTTACCACACAGCTTACGCATCGTTTGCAAGCGGTTTTCGGCGACAAGCTGGCGATCTATCACTCCAAAATAAACGATCAGGAACGGGCGGAGATCTGGAAGAAAATGCTGTCGGATCATCCGTATGACATCGTCATCGGCGTACGCTCATCGCTTTTCCTGCCCTTTAAAAGATTGGGATTGATTATTGTCGACGAGGAGCATGAAAGCAGTTATAAACAAACGGAACCGGCTCCCCGATACCAGGCCCGCGATACGGCCGTTATGCTCGCTCATCTCACGAAGGCTCCTATTTTGCTGGGTACCGCCACGCCTTCCATGGAATCGTATTTTAATGCCCAAACGGGGAAATACGGGCTCGTCACGCTGGCCAACCGCTATGAAGATATCTCGCTGCCCGAAATCATTTTGGAAAATACCAAAGAGCTGCGTCGCAAGAAAAAAATGAAATCCTTGCTCTCTCCGGCGCTCATTAGTTATATGGATAACGCGTTGCAGGAAGGCGGACAGGTCATTCTTTTCCGCAACCGGCGAGGCTTTGCGCCCATGGTCGAGTGCCAGCTTTGCGGCTGGACACCCAAATGCCGGCGGTGCGATGTCAGCCTCACGTATCATAAATCGCGCAATGAACTCGTTTGCCATTATTGCGGCACAACGTATAAAATGGTGACGGAATGCCCCGAGTGCCATCAACCAAGTATCGAACCGGTAGGAATGGGCACGGAGCAAGTGGAAGAAGAAGTGGCGCGGCTTTTTCCGGAAGTCTCCATCGCCCGCATGGATGCGGATACCACCCGGGGCAAAAATGCATATGAGAATATTCTTTCGGACTTTCAGCAAAAAAAGACCCGCATTCTTATCGGTACGCAAATGTTATCGAAAGGATTGGATTTTGACGATGTCAGCGTAGTAGGCATCATCTCGGCAGACAGCTTGCTGAATTATCCCGATTTCCGCTCACACGAACGGGGCTTTCAGCTAATGATGCAGGCCAGCGGACGGGCAGGCCGTAAAAACAAACGCGGGAAGGTGATTATTCAAAGCAATGATCCGGAACAACCGTTATACCGTTACCTTACGGACAACGACTACGAGGGGTTCTTCAGGCAACAAGCCGCGGAACGGAAACTGTTCAACTATCCGCCTTATTCGCGCCTTATCCGTATTGTCATCAAAAATAAAGACGAGCAAAAAGCCGAAGTTGAAGCCCGCGCTTTTGCCGGACTTCTCCGGCCGTCGCTGCACGAGCGTCTGCTGGGCCCGAGCAAACCCGCCGTGGCTAAAATCCAATTATACCACATCCGGGAAATTCTCTTAAAACTCGAAATCGGATTATCTCCGCAAAAAATCAGGAAACTTATTAAGAAGTCGGAGCAACGCATGCGCGCCAACCCCGAATTCAAATACATGCGGGTCTATTATGATGTAGATCCGTTATAGAAGATATGGGGACGGGGAGATATGCCTGCGGTGATACCGCTTCACGATAATGGGTTTGCCTCCCGGTCACCTTATCGCACGAAGTGCATTATCAGGCGAAGCCGTTATCGCGAAGCATCATCTCCCAGTCTCTCTCTGTCTCCTTGTCTCTCTGTCTCTCGTCTCCTTGTCTCTTTGTCTTATTGCGCCGGAGCCGGAGCCGTTTCGGCAGGTACCGGCAACGTAGGAGTAACATCGGGAGCGGTGGTAGGATTTAGCGGAGCCGGTTGTTGCACTTCTATCTGCGATTGTGGAGCCGTAGTAGAATGCGAGGCCGTATATTTAGCCGTTAAAACACTCAACACCATAATCACCGCAGCAAGGGTCCATGTGGTTTTTTCGAGAAAATCGGTTGTTTTACGCACACCCATGATTTGGTTCGACGAAGAAAAGCCTGCAGCAAGTCCCCCTCCCTTAGATTTCTGCACCAACACGATAAGAACCATGAGGACGGCAGCTATTAAAATCAAAATTGTTAGAAATATGTACATAACGTTCTATTATTTTTTATACTTTTCGTTGATAATCAAATGTTCTAAAAAACGAATTTGGTCGGCAAAGTAAACACTTTTTTTCGGGAAATTCAAACTTAAGCGTCTAATAATTGCCAGAGCCTGTTCATATTTTTTTTGTTTAATATAGATACGCGCGAGAGTTTCGGTCAGTAAATCATCATTATACTCTTCATTATCAAGATTTACAGTCGAACTCTCGGCCGGTTCGGGAGGATTGGAAAAAAGATTATCATCCTGCGCCTTTTCGATAAAACGATCGATAATGTTTTGATGTTTCAGCGGATGCTCCGGCTTGCGTTCCTCTTTTTCCCCTTCACCTTCTACCGATTGCAAATACGACAGATAGTCGGTAGAAATAATACCCAACTCGGGCGAAACCGGCTCTTGCGAAGCCGTATTTTCCTCGTCATCCAAAGAAGATAAGAAGGAATCGAGTAAGGCTTGCGTCTTATCCTCGGGAGTGTCTCCCCGTTCGCGCGCCGGCAAGAAAGGGGCGTAATCCTCGTTGCGGATCAAATAAAACAACTTGCGCCGATCGCCGCAAAGAACAGCGGTCTTGGCGAGTTCTTCGTCGAAAAGGGGGTTCCTGAAAACAGAAAGGTTCTTGGTATACAGCAGGCGCGCCGACTGAAAGTACGGATAAGTGTCGACCACCGTTTTCAGTTGTTCGGCAGACGCTTCATCGAGCCGCTCCATATCCTCCGTCCATTCGTAAAACACCTCTCTTTCCATGCCCGTTACCAATTAGCCATTGTCGCATTAAAAATTTGATCGACAATTTCGTCAACCAATTCCTCAATGAGCTGATCCTGTACCGACGTAAGCACCACATTACTCGAGAACGTGCGGTTGGCCGAAATGGTTTCCTCCTTATCCTGCCCTTCCACTTTGTTATTCTTGAAACGCATACGCACGGTCATGGTCAATTTTGTTTCGGACGCAAACTGATCTTCCTGTACGGCCAAAGGCGTTAATTCATATCCGACAATCTCGCCTTCAATCTCCATATCACCGTTTTGATTGACAAATTGCAGGCGGGTGTTGCGCGTAAATATATCTTTCAACTCCTCGTTGAATCGTTGCTCCAGCGGCGCATAAACCAGCGGCGCCTGATTGATAAAATGACCTACTTGCAATGTCTTCGTCACATTATAATCGATGGAAGCTCCGTTAAATTTGTATGAAATCGTACAGGAAACCATCACACAAGCCGCTAAAAGAACGAAAAGGTACTTTTTCATGCGTTATCCAAATTGTATTCTTTAATTTTCCGGTAGAGTGTACGCTCGGATATGCCCAGGTCGACTGCAGCCTGTTTTCTTTTTCCGTTATTCTTCTCAAGGGCTTTGACGATGAGATCTTTTTCCACTTCATCCAGTGATAACGAACTTTCTTCAAATTCGGCCGCCTCCTGTATCTCCTCGTCTTTGGAAGAAGGCCGGTCGTCCAATCGAATCGTATCCTGATTGTATTTTACAGGAATGGTAACGGTCGCATTATCTTTTGGAATGACGGAAGTAGAAGCCACGGGATCGTCAAAAATCTTTGGCGACGTATTTTCCGAATTATCCAACATATTTTTCACCACCTTTTTAAGGTCCGTGATATCTTTTTTCATATCGAACAACACCTGATACAATATCTCCCGCTCATTGGCAAACGATTTCTGTTCGGCATCCCTGATATTCGACACTAATACCGGCAACATGCCCACCTCGTTTTTAGGCAAATATTTTTGCAGGATATCCGCGGTGATAATCCGTTCTTTTTCGATGATGGATATCTGCTCGGTGATATTCTTCAACTGCCGTACATTTCCGGGCCATCGATATTCTTTAATCAATTCCTTCGCATCGTCGGTGAGAGAAATCGACGGCATCATGTATTTTTCGGCGAAATCGCCCGCAAACTTCCGGAAGAGCAGGGGAATGTCTTCGCGGCGGTCTCTCAACGGCGGGATACGAATAGGCACCGAATTGAGCCGATAATACAGATCTTCCCGGAACTTTCCTTGTTCCACCGCCTTCACCATATTTAAGTTCGTTGCGGCTACCACCCTGACATCACTCTTTTCCACTTTCGAGGAACCCACTTTGATAAATTCGCCGCTTTCGAGCACGCGCAACAACCGGGATTGTGTCGATAAAGGCAACTCCCCCACCTCATCGAGGAAAAGCGTCCCGCCGTCAGCCACCTCGAAGTACCCTTTGCGAGTACCCGTAGCCCCGGTAAAAGACCCTTTCTCGTGGCCAAACAATTCCGAATCGATAGTTCCTTCGGGAATCGATCCGCAATTAATCGCAAAATAGGCGCCATGTTTACGCCGGCTGTATTGATGTATGATCTGCGGGAAAATTTCCTTCCCTACCCCGCTCTCGCCCGTGATAAGCACGGAAAGATCGGTGTGAGAAACTTGCAAAGCAACATCCATAGCTCTCTCCAACTCCGGCGAAACACCGATAATACCAAACCGTTGTTTTATTTGTTGTATATTTACTTTAGCCATAAAAACCGTTCGCTTTTGCAGTAGAATTTTTTAGATTTCAAAGATAGGCAATTATTTATTTTTTTCCTAACCGATAGGTGCTCAACTTCAAAAATTCGCCGAGTTCCTTATCATCTTTATAGGAAGCCATCTCTTCCGGCATAATGGGATTACCGAATGTAATCACCATCTCTTTGTCCTTCTTATTATACAATTCATGACACATCAATAGCGTACGGACTTGCCATCCGAATAACCGCGAGAGATAAAAAGGGATGGAATTCCGTCCCGAAAAGTGCATCGGTATGACGGGCACTTCCGCTTTCTTTATCAGTTTAATAATGGATGCCTGCCACTCCCGGTCTTCCAGCACAAAACGCCCGTGCTTGAAATAAATATTCGACACCGCACCCGAAGGGAAAAACCCCATGGCATGCCCGTTGCGGATATGCTCGATACACTGCTTTATGCCGTTCAACGTGGCACTATCGGGATTACCGGCTTTATAAGGATTCACCGTGATAAAATTCTCGGCCATCGTATCGATCATTCCCAATACAAAGTTGACCATGATTTTATAATCATCCACCCGTGAGGCAACGGTCTCAATCGCCGCGATACCATCGACATGTCCGTAAGCATGATTGGAAACAGTGATAAAGGGTTTATTTTTATATTCTTCGAGGATTTCCACGTTGACCAACGTGCGTTTCAGACTCAATTTATCCAATAAATCTTTACAAAACGCGGGGCCTGTCAAGTGTTTCGAACGATCGTAAATATCATTGGCGATATTCAGCCCCGATATTTTCACTCCCCAATCAATCAATTTATCTCCATATTTGCTACGGAATATAGGATGCCATGCACGAATATCTTCGCGACTTACCAATTTATCTTTCATAAAATATAATCGTGGATACTTTTCTTTGCTTCATTTCGCCTAAGATACGATCATGACTATACAGGCGGAAAATATTCTTGCGCCTCACAGTTGGCGCCTTTTCCGCTGCATGTATCATAGCCCTACCGAAAAATTGAGGGCAAGGATGAATCAATCGCAATGTGCTTGAATCAATCCGTTCTATCGGAACTCTTTGATCATATCCATAATCTGCTTCGCCGTCGCCTCGGCTTCTTCTTGCGAAGGAGCTTCGGAATATACCCGGATAATCGGCTCGGTATTCGACTTTCTGAGATGCACCCATTTATCGGGAAAATCGATTTTCACTCCATCGATATCGGTTACTTTCTCATCACTAAAACGCGCCTTTATTCCGGCCAATACCGCATCGGTATCTATTCCGGGAGTCAATTCGACTTTCTGTTTTGCCATAAAGTAAGCCGGATAGGTTGCGCGCAATTCGCTCGGCTTCAACCCAGTCTTTGCCAAATGCGACAAAAACAACCCTATCCCCACCAAGGCATCGCGTCCATAATGGGACGCCGGATAAATCACCCCGCCGTTTCCTTCTCCGCCGATAACGGCATTGACTTCCTTCATCCGGGTAACGACATTCACTTCTCCTACGGCAGCCGCAGAATATTGTCCGCCGTGCTTTTCGGTAACATCTTTCAACGCGCGGCTCGAACTCAAATTCGACACGGTGTTACCCGGCGTATGTTGCAGCACATAATCGGCCACTGCCACCAACGTATATTCTTCACCGAAAGGTTCTCCGTTTTCACAATAAATCGCCAACCGATCCACATCGGGATCGACCGCAAAACCGACATTCGCCTTCGAACTCTTCATTAACGCAGACAGTTCGGTAAGATTTGCCGGCAGGGGTTCGGGATTATGAGAAAAATTGCCATGCGGCGCACAATGCAGTTTAAAAATTTCTTTTACGCCTAATGCATACAACAGTTCGGGCAATGCAACTCCTCCGACCGAGTTTACAGTGTCGATGGCGACACGGAAATTCGCCGCTTTAATGGCTTTCACATCGACCAGATCGAGCGATAATACGCTTTGAATATGCTCGTGAAGATATCGTTTTTGCACCAACGTCCCCAACTCGTCGACGCCCACAAACGGAAAATCTTCCGCCTCAGCTATCTGTAAAACAGTCTCTCCATCCTTTGCACTAAGAAATTCGCCATCACCATTGAGTAACTTTAATGCGTTCCATTGTTTCGGATTATGACTGGCTGTAATGATAATTCCCCCCGCCGCTTTTTCGCGGATGACGCCCAATTCGGTGGTAGGTGTCGTAGCCATGCCGATATCCGTAACGCGGCAGCCCATGCCGATAAGCGTTCCGGTGAGAATGCGGTGTACCATTTCGCCCGAAATGCGGGCATCACGTCCCACGACGATCGCGGGATTCTTTTCTTTTGTCGTTTGCTTGATAAAGGAGGCATAGGCAGCCGTGAACTTCACAATATCCAAGGGAGTGAGATTTTCACCGACCTCTCCGCCGATAGTGCCCCGAATGCCGGATATGGATTTGATTAATGTCATAAAAAAACGGATTACAGATGAATAGCTCTATTATTTATAAGGCGAAAATCGATATTGAACGCTTTCGTAATAGGTAGGCTGAAAATTCGACCGGTCGTAAGAAGATCCCATCGCAAAAGGGACAATCATTTTCACACGCCCAGTATGCCCGATATACTGTAAAGGAACGGCCCATGCCGTAGTCGTCGCATTTCGGTAAGCATCGACCGTCGAACCGGTTACCGTCCCATAGTACACGAATGTTCCGGGGTCCGGGCTCGTTGCCGGATTGTTATTGTTATATTTGGTCGTATCGTCCGACATAAAAAAGGACAACCCGCTATAACGCACATACACTTCGTCGGCTATCGATACTTTATTGTTTATTTGTCCCCGATTGGTTATCTGAAAATAGACTCCCGTGTAAGGATCCTGATAAAATTCATTTCCTCTGAAAGTTGTATCACTGGGGAAAGTCTTGAGAATAATTAAATCATTTTCATTGATAAACTTTTTAATTGCTTTTGTTTCTTCCTTAAGATGATCGGCGTACGTTTTCTGATTATTGCACGACGCGGTAATCAGCGCAAGCGCCGCTAAAAGCAAAAATACAGGAGATATTTGTTTCATATATTTCTATCGTCAAATCGTTAAATGAACTACAAAAGTAAACAATCCGCTTCAAAAACCGGCAAGTTAGAGACGAAATAAACATTATTGATCCTTAAAAAGGAGAGAAAGAAGTCACAAATTGTTCTTTTTTAGCTTTTCACGATACTTTTCGAGCCCCGATTCGAATCGTTGCAAGGCATCCTCCATCGTTCCGTGAAACTCTCCGCCGGAAGCGTTCAAATGCCCGCCCCCGCCGAAAAACTCCGCAGCAAATTCGTTGCAGGCAAAGTTCTTCTGCGAGCGAAATGACAGTTTGATCAGATCATCGTCTTCTCGGATAAACGTCGAGAAAATAATATTCTTAATGCTCAGCGGATAGTTGACGAATCCTTCGGTGTCGCCTTTGCTGAAATGAAAGGGCTTTTGATCTTCTCTCGAAAGATAAATGAGCGCGGCATGGCTTTCGGGATAAATCTTCATCCGTTGCGAGAGAGTGAAACCCAACAGCCGGAAACGGTTTTCGGAATAATTGTTATACACATTCGAGTAAATGGCGTCTTTATCGATATTCTTCCGAAGCAACAAACTGATAATCTCATAAATCTCCGGATTGCTCGAATTATAGGTAAACGCTCCCGTATCGGTCATCATGCCGCAATAGATACAGGCAGCCTCCTCGGGGGTCAAACCTTCATATTCCCCCATCTGAAACAAGAGCCGGAAAATCAGTTCGCTCGTCGAGGAAATCTCCGGATGCGAAACCGTCACATCAAACAACGTATCGGGATACGGATGATGATCGATGAGCACTTTCTGCGCCGGAGAAGCGGCAATCACCGGCCCGATGTCTCCGACCCTTTTCAAGATATTGTAATCGAGAGAAAAAATCAAATCGGCTTGCTCGAGATGATGGCGGCCGGCAGCGGAATTATGTTCGTATATAAGGATTTTTTCCGCCCCCTCCATCCATTTAAGGAAGTACGGAAACGAATTCGGTACCATCACCTCCGCCTTCTTGCCCTGCCTTTGCAAGTACTGGCATAAAGCGAGGGAAGAACCCAATGCATCGCCATCGGGAGAGAGGTGGGCGGTAATGACAATTTGTCCGGACCGGTCGATGTACTCTTGTATTTGACGGATAGATGCCTCATCAATAATATTCGAGACAGATGCTGTATAACTCATATTTTGCGGATGTTTTTTTAGGATGAATGCAAAAGTACTACAAATTTAGCACATACGCCCCTTTTTTCGTCACATCATGTACCGGGATAACAGGAAAATCAATGCGGCAGACAACGCGATAAAGGCAGAACGTGCACGCGGGCGTATGAAAAACGAAGTTATCATCAATATAAAAACATACAGGCAGAAGACCTGCACAAAAGAAATATGGACCCCGGAGAGTTGCGATAACGGGAGGGATTCGACCCAATATACCGATTGCAGCGTCCCGTCGATAAGCGCTTGTACGATGTGGGTACAGACCGTAAATAGCCGGTCGAAAAAAGGAATATGCCACTGCAAGCAGAAAAACAACGGGATCAATGGAAAAACGGCATACGTAATCAGTGTCGTGAGCGGGACAATAACCAGGTTCGCCAGAAAGAAATACGTAGGGAACGTGCCGAAATAATAAAGGACCAAGGGGAAGACACCCAGTTGGGCGGCTAATGAAATCGTTGCCAAGTTCCGCACAGATCGTTTAAATCGATTTTCTACGGGGAATAATGCGTTCAATTTCGGTTGAAAGAACAAGATGGCGAAGACAGAGGCAAAGCTCATTTGAAACCCGACATCGAACAGTCCCGAAGGATGTACGATCAACATCAGGAAAGCTGTTGCGGCCAATGTATTATAATTAAAGCCTTTCCGGCGACAGATCTTTCCGACACAATAAATCGTCAGCATCACCCCCGCCCTGACCACCGGCATCGGCAAGCCCGTAACAAAAACATAGAGCCACAGCATCGCGATGACCGCCCACTGACGCATCCGGTACTTTCGCCCGGAAGTTCCCAGAAAAGAGAAGAACAAATTGAAGATGACATAAATAATCCCCACGTGAAGTCCGCTCACAGCCAATACATGCGCGGTACCCGACACCCGGAAAGCCTCCTGCAAATCGTCTGTCAGAAGAGCTTTATAACCGAGGGTAAGCGCCGAAATAAACGCATATGCATCGGGGGATAATTCCAACGAGCGGTAAAACCCGAGAATACCCAACCGGATATGTTGTGCGAGAACGGCGATGCCCTGCTTCTGCCGGCCGGTTTTTTTCCAATGAGTTTCGGGAATATAGGAAGAGCCGGAGAATCCGTTTATTTGCATATAGCGTACATAATCGAAATCGTCGGGATTTCCCAGATTCCGGAACGGTTGCATCGTGCATGAAAAAACAATCTCCTCGCCGGGAGACAAGCTGCGTGCTTCGGCGTTTTTTTGTAAATACAACACCACATTCTTCCGAACCGGTACGGAGACCGCAATATTACAGGCCATCGATTTCGGCTTTTCCTGAGGAATATCGGAAACGTACCCCATATAGGTCGTTTGTTCCGGAGGAAAAGAAAATTCCGTATGCTCTTCCCAAAGACGGCAAGAGACTGTCGCAATAAAGAACAGAAAAAGCATCGTTCCCGCGCCGAAAAGCCAACGGAAAGGATACGGATTGAAGGAAGAAAAAACAATGGCGAGTAGCATCGCCCCTATCCCGGCCAGACCGATCCAGAAGAAGCAGGAGAAAGCATGCACCTGAGAAGCGGTAAGAATGCCCGCTACAACAGGCAGCAATAGATAGAAAAAAGGGATTTTCCCCCGGAGCGCATTCATATCGTTATGATACCCGCCGTACTTCAGGCTCTGCAACTGAGGCTGTAATAAAAGTTGTTATTAAAATCTGCGTTCTGCGAAAATCCGCGCAATCTGCAAGAGATCATGTACAAATCGCAAATAGAATCATTTCTATTTTTACTTTTGAGACAGTCTCAGGGCAAGAATGGAAGGGCGAAGCCGGGGGGATACTCCTATAATTGCTTCAACCGGTGAATCGTCTCTACCGGATTATCGGAATTAAAGATAAAACTTCCCGCTACCAACACATCGGCACCGGCATCTACCAACTGTTTGCCGGTTTCGAGATTCACGCCTCCATCGACTTGTATCAAGACGGACGGCTTTTTCCGTAAGATCATTTCTTTGAGCCTCGATACTTTGGCGAGGGTGTTTTCAATAAACCGCTGTCCGCCAAAGCCCGGATTAACCGACATCAGCAGCACCATATCCACATCGAGGAGAATATCTTCGAGTAACGCAACCGGCGTATGGGGGTTGAGCGTGACGGCTGCCTGCATGCCTTTATCTTTAATGGCATGTACCACCCGGTGGAGATGCGTGCAGGCTTCGTAATGCACGTTCATCGTACGCACGCCGCAGCCGGCGATTTCATCGATAAATTTCTCCGGCTGGACAATCATCAGATGCGCATCCAACAGTTTATCGGTTTTTTCTTTCAATCGTTTGATAATAGGAAAGCCAAAGGAGATATTCGGAACAAACACCCCGTCCATAATATCGAGATGAATCCAATCCGCTTCACTGCGGTTAAGCATTTCAATATCTTCTTCCAGATTAAGGAAGTTTGCCGAAAGTAGCGAAGGCGCTATCAAGGTACTCATAAGCATTTGTTTTTAGATGTTCAAAGATAAAGAAAAAAATAATACCGTATCCACTTCCGGATATGTTTTAGCGAAGGCGCCGCGCCCTTACTCCGTCAAACGGCGCAGAACAGTTAAACGGGCTCATCCCCTTTACGTTTTAAATAGTTCGCTATTTCCAGATCGAAAGACGACGTGATTTTGATATTCCTCTCGTCGCCCGGCACCAATCGTATTTTTATTCCCGCCCTTTCGGCTACCGAGGCATCATCGGTAAAGGAAGGATCATCGGGAACTTGATAAGCCTGCTTGAGACGTTCCGCCGGAAAGACCTGCGGCGTTTGGACGATCTTCAACGCGGCCCTGTTGACCGGCTCGCTTCCGCCGGCGGTGAGGCGGCGCACACTGTTCGGTTCGTCGATTACCGGAATCGCCCCGCAATCGTGCTCAAAAGCCGTTTCATAGCATCGTCCGATAACCGATCCGGAAACAAAAGGACGGGCAGCATCGTGAATGCCGACGGTTTCCTCTTCCGAAATAAGTTCCAGGCCATTTTTCACCGATTGAAACCGCGAGTCGCCGCCGATAGCGACTTCATGGGCGATAGAAAAACGATATTGGGCGCACAATTCCTCCCACAGCAAGGTATAGCCGACGGGCAATATCAACACAATGCGCAGGCGGTAATCGAAACGGTAAAATGCCTCGATGGTATGCATCAGCATCGGCTTGGTTCCGATCGTGCAAAACTGTTTGGGCAAATCACTCCCGGCACGAAGTCCTTTCCCCCCGGCGACGATAATGACGCTGTATTTCTTTTCCGGTATCATTGTTACGAAATATCCTCCAGTATTTTTTGCAACTCGCTATCGGTTTTGGTCAACTTCTCTTTACAAAAAGTAATCAATTCCGATGCCCGTTTAACCTTATCCGTCAAGGCATCGACATCCAAATCGCCCGATTCGATGGCGTTGACAATTCCTTCCAGCTCTTTCTTTGCTTGGGTATATGTTTGTTTTTCCATTTATTTTCAGCTATCCACTATCCGTAATTAGTAATTTGTATTTTGTAATTTGTATTTTGTAATTTGTAATCAGTTCCCGGTAGAAGTTTTCACCTCCGATAACACGGTACCGTCTGCGAAACGGGTCGACAGGCACTCTCCCGGCGACAACTCCCGAATTGATTTTATAATCTTCCCGTCTTTCAAAGTGAGGGTGTATCCCCGTTTCAGGATATTTTCGGGCGAAACCATCCGGATATATTGCTCGTTTGTACTTACAAAGTGGACTCCCCGCTCCATCATACGCTTTGCGGAAGAAGCCAATTGCCGCCCCATCTGCAAGACAAAGGATGACTCCCGCTGCAACAACACGTTCGACACATGCACCACGTCTTTGGAAAAAGAAAACAACTCCGATTGCTCTTTTTGCAAAATCGTCCGGCTCTCGCGCACAACCCGATCCTCTAAATCCAGCAGTTGCCGGGCGGTTTCGGTCACACGGGTAATGAAAAATTCGGCTACGGCCGTCGGCGTTTTCGCCCGCGTATGAGCCACCGCATCGAGCACCGTCACATCGCGTTCGTGACCGATGCCGCTGACGACAGGCAACGGAAACTGGGCACAGTTGGTAGCCAGCAAATACGAATCGAAACAACTCAGCTCCGACGTAGCCCCTCCACCGCGGATAATGGCTACCGCATCGAACAACTCCCGATGGAGGTATATCCGTTCCAGTGCATCGATAATGGACTGCTCGCTTTTTTCACCCTGCATGATGGCCGGGAAGAGCTTGGTATAAAAAACAAATCCCGCCGGATTGTTTTCCAGTTGATCGTGAAAATCACCGTATCCGGCTGCGGTAGGTGACGAAATAACCGCAATGCGATTCGCCGGTTCCGCCAACGTAAGTTCTTTGTTTAACGTCAGCACGCCCTCTTCTTCCAATTGTTTCAGTACCCGCTGACGGTTGCGCGCCATTTCGCCCACGGTAAACGAAGGATCGATATCGACCACCGTCAACGAATAGCCGTACAACTCGTGGAAATCGACCGACACGGAAACTAGAACATTGAGTCCGGAGGTAAAAGCCTGTCCCGTTTCCGCTTCAAAATAAACGGACAGCATTTGAAAAACGTTCGACCAGATAATGCCCCGCGCCCGGGCGACAATCGATTGCGTCACCGGATCTTTCTCCACAAATTCGAGATAACAATGCCCGTTTTGATTCCGGCGCACGTCGCTCGTTTCCGCACGCAGCCAGTATGTATCGGGCAAGGATTCGCGGATGGCAGCCTTTACCGCACCGTTTAACTCGGAAAGTGAAAAAGAAGTCGTCGATGTATTCATAGCGCTATCCGGTAAGTCTGTTGGCTGAACGGGTCGGAAACGGTAAAGAAGAGCGATCGATTGGTTTTCCGGACTTCTTTCGACAGGGGGATCCGCACGGTATCCTCTTTCTCAAAAGCGACATCCGCCAGCACATTGCCCGCCTCATCCAGCACCTTAACGGCATACGCATCGAAAGAATATTCCGGATTCCTCAAGGTTATCGTATAGCTTTTTCCCGAAAAATCAGGCCGGATATTCCAGCCCCCCTCTTCCACCTTGCGGGAATAAGGGCGCAGGGTTTGCAATACTTCGACCATCGCCTTCCCGAAGTCGGGAATCCCGTACCCGTATATCGTGTCGGGTGCCGAGTATCGATTGGCAGAGCGTTTAACGATATCGACCAGCGTATCGCGGTGCAAAAACGGATTGACCGACCATAACGATGTCATCAATCCCGCCAAAAAAGGCGACGACAACGACGTGCCGTTGGTCGTCCCGATGCGACCGTTATAGCCGACAGTAACGGTTGCTTTGCCGATCGATACCAAATCGGGCTTCACACGCCCATTGGCAGAAGGACCTCGGGAACTAAACGAAGCAATGAGGCTATCGGTTCCCACCGCCCCTACGGTAATCACCTTCCGGGCATCGCCGGGCGCCGTGATTTTACGCCAAGGCTTGTTTCCTTCATTTCCCGCGCTGACGATGACCAGCATTCCTTTGTCGTACGCTTTATCGGCCGCCAGCGACATCAGGGAACGATCGCCGGTAAGATCGGCATGCGTATAATTTAACGACTCATCATCAAAATCGTTATATCCGAGCGACGTATTGATGACATCGACCCCTACGCTGTCGGCATATTCCGCAGCGCGCAACCAATAATCTTCTTCTACAGGATACTCGCCCGTCACATCTTCCGAGCGGAGCAACCAAAACGAAGCTTCGGGCGAAGCCCCCACCATGCGGCGCGGCTCTAAAACGGCCATGGTCGACAACACTTTCGTGCCGTGATCATTGGCCGAAAACAGACAGCCTGTCGGCACAAAGTCGGCAAATCCGGCTAACCGGGTCTCCGCAAAATATGGAATGACATCGTAATTGGTAAATCCGGCATCGATAACCCCCACTTGTAACCCTTTTCCCTGAAACCCGCCCAGTAAAAGCTTTCGCGCATTGTGCACGCCAAATTGCGCATCGGTCAGTCCGAAATAAGAGTGATCGGCCGTAACGGGCGGACAATCCGTTTTTTCCAGACGGGGACGATAGCGGGACTCCTGGTGTCGCGCACGCCCTCTCCACACATATTTTACAGAGTCGATAAACGGAAGCGCAGCAATGGACTCTATGCGTGCGCTGTCGGGGACCTCCACCACCATCGTACGAAACCATTTGCTGAAAGAAACCACTTTTCCTCCGGCGTGCGACATTTGTATAAAATAATCGGCCGAAATAGGGAAGTCGGTCGAGTCGATAGCGACTCCCTGCCGCTTCTTCCGCTCGATGGCTTTACGGGAGAGAAAGGCGTCGGGATCAGCGGCAGAGTAATCTCCGCTTCCTTTATCGCTAAGGTAGACGCGAAACTTATACTGCAAGGGGATCTGCTGCCCCACAGCGCAGACGATGGAAAGAAAAACAATACTGATGGTCGTAAACAAAAATCGCATACACTATAATTTAAGTCTTCCCCGGCTCCACCCTCGAATAGAGGTGTAACATAAAAAAAGGAGGCACAGAGTTAGAAGGGAGGCTGCTACGGGTGTCGGTCGCGCAGTTTCTGCCGGCGTTTTAATATCAAAAATAATACGACGGCAATCACAAGACAACCGCCGACTATGCTGAAAAACTCATTCAGGGTGCCCGACTGCTGATAGCGGGGATAGGCTATAACAGCCATGGACAATGTATACACCACCAATACGGCGGGAAGCCAAATATGTTTTTTATTTTTCACCGTCGGAATTGATTTTTTCTGCAAACTTTTCTATCTTTTCTTTGGATAATGCCACCATCAGTTCTTCTTTCAGGACTAACTGCGATGTAATGAATCGCTCCCAAAAAGATAGATTTTCCAATTCGCCCCCGAAATAATCACGGGCGACCGCCACCTCGTTCAGTTCTTCAGGAAAAGCATGGTTCAGCTCTTCCTGAGCCTTTTCTCCCGAATACAAGCAATTGATAAACAAACCCAAACGTTTACGCTTCAATTCTTCGAGGTTTAGCCGGCAAAATTCGGCCACCACCGGCTGGATGGTTCCCCAATGAATGGAGCCTCCGATAATCACCGTATCGTATGTGGAGATATCCGGGAGGACATTCCTTTCTTTCAGATCACAGATATCCACTTTCCCGCTCATTAACTGAAACAGGTAACGGGCGCTTTTCTTTACCGTGCCATGACGGGAAGCGTAAACGATAAGGGTGTTATCCATTGCCATGAAAACAATAAAAGATGATTATTTGAGCTGTTCCAATATCGACACGAGATAGTCATACGAACGTTCCACACTATCGATCTTGACGGACTCGTCAGGCGAATGTGCGCCCGTAATGGTGGGGCCGAAAGAAACGATATCGAGTTTTTGCTCCACGTTCGATTGGATAATGCCGCATTCCAATCCGGCGTGGATGACGATCACCTGCGGTTTCTCGCCATACTTTTCCAAGTACGCTCTTTCCATCACATGAAGCAGTTCGGAATGCGCATCGGGCTGCCATCCGGGATAGTCGCTATCGAATTCGACATCGGCTCCCGCCAGCGAGAACACGCTTTCGACCGCCGAGGATACCCATTCTTTACGGCTTTCCGAAGAACTGCGTACCAATAATTTCACTTCGATGGTATCTTCGGATGATTTGACGAGCGCGAGGTTCAAAGAACTCTCTACCACTCCGGGGAAATCGGCTAAGTCGCTGATCACACCGTTCGGGCATCCTTCCACCGCATGGATGAGGTTATTCTGCACCTCTTCGGGAATAAGCGCCGAAGGCAACTCTACTTTCTCCGCTACAAAGGAAATGCCGTCTTCGATACCGGCAAAGTCTTCGCGGAAGAGCGACTCGTATTCCAACACCAAGTCCTCCAGATCGTCGGACAACTGATTGGGCACGGTCACCACAGCCACCGATTCGCGGGGAATGGCATTGCGCAACGACCCGCCATGAATTTCGGCCAAACGGGCTTCGTAATTTTTGACCGCTTCTTTTAGAAAACGGTTCATGAGTTTATTGGCATTGGCGCGTCCCAAATGGATCTGGGTGCCGGAATGGCCGCCTTTCAACCCGCTAAGGGAGACTTTATACGCCACGTCTTTATGAGGAATCGATTGGTCGGGCGTGAAGTCGAATGAGATATTCACATCCAGACCGCCGGCACAGCCGATGCATAGTTGTCCCTCTTCTTCCGTATCGAGATTAATGAGGATGCTGCCTTCAATGAATCCTTTTTGCAAGCCGTTCGCTCCATCCATACCGACCTCTTCGTCGACAGTAAAGAGCGCCTCGAGCGGAGGATGTTTCAACGAATCATCTTCGAGCACAGCCAACATCATGGCGCACCCGATGCCGTCGTCTGCCCCCAAAGTGGTAGCTCGGGCCTTTACCCACTCGCCGTCGATCACCGTTTCGATGGGATCTTTCAGAAAATCATGCGCCACGCCGGTATTTTTTTGCGGCACCATATCCATGTGCGACTGCAAAATGACGGTTTTCGCACTTTCGTAGCCTTTGAACGCGGGTTTACGGATTAAAACATTGCCCACCTTGTCCTGAGAGGTTTCGAGGTGAAGCGATTTTCCGAAATCCACTACATACTTCGCAATCTCTTTCATATGCCCTGTGGGGCGGGGAATTTGCGTAAATGCATGAAAATGCTTCCATACATTCTGGGGATTCAGTTGTAGAATTTCAGTTGTTGACATACTATTTAGTTTTTAGTTGTTAGTTTTTAGTTGTTAGTCGCCGGACGAAAGTCGAATGTCGAAAGTCTAACATCGTTCCGTACTCGATGCGGAATCCCCTCGTATTTTAGGGGATTGCTGGTCACGTCCGCCATGACGACCGCTTTAACCCGGCCATCTGTCTTTAGTCTTTAGACATTAGACCTTCGTCTTTTGACTTCATTCATAACTCATAATTCATCCTTCATACCTCACCATTCACACCTCTTTTGACGTAGGGCATGGCCAATACGCCGAATACCCCATAGAGGATGACCCATACCGATTGGATGGTGAAGACCGTTCCGGCAAAGGCTCCGGCCTGATCATAGGGTACGCCTAATATTACCAACGATGAAATGACCATGAAGTGCCAGGCTCCGATGCCTCCTTGTACAGGGACTGCCACACCGATATTACTCATAGCAAATACGATCCATCCGGCCAAAAGCCCCAAGTGTTTCGTAAAGTCGAATGCGTAAAAGCAAATGTAAAAGTACAAATAAAAAGACAACCAGAGAAGAATCGTATAGATTATTATCTGATTTTTCTTTTTCATTTTGGCAATTAACTTCATATCGTGCTTCAACGTCACAAAGAAACCTCTCACTTTCTTCATCCAAGGGGTGTCTTTAAACACGGTGAACAATAGGATGCAGCCGAAGATCAACAGGCCTCCCAGCACATAAATCCACACCGATCGAAACAGGTTCACGATGTTCTCGGCATAATGCGGATTGGTTTCGAAGTAGCTGATAAAGAAATCGACATAGAGGATGATGCTTATCACCACCACCACCATGGCCGCCACCAAATCGAGCACACGGTCGACCAGATACGTCTCGAATGTTTTAGAAAAAGGGATCTGATCGTATTTGCTCACCACTCCGCAGCGCCAGAAATCACCGGCACGGGGCAACAAAAAGTTCACGGCGTAATTTCCCAGCGTGGCATAGATAATGCTTGCCCGCGCGGGATAATACCCCAAAGAGTTGATAAGCAGCTCCCAACGCAGCCCCCGCAAGATATTGCCGGCTAGACCGAATATGAGCGAAAAGGCGATAATCTCGAAATGAGCCGACTTGACAATGCTCCACAGTTCCTGCATATCGGTCTTGCGATAGAGCAGCCAAATGATAGCCAGCCCCAAGAGCAGGGACAACAGCGTTTTGAATATATTCTTTATGGACTTTTTATTCATATGTTCCGTTCGTTTACGCAAGGGAGCGTTTGGAGCGCCCCCCCGGTGAAGAAGAGCGCCTCTCCCGGTGAGAGGAGCGACGCTCTCGGTGAAGTGACGGGTATTTCTGTTTTTTTACAAAACGTATTACGTCATTTATTTAATAAAATATTACCTTTGCGGACGTAAAGATAAGGAATAATCGATAAAAAACAATGATCTCGGTAAGGCCAAAGAAAAATCTGGGACAGCATTTCCTGAAAGATGAGGGTATCGCGCAGCGAATAGCCGCCACCCTCGACGGATTCAGCCACCTTCCTGTGTTGGAAGTGGGGGCCGGCACGGGTATGCTTACACGCTTTCTGGTCGGGCCCGAACGCGATGTGACGGTTGTCGACATCGATGCCGAGTCGATTACTTATCTGGAACAAAACTTCCCTATGCTGGACGGGAAAATCCTTCGCGACGACTTCTTGCAAATGGATCTCTCGCAATTGTACTCCTCCCCATTCTGTGTGATCGGGAACTATCCCTATCATATTTCCTCGCAAATTATTTTTAAAGTACTCGAGTATAAAGAGCTTGTGATATGCTGTTCGGGGATGCTGCAAAAAGAGGTTGCCGAACGCCTGGCAGCCCCTCCGGGAAGCAAAACATACGGAATACTGAGCGTACTGGCGCAAGCGTGGTACGACATTGATTATCTTTTTACAGTAAACGAACAGGCTTTCATCCCTCCGCCGAAAGTCAAATCGGGTGTGGTCAGGCTTGTCCGGAACAACCGGAAAGAAATGAATTGCGACGAAACCCTGTTCAAACGAGTGGTAAAAACGTGCTTCAACCAACGGCGAAAGATGCTCCGGAACTCTATCAAATCGCTGCTTCCTAAAGAACATTCTTTACCCGACGAGCCCTTGCTAGACAAACGTCCGGAGCAACTCTCGGTAGAACAATTCGAGCATTTGACCAATCTGCTCAGCGCCTTGTAAAAAACAAGGCCGCCAAACAGGAAAGAAAACGGATTTATTCACGATTAAAAAACCGACGTCATGGCGGAAATCAAACTCTTTTATCACAAAAACGGCATTATCAGATTAAGCCGCAGCCTTGATTTTTTGAAATCGAACCCCATCGGGAGCTTTCTTTGGATCGACCTGAACGATGTGGATGAGGAAATTGAAAACGAACTCGAAGACTTTCTCAAAATTTACATTCAGGAAGAGGAAGAAATGATTGAAATCGAGGTTTCGTCACGCTATATCGAGACGAACGATACGCTGGTCATCAATTCAAACTTCCTTTTATCGAATTTCGAAAGCGACCCGGTATCTTTCATTCTTAAAAACAATATTCTGGTAACGGTGCGAAGTCAGGAATTGATCTCATTCCATGAAACCGTTAAAAAAATATCGGCCAACCCAAAGAATTATCCCACCGGCGCCGACGTGTTGGTGGCGCTCTTGGAAACCCGGGTGGAATTCGACGCGGACATGATCGAGAACATGACGCAAAAAATCACCCATTTGAGTAACAGTCTCAACATGCAGGGTGCCGATAGAAACATGCTGAACGAAATCAAAAACTTACAGGAAAAGACGATGATGCTCCGCGAGAACGTCATCGACAAGCAACGCACCGTGTCGAGCATGTTGCGAAGCGATTTTATCCCGAAAGAGCTGCAACCGAAGTTATCGATGATTATCAAAGACATCAACTCTCTCATCGAACACATCAATTTCAGCTTCGACCGGCTCGATTACTTGCAGGATACGTTTTTGGGGTATGTAAACATCGAACAGAACAATATCATCAAGATTTTCACTATCGTATCGGTTATCTTCATGCCGCCCACACTCATTGCCAGCATTTACGGGATGAACTTCAGCTTTATGCCTGAGTTAGGAGAGAAATGGGGGTACCCTTTTGCTATCATCCTGATGGTGGTGTCGGTCGTCATCATTCTTATCTATTTTAAGAAGAAAAAGCTGATGTAATGGTGGATGGTAATTACAAATTACTAATTACTAATTACTAATTTGTGAGTGGTGAGTGCCGAAGATAAGAAAAACAAGACCGGTTCGACGAATACTCCCACCGGTTGGAATTAATGGCTAAACGGCGTGATGACCTCATAGCCGATCAATTTGTTTTCAGAAAGCCGATAAGCGGTTCGATAAACCGGTCGAAGGCCTCGATATGCGGCAAATGCCCTATATCGTCCAATTCCACCAACCGGGATCCCGGTATTTTTCGTTGTGTTTCTTTGCCTAAGAGTTGGTATTGGCCCATCCGCTCGCGTATAGCCTCGTCTTTCACATTATCCTTTCCGATAGCCGTGCGGTCGCGCGTACCGATAATCAGTAATGTCGGCGCTTGAATGGAAGAAAATTCGTACACGACCGGCTGTGTAAAGATCATGTCCGACGTTTGGGCATTGTTCATCGCCACACGGGAATAATCAGGATGCTTCGTCCAACCCGTAAGGAGATAAACCCATTCGTCGTATTCGGGCTTCCAGCGATTGTCGTAATAAAACCGCGACTGATAGTTCTTCGTCGTTTCGTAACTCACTTTCAATTCCTTTTGATAGTTCTCATCGATGGACGTGTACGGGGCGACAAGTTTCCAATCCTCCAATCCGATCGGATTCTCCAGGATCAGCTTCTCTACCGTTTCGGGATACATCACGGCGAATCGCACCGCCAACATGCCGCCCATGGAATGCCCCAATAAAAAGACCTTCTGAATGCCTAACTTATCCAGAACCGCCTTGGTGTTTCCGGCCAATTGTTGGAACGTATACTGATAACCGGCCGGCTTCGACGATTTACCAAAACCTATCTGATCGGGCACAACCACGCGATAACCTTCTTTTACCAACGCCGCGACGGTCGTTTTCCAATAAGCGCCGTTAAAGTTCTTCCCATGCAATAAAACAATCGTTTTTCCATTCGGATGCTCCGGAAGAACATCCATATAAGCCATTTTTACATTTTGCTGCTGACTTGTAAAATCGAGATAGCCGACGTCATACGGATAATCGTAATTCGTGAGCATAATATCCAGCACCGGGCGTTCCGTTTGGGCGGATGCACACAGAAAAACGCCGAGGAATGCGCTTAAAAACAGTTTTCGTCTCATTTTATTTTTAATTATTCATCTGCTTAATCCTTAATTGAAGAGATTCCATATCTCATTTCTTTCTCTTTAAAAAAACAGTCTACCCGGTAGGAAAGTTTTGCGTGTTACCTCATTCTCCTGAAAAACGCTTATCGAGTTACTCTCAAAAAAAGAGCTAATCCTCAAACGCGATATTGACGGCATTCATGCCCTTGGGCCCCCGTTCCAGTTCGAACGTCACGGCGTTTCCTTCGGCAATCGTAGCCGGGGCGCTGCTTATGTGAAAGAAATACTTGTTTACACTACCGATCTGTTTGATAAAGCCATAGCCTTTATCGGCATTAAAAAACTCTACCCGTCCCCTTAAGGCGGTCTCTTCCTCCTCGTCCTTTTTGGGAGTGGAAATAACGATATCCTCTATATCTATTTTTTCCCGGGCGGTGACATCGGGAGGGGTATCGGTGATGACGCCGTTGGCATCCACATAAGCGATCATATCCTCAAACGAATTGGTCGGATTGTTCTTTCGCTCTTCTCTTCGTTGTTGTTTTTCTTTTCTCTTCTGTTGCTTATTTTTCTCTATTTCTCTTTTGTTAAATGAATTTGATTTAGCCATATTTATCGTTGAAACTTATTATTTTTTTAATGTGAAACTGCATTTTTATACCCATTAGCTAGCCTCCATAAGGTTCTCGCCGGTTAATTTTTGAATATCTTTCAGCATGGGCTTTTCCTCGTCGGCACAGAACGTGAGTGCCGTACCTTTGTTTCCGGCCCGGCCCGTGCGTCCGATGCGGTGCACATACGTTTCGGCGACATCGGGCAGGTCGTAGTTAATCACCAACTCCAAATCGGTGATGTCAATTCCCCTGGCGGCAATATCGGTCGCAATCAGCGCTTGTATTTCATGCGCTTTGAAGTCGGACAAGGCCCGCTGGCGGGCATTTTGCGATTTATTGCCGTGAATGGCGGCGCTTCCTATTCCGGCCTTGCACAGGATGCGAGCAATCTTGTCGGCGCCATGTTTTGTACGGGAGAAGATGAGGGTCGACGTCTCTTTGTTCTTCTTGAGCAATTCGATGAGCAAGTCTTTCTTCTCTTTCTTTTCCACATAGTAAATATATTGCCGGATGGTGTCCACCACCGACGAAACGGGGGTGACTTCCACTCTTACCGGATTACGCAAGATGGTACGCGACAGGCTCGCGATAGAAGGCGGCATGGTTGCCGAAAAGAAAAGGGTTTGCTTTTCCTTCGGAAGTTTGGGCAACAGACGTTTGATATCGTGAATAAACCCCATGTCGAGCATACGGTCGGCTTCGTCCAACACAAAATGGCGAACGGAACTCAGATTGACAATGCCCTGATTCATCAAATCGAGCAACCGCCCCGGTGTAGCCACTAATATATCTACGCCGGCATTCAATTGCCTTACCTGTGTATGCTGCTTCACACCGCCGAAAATCACGCAGTGCCGGATACCCGTATACGGCGTGTAATCCTTCAGGCTTTCGTTAATCTGAATAGCCAATTCGCGGGTAGGTGTTAATATCAGGGCCTGAATGCGTCTTTTTCGACCTTCTACCCCTTGAATGTACAATTGCTGTATAATAGGCAGCGCGAAGGCGGCCGTCTTGCCGGTACCGGTTTGGGCCAATCCCAATAAGTCGCGGTTATCGAGGGCCGGCTGAATGGCCTGTTGTTGTATCGGTGTGGGAACCGTATATCCTTTTTCGTCTAAAGCCTTCAATAGCGGCTCTATTAAGTTTAATTCTTTAAATGTCATATATTTGTATAAAACTGTTCGCGGTTACGGCAACAGTCGTTTTTTTATTTTTTTTGCCTTTCGGCGCCAACCGACAGATACGCACGCACCTGCATAACCGGAGGCTTTACCTTCTGACGATCGATTGAATAGCGCAAACAAAAAGTTTGATAGGATGTCAATTTTGACGATGGGAAACTCCGTCTCTCAACGACGGAGCAAAACATTGTGAAGAAAGATACACTAAAAACTCGATTGCTCTGGGTGCAAAGATAGCAAAATAAATCGATTGGTGTCGCCTCAAATCTCTTTTCTTCTCTGCGGAAAGCGAGGTCGGTGAACCTTCCTCCTTATATGCTTAAAAGTCAATACTTTTATTTTTCCAAACTTGTTATCGGTAACGAAATAGGCACAAATTTTATAAGCCTATTTGTCCACCTTTGACCTATGCTCTTCTGCATATATCTTAGGTTCAAAGATACATATAAATTTCATGTTTACAAAATATCTATTCATCAATATTTTAGCATTAGTGCAAGGTGCAAGCTTATCTATATAGATACTTGCACCTTGCACTAAATTTCTGAATAATGTTTGGTGATTTGAAAAATAGTTCGTATGTTTGCGAACAATAAAACAAAGAAGATGGAAAAAGTAAAGAAAGGATATACAGTTGAACAGGAGCAAATGGCACGTTTCGCCAAAGCACTTTCCCATCCCGTCCGGATTGCCATATTACAATTATTGGCAAGTCAGACTTGTTGCTATCATGGAGATATGTCAGAAATACTGCCTGTTGCAAAAAGTACATTATCCCAGCATTTGAAAGAATTAAAAGATGCAGGTTTGATTCAGGGTGAAATCACATTACCTTCCGTTAAATATTGCATTAACAAGACGAACTGGTCTTTAGCAAAAAAATTGTTTGATACTTTATTGACTGAAGTAGAGGTCGCAGATAGTTGTTGCGATAGCCCTAAATGATATTTTTTTGTTTTCAATGTTCGTATGTTTGCGAAATATAGAACTATTCGTATAATCACGATTTAAGCCATATTTATAATAAGAATGAAAATTAGAAAAGTAACATTGGACGATGCCCATAGGATTTGTGAAATATATAACTATTACATAGAGAATACGGCTGTAACATTTGAAACTGCTCCTGTTTCAGAAGAGGAAATGAAGGAACGTATCAGTGAGATAATTGATTCGGGATTTTCTTATTATGTGGGTGAAATCGAAGGCAATATAGTAGGATACTATTATATCCATAAATGGAATGGTAGATGTGCTTATTCATCGACAAAAGAGGTTACTATTTATTTAGATAAAGACCAAACCGGAAAAGGATTTGGTACAGTGTTATATAATCATTTATTCCAAAACTTAGATGAAGAAAACATCCATGTGTTAATTGCCGGAATTTGTATCCCGAATGAAGGTAGTGTGAAATTGCATGAGAAATTCGGATTCAAACAGGCTTCCCACATGAAAGAAATCGGATGGAAATTTAATCAATGGCGGGATGTTGGTCATTGGCTGCTTAATCTTAATAATTGAAGCTATGAAAATATTGATTCTTTGTACAGGCAATAGTTGCCGTAGTCAAATGGCACATGGCTTCTTACAGTCTTTTGACCCTTCACTGAAGGTGTATTCCGCAGGGACAAAAGCAAGTGGGAAATTAAACCCTCAAGCGGTGGAAGTTATGAAAGAAGCCGGAATAGATATATCACGCCATACATCCGATAATGTAGATAAATACCTGAATGAAGAATGGGATTATGTTATAACAGTTTGTGGTGGAGCGAATGAAAGCTGTCCTACTTTTTCAGGTAAGGTAAAAAATAGGTTGCACATAGGATTTGAAGACCCATCAGAAGCAACAGGTTCGCCTGAATTTATCCACTCGAAATTTATCAGGGTGCGGAACGAAATAAAAGAAGCATTTTATAAACTATATATTGAAAAATTGAAAAGCAATGAGTAAGAAGAAAATGAGTTTCTTAGATAAGAACCTCACTCTTTGGATATTCTTGGCAATGGCTATCGGTGTTGGACTGGGTTACTTTTTCCCATCGTTTAGCAGTACGATAGATTCATTATCCAGTGGAACTACAAACATACCTTTAGCCATCGGTTTAATCCTAATGATGTATCCACCATTGGCAAAGGTCGATTACAAGCAATTACCAAAAGTTTTCAAAAACGTAAAAATATTATCTCTCTCGTTAATCCTGAACTGGATTATCGGGCCGGTATTAATGTTTTTACTTGCCATCATCTTTTTACACGATTACCCGGAATACATGGTAGGTGTAATCCTTATCGGATTGGCACGATGTATAGCAATGGTACTTGTATGGAACGACTTGGCGGAAGGGAATACAGAATATGGTGCAGGTTTAGTAGCCCTGAACAGTATCTTTCAGGTGTTCTTTTACAGTTTCTATGCTTGGCTGTTTGTTACGAAACTTCCGCCTTTATTTGGATTTGAAGGGGCTATCATTGATATATCCATCGGAACGATTGCCAAAACAGTCGCCATCTACTTAGGTATTCCTTTCTTGATGGGAATATTAAGCCGGCTTATATTAGTGAAATTGAAAGGTGAACAATGGTATAAGGAAAAGTTCATCCCCAAAATATCCCCTATCACCTTAATTGCACTATTATTTACAATAGTCCTTATGTTCAGCTTGAAAGGTGAACTGATTGTGCAGATACCTTTTGATGTGGTTCGTATAGCTATACCGCTATTTATCTATTTCGTAGTCATGTTCCTGCTTAGTTTCTTTGCCGGCAGGTGGATGGGGGCTTCTTATGACAAAAATGCTTCGATAGCATTCACTGCAACCGGAAACAATTTTGAACTGGCTATTGCTGTTGCTATCGGTGTATTCGGATTGCATAGCGGACAAGCCTTTGCCGGAGTAGTCGGACCATTGGTCGAAGTCCCGGTATTAATCCTGTTGGTAAACTTAGCCTTTTGGCTGAAACGGAAATATTACAAACAGTAATTCATAATTTAATCATTCATTTTATTTAATTTTACAACATGAAATATCTATCCTTCATATTTTCTGTATATGTATTACTGCTATCGGTAATACCTGGCTGTTTAGAGGATAAATGTTTATTTTCTAACATTGAAACTGTAGAAGTAGGTGATGATATTCCTAATAGTTGCGATGACTGTTCAGATAACAATTGTTGTTCCCCTTTTCTTCACTGTAATACCTGTGCCGGGTTTCCGGAAGCCCGTGTCGTTAACCTTATCAGGGTATCTATCGACTTAATTTCTGAATGCAAGTCGGAATACAATTGTTCAGGAAATATTCCTGATTTTATATCTTCAATCTGGCAACCCCCACGAGTATAAATCTTAGTTAGTTTATATAGGTCATAATCAGTATGTCCTTCATCTCTATGGTACTACATTGATGTAATGCCGTAATAACTATATTTTATCAAATTGAAGATTTATAACAAGAATTAAAATGAAAACAAAATTTATACTCGTGCTATTTCTGGCATTCAGCATTTCAACAATTTTCGCACAAAATACATTAACTGTCAAACTTATAGATTGTGATACAAAAGAGCCTTTAATCGGCGCTAATATCGTGCTGCAAAATACGACAAACGGTGCATCTACTGATACCGAAGGATTGGCGGTACTCTCCGATATTCCCGACGGAAAACAAAGATTTGAAATTACTTATGTGGGTTATGAAAAGACCATAAAAGAATTTACATTTCCACTCTCTTCGGATGAACCTGTTGTAATCAGGGTGGAAGCCGATGAAGAAACATTGCAGGAAGTAGTTGTTTCTTCGACAAGGGGAACACGTACATTTAAAGACATACCTACCCGTATT
>ENA-UOOK01000732-UOOK01000732.1-fermentation-metagenome-genome-assembly--contig:-NODE-732-length-43880-cov-4.643902_pt1 | contig 43880 bp, 40 predicted proteins | sample MGYA00245777_ERZ724023 | MGnify/ENA primary metagenome ERZ724023 (study PRJEB28704, sample SAMN03018312) | fermentation metagenome | biome: anthropogenic terrestrial biome; feature: soil; material...
GTAGCTATTTTAGTGCTGTAAAAGAAAAGTACAACATGATAAATCCAAATGATATTAAGGGGTATACACAGACTATGTTTGAACAGATATAATTAAAATAACGAAGGGAGAAGATAAATAGAGATTCTTACTTTGATGGTTTTCCGCTATGCATATTGTGCAGGGAAAGCCACCAAAGCAACGGTGCATGTCATTTGAGTTATTAACTTAAGGGGAAATGTATCAAAGTATAGAAATAAGGAGTATCAGTCTGAATAAATGTTGAAAAGATAAACAAATATTCGGAGCGAAATTCCTTATCCCCCCAATGTTACATCCTGCTTGTCGTACCATCTCATTGCATTATGGAATTGTTCCGGGGTGAAATCAGGCCACAAATCATCAATTGTGTAAATGTCTGAATAAACTGATTGCACCGGCAGGAATCCGGACAATCTTTTTCTTCCTCCCCATCTTAATATTAAATCAACTCTTGATATATCCTTGGAATGAAGACAATCCATAATGGTTTTTCGGTTAGAGCTATTTACATTAATATTTGATATATCCCAATCCCACCCATAATTGACCAGAAAATTAACCTTGATGCCTCCATTTCCTATATTAGTCCTTTTAGTATATTTTAATAATTCTTTTGGAAACATTGATGATTTAGTGTTTCCAAGAACAAGCAGTGAAACATTTTCTTTTGCAATTATATTGATAGCATCTACGCAAGCCTTAACAAATGATTCAATTTGAATTTTTGGTCTCTTGCAGTTATCAGTGGTAAAACCGTAATATGTAATTTCAATTCCATATTCTTCGGCTAATTTTAAAGCTGCAAGTCCGGGGTCAAGCCCAAAATTATAACCATCCTGTTTTTGTAGTCCTTTGTCTTGAGCCCACCTTCTGTTCCCGTCTGGTATAAGCCCTATATGTCTTGGTATTCGCATATACACACCCTTTTCCTGATAATAGTGGTATTATTTACAATAATTTCATAATTATTCTTATCGTATAATATTCGATTATCGCCTATGCAAATTATTGTACATCTAAGAATTTAATTGCTGTGTACATTTGAATAACTGATGGTATAATATGGTTGTAAGGCTACAGTCATTAAAACAATAAAATTCAAGTGGATAAGAAAATCCATCCCAGTAATCCATGCCCGTGTACATTCTTGGATTTGACGAAAGAGCAAACTTCATCAGCGCAACCAACCAAGAAAGGAATGTTTATAAATTTGACCAGAATAATGAAGATTATTATTGGTATGAATATTTAAATAATGATAAAATCTTATATTTTAAGTACAATGTATGTGCAAATATGAAAAAAACGTTTAAAAGTTTTAATAATAAAATGTTTGAATCTATAGAGGATTATGATATTGAAAACCAATAAAGTTCTTTAATGTTATTAGAAATGATGGTACAATATGTAAAATAATAGAATTAAATAAAAATATATTGATAGCATTGTATTGAGGGATGTTATGGATAATATTGTTTTATGTGATGATGATGTATTTATTGTTGATAAGCTTTCAAATATGCTGAAAAAGAAACTGGGAAAAGAGTGCAAGGTAGTTAAATTTACAACAGGGTTTAGCGCTTATACATATATTGTTGATGTTGTTAATGGTGATGTAGATGTATTATTTATTGACATTGATTTAGGTGTAGAAAGTGGAATTGATATAGCAAGACAAATTAAGGAGCAGTATGAAGGAGTAAAAATTATTTTTATTACGGCGCATGTGCAGTATTCTCCGGATATATTTGAAACATACCCAACTTATTTTTTAACTAAACCAATAGATGAAAAAAAACTTGAAGCAGCATTAGAAAGAGTAGAAGAGGAAATAGAAAATGACCGAAAAAATACAATGTTTTACAGTTCGAAAGGTTCCGTTGTTCGCACAACTATACGAAAAATAAAATATATAGAGAGCAAGAAACGAATTGTTATAATACATGAACTTAACAGAACTATTGAATTTTACGGTAAGCTTGACGATGTAATGGTGAAGCTTTCTAATAATTTTATCCGGTGCCATCAGAGCTTTATCGTAAATATGAATTATGTGAGCAACCTTACTTCCTCAGGATTTGTTCTTAATGATGGAACATATGTGCCGGTGAGCCAAAATAAGTATGGAAACACAAAGAAACAGCTGATGAAATATTTAAGTGATATCTTATAAATTAATAAGCTTATTAGTGAGGGTATGTTTATGAGTTGGACTATTACAAACGGTCTGTTATCTTTTACGCAAATGCTTATGTTTTCACTGTTTATATCAAGACTGTCAGAAAACAAATATTCTAAGGCAGTTTCTGTAATATCAATGTTAATATTACAAACCTTCCTATTGACTTTATATAGATATTTAGGTCTTTTAGAAGTTAATAAGATTAGTGCATATGCATACAAAATAATTTTGTTTTCTATTTGTGGAATAGTTATTACAAAAGTAATTACAAAAAACAGCATTAGACAAATTAGCAAATATATTTTTCTTATGTTTATATTTATTATCTTTTCAGAATATGCGGGAATATTTTTATATGCTGCATTGATAGGTATAGATTTTTCTGAATTTTACAATGGATGGTTGTATTCATCGTATCATATTAAAATGATTGGAATTTATTTGTTTTGTACTATATTTGCCACAAGCTCTTCTGTTTATCTCATATATCGAGAAAAAACCCCGTGGAATATTAAAACAAGGGCCATTATTTATATAGTAATCTTTTTTGTTTTTCAATTAGAAATACTTATGCTGATTTATATGAGAGTTATAAATAATCCATCTGAAAATACTTTATTCTTGGGGGCTTTTAATTCTTTTTTTATAGTTGCAGTGTATTATGGGATACAATTTGATTTAGTGGAATCTTTGAAAGTACAGGAGCAAAAACGTGAAATAGAATTCTTGAAAATTCAAAAAGAGAACATTCATGAGTACTATAATCTTGCGGCAGTATATTTGGAGGATACAAGGAAGCTAAGGCATGATATAGTAAATCAATTGCAGACTGCATTATTGATGCTTGAAAACAATTCGCAGTCCTCAAGGGAAATGCTTTTAGAAATTGAGCATGGAATAAAATTAACTAAAGTAGCCTATAACAGTGGGAATATAATTGTAGATACAGTTTTGACAATTAAGGAATCAAAAGCTAAAAATAATAATATAGATATTGATTATACGCATGGAGAAAATAAGGTCTTTTAAGATGGAAGATATAGATATGTGTAACCTTATTTCAAACCTATTGGATAATGCTATTGAAGCCGTAATTAAACTTCCTGAGGAACAGAGGAAAATTGATGTTAAGATGGGAGAAAAGAAAGGGTATTTTATAGTAAAATGTCAAAATCCTTTTAATGGGGAATATATCAATTACAATAAAGGATACTTTGCTTCCACAAAAGAAAATAAGAAAGACCATGGATATGGTATCAAAATTATAAGAGAAATAACCGAAAAGTATGATGGCGAGTTTCTAATAGAAAGCAGCAATAATCTTTTTAATGCAACAGCTCTTTTGAAGATAAACAATAATTAGCAGACATTAATTATTACATTTTTATGGTTAAAAGTTACATTGTTAACAAAAAGATGGCAATTTTATTATAATAAATATAATTGTCATCTTTTTTAATGCAATATTTTATTTATATAATCAAATTTTTTTGAACTGAAATTGATAGTTTTATATGAGGAAATTAAACCAATATTAATGAATTTACCTAATTATGTAACGGAGGATTAGATGGAAAAGATAAGTATTATTTTAGCTGACTTAGATGAGATTTACTTAGATAAGCTCACTAATTATTTTATTGAAAAAACACACAGATTTGACGTTTATTCTTTTACATCAAAGGATAGTTTAGCAAAATATATTAATGATGGAATGAGCACTGATATAATTCTTTTTACCGAAGATTTTATAGATAATATTAGTAACTTCGATAATATATCCGTAAAAATATTGCTTTCAAATAGTTCAAATTATAATGCAGAACTATGCAGCATAAATAAGTATCAAAAAACAGAAAAAATGATTAAAGAAATTTTAATTATTTATGCTGAAAAAACCGGTAAGGTTGGAAATGTTTCAAATATAAATAAAAAGACTAAGATTATAGGTGTTTATTCTCCCGTCGGTGGATGCGGTAAAACAACTATATCTCTTGCATTGTCAAAGCACTTTGCAAATGTTGGGAAAAAAGTATTTTATCTTAACTACGAAGTATTTAATTCTACATCAGAATTTTTAAATTATGCACCGAAGGGAAATTTCTCGGATATCTTTCTTTCTCTAAAAACGAAAGGTTCAAATGTAGCACTTCAGATTATATCCAATCAATATAAGGATGAAAAGTTAAAAGTGAGTTATATAAATCCACCAGAAAGCGCACTTGAGTTTAATGAGTTAACAACACAGGAAAAAATAAGATTGATTCATGAGATAGATGCAATTGGAGAATTCGATGTAGTTGTAATTGATTTTGACAGTGATTTTAATGAACAAAAACATGATTTGCTTGAAGCGTGCGATGTAATCTTGATGCCTTTTACAATGGATTTTATGTCTTTGAGCAAAATTCGTATCCTAATGAAAGAAATTAAGATGCGAAAGGAAATGAACGGTTTAATTGCGAAAACACACCTTGCAGTCAATAAGGTACATGGAAGTACAAAGCTTAATGTCAATGACGTTGGTATTTTTAACTTGGAATCTCCTGATGTTATTATGCCGCTAACTCCCGCATTATCAGATGTTAATAATCTCTTTTATGCAATAGGGACAATGCCGGAAATCTTTAGCGTGTTTGTTTCTAAAGTGCTGGAGGGAAGATAATGATTGATGATATAGCAGGTTATTCGCTTATAATAAGGAAAATTGTTTCTGAGAGGCTGGATTTAAAGAGAAATTTATCAGATGATGATATAAGAGCAGTTATACATGAGGTTATTTCTGAAAAATCACAGGAAGAATACTTATGTCTGATGGATAAAAAGCATATTTTTGATAATGTATTTAATTCTATGCGAGGTCTGGATGTTTTACAGCCTTTGGTGGATGACCCATCTGTTACTGAAATTATGATTAATGGTTCAGATAATATATTTATAGAACAGAATGGCAGATTGTTCAAAACAGATATAAGCTTTGGAAACAATGAGAAATTGGAAAATGTTATTCAGAATATTGTCTCAAAGGTAAACAGGACTGTTAATGAAGCTACACCTATTGTCGATGCACGTTTAAAAGACGGCTCGCGTGTTAGTGTGGTTTTACCACCTATAGCATTATCAGGTCCGACTGTTACTATTCGTAAGTTCCCTGAAGATCCTATGACCGTAAAGAAGCTTATCGAATATAAGTCAATAACAACTGAGGTGGCAGATTTTTTGGAGAGGATTGTTAGGGCAAAATACAACATATTTATAAGCGGCGGAACAGGATGCGGAAAGACAACTTTTCTCAATGCAATGAGTAACTTTATACCGCATGATGAGAGAGTTATTACAATTGAAGATTCGGCAGAGCTTCAAATAAAGGGTATTGCTAATCTTGTCAGGCTTGAAACAAGGAATGCTAATATGGAGGGCAGGGGAGAGGTTACCATCAGAGACTTGATTAAATCATCATTGAGGATGAGACCGGAGCGCATTGTAGTGGGAGAGGTGAGGGGACAAGAGGCGCTGGATATGCTACAAGCAATGAATACGGGTCATGACGGCTCTCTGTCTACAGGTCATGCGAATTCTACAAGGGATATATTATCAAGGCTTGAAACTATGGTTCTCTCAGGTGCAAACATACCGTTGGAAGCAATACGGCAGCAAATTGCCTCAGCCATCGACATAGTTATACAACTTGCACGCTTGCGCGATAAGTCCAGAAGAACTGTTGAAATAAGTGAAATAGCGGGTATTGAAAATGGAGAAATACAATTAAACACACTTTATAAATTTGAAGAAACAGGGGAGGATGAAAATAAAAGTATCATTGGCAGTCTTGTAAGAACAAATAATGAAATGATTAATAAAATGAAGTTTCAAATGTCCGGGATATCAGATAAGGTATAAGGGGGAAAAATGGAAGAATACACAGATGGATTGACTGACTACAGAATTTATATTATGAGCAAAAACGAGCGTATTTTCAATATTGTTATTGCGGCTGCCGCATTGTTTGCATTAGGATATGTGTTTTATCAAAACATTATACTTTCTTCGACTTTCATGATATTTGCAATAAAATGGCCAAAGATAAGAACAAAGCAAATAATTGAAAGACGCAAAAAGGATTTAACTGTGCAGTTTAAAGATATGTTGTATTCCTTGTCATCTTCTTTGTCTTCAGGCAGATCGGTAGAGTTGGCTTTGAAGGAATCTTTAAAAGATCTGCGTATTATTTATCCCGACGACGATACTTATATAATTAAAGAGATTTCATATATAATCCGGGGCATAGACATGAATGAAACAGTTGAGGATATGTTTTTGCAATTTGCAAAAAGGGCACATATTGAGGATATAGACAATTTTACGGATGTTTTTCGCACATGCAAAAGAACCGGCGGTGATATTATCCAAATTACACGCTCTACATCACAGATTATCGGGGAAAAAATAGAAATACAGCAGGAAATAGCATCCTTGATTTCAGGTAAAAGATTTGAGTTTAAGGTTTTAATGATTACACCCATTTTTTTAATTTTGATGCTTACATATACTGCGGGGGATTATATGGCACCAATATTTGATTTGAAAAAGATAGTAGGTCCTGTTTGAGAGGCAACCCGATTGCTGATAGAATTACAAGGTTTCACAGCTCAGAAATAGAGTATATTTTCGCCGGTGATAAGAATGAAGCTATTAACGAAGCTACAGTATATGGATGGATATCTACAGTCAGGATGGCAAATAATCTGATAGCGGTATATCTTGATAAAGATGTAGGTACAGATAATAAGCTCGGTGCAAATACTCAATGTATGTACGCGGCAGAGGCTGCTGCGGTTATGGTGGGATTTCCGGTACCGGTATCTGTTTTTCATTGGATGTTTATGACGGCGTGGGCAGCGGGGGAAACGGCATTGGAAATGAAGATGCTGGTAGACAGTGGTTACAGTATTCCATTGGTTAAGGATAGCGGAAAACTATATATAACCGATATAGTTGATATTATAAAATCTTTCAAAAATAACAATATTGATGAATTAGCAAAAAAAACATCCGATGGTGCCATACTTCTTGCATATGAGGATTACTTGGTTATTATGTTAGCCTTTGTAGGCAAAGAAACAAGACTGTATAGAACTGCGGATCTTATACAATTGAATATGATGAAAAACGGTGAACAAAATTTTAAGATGAATAATGCATATACGGATTTAAAAACATTTTCAGATGTGGGTATAAAGTATTTATTTTTTGACATTTCACAATTTAGAAGTGTGTATGAAAGCGAAGGTATCCGTTTCGAAAATACAATCTACAAAGGTTATTAAGGGGGAAAATGTGAACAAAAAAAACTGCAGGGGCTCATTGACGATAGAAGCTGTTATATCCTATACCATATTTGCAATGGTTATGCTCACATTGCTGTTCATAATTAAGATTGTATATACATATGGAGTGGTACAGCACGCTATAAATCAAACCGCTAAAGAACTTGCATCCTATAGCTATATTTATAGCATTACGGTTGGAAAGATAGATGTATCTATTTCTGATTCTACTGAATCGGGAAGAAAATATTTTGATAAAACGGCGGATCAGTTAGTTACTACATATAATTCACTCACTGATTTGTTAGAATCTGCTTCACCTGCCGCAGATGCCTTTTACGAGGGGGATGTGGAGAATCTGGGGAAGAGCTTAAATAATATCAATGTAAAGGGTCAGGAGGTTAAGGAGTCGCTGCCGGAAGCCAAGGAGGCTGTAAAAAAAATAGTTTCAGATCCTAAAAAAGCATTTAAGAGTTTTGTTGGGGTAATGACTTACGGCGCCTCTGAAAACATAAAGACACTAGTATGCGGTGAAATAGTAAGAACAATGATGGCAGAATATATTGATCCAAATACGGGAACAATGGAGGCTGCAAATCAAAAACTTGAGAAATTGCATGTTATAGGAGGAATGGATGGTCTTGATTTTAGCGGTTCAAGTTTTTTCTCCCAAGGCTCCATGAATATAGACATAGTTGTTTGCTATTCATTAAAACCAATGGTACCAATTAATCTGCTGCCTAATCTCAATTTTGTAAACCGAATATATATTAGGGGGTGGGGCGGCAGCAGTGTAACCCCTGGGAACAATAAAAACAGCATCTGGAACGATAAGGGGGACGGCAACAGAGGTTTTGCATTACAGGAAAAAGCAAATTTGCGTAATTTACCTGAATATTTTCCTGTATTCAGTAAATTTGAAGATGGCAAAGCTATAGCTTGCATATCGATAGATTTACGTGAAAAAACCTATCAGGATCAAAGTAAGCTAACCGGTCGTATAATGGCAAAGTGTTCTGATATAATTAATTTTAAAAAGGCAAAGCGAGGAGAAATTACTTTAAGCAAGGATGATATTGAGCAAAAAGAATTAGTTATTTTGATTCCTCCTTCAACTGAGGAAATTGGGGAGGTAGATAAATTGCTGCTGAATAATTCTATAGAAAAAGCAAGAGATAGGTATCCGGATATTATAATAAAGGTAATTGAAATTGATGCCGATTCACTGGAGTAGGTGATGTGATGGTAATTTTCTATATATTACTTTGTGTTTTATCTATAATAAAGAGTTTTCAGATTTTATTTTTCCATAGATATATAAAACGCGGTTATATCACATGTAAAGAGATCTTTAAGGGAAAAAAATTTTTAGTAATTGCTATAATATGTTTTTTCGCTTTTGGAATAGTTGCTTTTATTGAGAATAAAAGCTTCGAAACAGTCCGACTGTTGGATTTGACCGGCGCATGCGTGTTAGTGTCCTTAACAGATTTAAAATCAAAGCAGATACCTGATGAAATAGTGTTTTCTTTAGGTATGGTACAGGTATGTATGATTCTTTATGAATATGGAGCAGGTGCGGTTATTAATATATTATTTTGTATTTTTGTTTTTTTAATTACATTTTTAATCAGCTACTTATCAAAAGGGCAGATGGGAATGGGGGATGTTAAATTACTCTCGGTAATTTGTCTTTCCTTGGGTATTTTAAATACTGTATGGATTACGATTTTATCCTTGGTACTGTCCTTGTTTGCAGGGCTATACCTGCTTATATTTCATAAAAAGAGCATAAAGACAGAAATGCCCTTTGCTCCTTTTGTTACTATATCTGTTATAGTAAATGTTATTTTAAATTATCTTTGATAGCAGCAGTATATGAAGATATCAAGAGAAATATATGAGGAGGTTTTGAATGAACGAACATACTTTTCAATATGAAACCATAGGTAATAAGAGTTTCTTAATTTCAACTTTAGAAAATTCTAAGGTTCTAATAAACTACCAGTTACAAATGATTATTAATAACGAAATACCTAATATTCTGCCTGTAATAAAGAGACAGAAAAATGACGATGTACAGCTTTGCTACAATGTTACATCCCAAGTATCTTTAAAACAAGCATACAGCAGAAATAAAATAAGCAGAGACGGATTCATAAAGATTATTGAGGGGACTATTTTATTGCTAAATGAATTGGAGGAATATCAGCTTGTAAGTACAGGTTTGGTTTTGGACGATGATTTTATATTCGTTAAAATGGGAAGTTTTCAGCCTAATTTCGTATATATGCCTACATACAGCGAAGATTTAGGAATCAAGCCCGTTAAGGATTTCCTATTAAGGTTGATTTTGCATAGCAAGGTGGAGATTACGAACGACAATTTTATACAGGTAATTTTAGACACACTGAATTCACCGGACTTAACTGTTAAAAAACTTGAGGATACCATTAAGAATTTAAATAGTAAAAATTCAGTGGCAAGTTTACCGGAAGGATTAAAGCGGGAAAGACTACCAATTGAAAGTAAGGTTGAAAATAAAATTATCAGTGAAATGCCTGTTCACAAGGAGGTTTCTCCGGAGAATATAGCTGTTGTTCCACCTAAGAAGCATATACCTAAGAAAGTGCCTAATAAGAATATTACCGAGAAACCTAATAATCCTAAAAAGAATCAGTTTTTGTTTGTTCAGTTAGGGCTGTTAGCAATTATTGTTGCCTTGTCTCTCACAGGTATAATTAACAATGATGACGGAAGTGTGAATTTTCAATATCTTATGGGGATAATCATTCCTATTGCAGGATTTGATTTTATACTGTATAGGGAATGGTTCGTAAATAACAAAGATAAAAAATCAAAAGTAAAAATCAAGAATGAAAAACCTTCGGAAAAAGCACCAATTTCCGGGGTTGCAATACCGGAGAAAAAATCATCTATGCAGCATGAATTTGTCAGGGCAGCAGCCCCAATACCCTCTGCAGTGCCGTCAGAACCAATAGAAATTCCGGCAATAAATATATATTATAAGGAAAATATAGCGAAAAAGGATTCAGGTGCCAGATCTGAAGAGGACGATATGGAATTGACAGAGGTATTTGAAGAGGAAAGTATAAGTACTGCATATTTAGAGTATTACGAGAATGGTCTCATTATGAAAATACTATTTAATAAGCCCAATGTAGTTGTAGGAAGGATGAAAAGCCAGGTTGATTATGTTATAAACAACAAGAAAGTTGGCAAGGTTCATGCCGAGTTCATAAAGAGCAAAGAAGAAATATATGTTAAGGATTATAATTCGACGAATGGAACATATATTAACGGTAGCACACAGCGAATACCGGGTAATACTCCATACCGGATTTCAAATGGAGATAAGATTACACTTGCAGATTTTGAATTGACACTGAGGTGCTGATAACGGAGGTATTGATGTTTGATATTTTAGTGGAGGAATACACAGATGCAGGGGATGTCCGTGATATTAATCAGGATAGCATATTTAGCGTAACAAAGTATACAGGTCAAAAATCTGCAGGACTGTTCGTTGTTGCTGACGGATGCGGAGGATTGTTTTTTGGTGAAGAAGCCAGCAAGTTAGTAGTTACACATTTTAACATGCTGTGGGATACGAAGCTTGAAAAATTTGTGGAAACATGCAGCAGTATATCCGACGATATGATCTTTGAAGTTCTTGAAAATGCAATAGTTGAAATAAATAATATATCAATTAATTTCGGCAACCTGACAAATAATAAAGTTGGCACTACCTTATCTATTCTGTTTGTAGTAGAAGACAAGTATTATATAAAAAATGTAGGTGACAGCAGAATATATCTTGCGAGAAAAGGAAAAGCTGAGCAGCTTAGGGAAGATCAGTCACTAATTGCAGATATGGTGAGAAATAAGGAAATGACACTTGAGGAAGCAAAAAATTTCAGTAAAAAAAATGTTCTTACCATGTGCATAGGTGTATTTGATGAGATAAAAACATATACCAAGACAGGCAGAATAAAATCAGGAGACTTATTTTTACTGTGCTCTGACGGACTATATAACTATGTTCCCGAAAATTTATTTTATAAATTGATGAGCGGGGATAATAAAGGGAGCATGGCTGATATGGCAAGATTGCTTAGAGATAGTATTCCTAAGGGTAGTGCAAGAGATAATGTATCATTTATATTAATAAAATTCAAATAAACTTTAGCAGGTGAAAAATTGCACAGTAAAATTACTAAACTTTTTATAACGGTGATTTTCTTAGTAATATCTGTAGTTACAGATTACGGGGAATATAAAATTAAGAATAAGCATGTACTTTGTTTTTCGGCTCTGGGACTTGTTCTTAACGGTATCGTAGGAGGTATTCACGGTCTCATGGATTCTTTCTTTGGCATGCTTGCACCTCTTATGCTTTTGCCGCTGTTTGCTATTCGGATGCTCGGAGCAGGTGATATTAAAGCTTTGTGTGCTGTCGGAAGTATTATGGGATTGAAAATAAGCGTATTTACCGTACTGTTTTCTTTTATGTCAGGGGGAATAATAGCACTGGTATTTATGCTTTTTCGCAGGAACTCTATGGAAAGAATGAAGCAATTCGGATTATATTTGGGGCAATGTTTTTATATGAGAAAAATTTTATCATATGAGCAATTTGCAGATGAGAAAAGTAAGTTTAGATTTTCCTTCGGTATACTTTGCGGCTTTGCCGCAATAGTGTTTTTAGGATATGTGTGATGATAGGAGGATGTAATGGGATGGATGACTGATGAAGTGTTGTTTTATGGAGGTATTGCAATTACAGCTGCTTCTTTTGTTATGGGGGGGATTTTTATAGGTTTGTTTAAGTATCGTCTGTTTCGCCTAAAAATACAATTTGATGAAGAGTATGGAAGGAAAGAACATTAATATGCAAAAAGGAGTTATTTATGTCACAGATTATTGCTTCCACCTATGAGCTCATAGGAGAAATAGGTTCAGGCGGCGGCGGTATTGTTTATTTTGCAAATCACATAAGGCTTGGCAAAAAGGTCGTTATGAAAGCTGATAAACGAACTCTTAAAACAAGACCTGAATTATTAAGGCGTGAAGTTGATGCATTAAAAAACTTAAGTCATACGTATATTCCACAGGTATATGACTTTTTTGAAGTGGATGAAACAGTTTATACCGTAATGGATTACATAGAAGGTGAGAGCCTTGACAAACACTTGAAGCGGGGTGAAAAGTTTACCCAACCGCAGGTTATAAGATGGGCATGTCAGCTTTTGGAGGCTCTTTGCTACTTGCATAGTCCTATACATGGAAATCCACCCAGAGGTATCGTACACAGTGATATAAAGCCGGCAAATATTATGCTTACTCCTTATGGAGACATTCGTTTGATTGACTTCAATATTGCACTTGCTTTAGGGGAGGAAAACATAGTAGGGCGCAGTGAAGGCTATGCTTCTCCTGAGTATTATGGGTTTGACTATTCAACAGATGGTTCATTGGAATATGATAGCAAGACGGAGGTAATGGATAACTCGGACAGCACGGTTCTTATGGGGATTTCTTGCGGATATCCTTCAACTTCAAGCAAAAGAATAGTTATTCCTGATGCACGTTCGGACATATACAGTTTAGGAGCAACTCTTTATCATTTACTTACAGGCAATCGTCCCGCTTCACATGCAACAGATGTAGTAAAACTTTCTCATAATGAATTCAGTCTTCCGGTAGTTGATATAATTACAAAGGCAATGAATCCAAACCCTGATTTGCGCTATCAGTCAGCCGAGGAAATGCTGTATGCCTTTGAACATCTGATAGAAAATGACGGGCGCATGAAAAGATATAAAAAAGATAAAGTTGTCACGAGCTTATTACTGATTGCTTTTATGGTGACAGGTATTTTTTCCGCGTTTGTAGGGCTGAAAAGGATGGAAATGACAAAAGGAGCATTGGCTCTTGCTCAGTATTCGCAAAATGCATTTGAATTAGGCGATATAGGTTTGGCAATTGAGCTTGCATTGCGTGCTTTGCCGGAGCAAACTGATATTTTAGTGCCGGAATATAAGGCGGAGGCAAAGAAGGCGCTTGCTGATGCATTAGGTATATATGATTTATCTGATGGATATAAACATTACAATATTCTTGAACTTCCATCAGAGACGTTTAAGATTGCCTTGTCACCCGATGGGAAAACGGGAGCAGCGATATATGCTTTTGCTGTAGCAATATTTAATACTGAAACAGGAGAGATTCTCGTCACACTGCCAACAGTTCCTTCGGCATTGGCTGACATTGAATTTGTTAATGAACATACTTTTATATATGCCGGAGACTATACAGTTGTTGCAGGGCGAGATACCCCTAAGATTAGAATATTAAAAAGAAAAACCGGTGACAACAAAAACATATTTATGTATAATTCTGAGCACATTTATGACGAGGCAAGGATTAAATCCGACGGAACAAGATTGATGTTATTTGATTATAGGGGATTTAAACTTTATGACGATGTCGGAAATTTAATAAGTGAAGTTTCTATTCCCGAACCTGAATTTATATATGATCAACAATACAGTAAGAAAAGTGGAAATCTTGCTGTAATTTACAAGGATTCACTGCGCATTTACTCCGGAAGTAATGGAAATTTAATTTTTGAAAAACAAAACCTAAGGTCTATATTTTATGCCCATTATGGAATAAGTATATTGGAGAGAGATGGAAGATTAAGCTTAATTGATATTGATACGATAGAGATTGATAATTATAAAGTTGAAGCAGGAGAGTTTGGCGCTTACTGTGGAATGATAATAGACAGCGCTTTTTTAGCCGGAGGCGAGCTGATTGGTGCATCAAAAAATGATGATGGTTATTTATTTGCAGTAAGCAAGTACAATGTATGTTCCATTTATAACGATACAGGTAAGAAAAAATTTGAAATACCTTCATTTGAGCAAAGTGAGGCTTTCTTTACTGATAATGCTGTAATCATATCTCCCCTTCATGGAACTCCGGCTGCCTATAGTACTAAAACGGGAAAAAAGATATCTGATTTAGAAAAGGATTCTTACTTAACATATATAACACAAATTGACAACTACATTGTAAGTGAGTATATCTCTTCTGAAGGAAGGCGATTCGGTATTTTGCTTGATGCTTTTGATTATAACCCGATAGCATACTTGCCCGGTCTTACGGATATTTTAGACAATGATCTTGTATTTGATTACCATAGGGGGGTATTGCGTGAAACACGCATTTATTCTATAGATGAATTAATTAATATTGCTAAGGGAGGTGATGTTAATAATTGATTTATGATAAATAGCAGTTTGTGTTAATAAAGAATAATGGGAGGATGGAAAGTTGAAAAAAGATTTTAAAAGAATTTTGTCGTTATTGCTTTCAGCCATGTTAATAGCGACATCGATTCCGGTAACTGTACTCGGAAAAGAAGTGGATATGGAAGAAACCAATATAGCGGTTGGAGAATTGGAATCTAAAGATACTTTGGCTGATAATTATTTATATGAGGGAGATTCCAAAGAAGATGAAGGGATTGAAGATGGGTTTGGATTCACACCTTTTTCTCTGTTACCTATTGAAGAGGTAAAAGCAAAGATAGATTTACAGGAATACTTTCCTTTAAAACTAAAAGCCATGAAAGTAAGAGATGTTTTGGATCATTTAGAGACGCTCGATGGAACTCAAATATCCATAACCTCTCCTACGGCTATAACAGTTTGGAGTGACTTTAAAGATGAAGATGGCAATGTGTTAGAAGATGTATACCGTGTGACAAACATGGATGATACAGTGAATATGTTAATGAATAGTAATGGCTCAAAATATAGCTTGCAATTAATTATAGGCTCCGGAAATCAACTTGATGTTGACAATATTAGATATTTAGTTGATGTATATATTCCCGAAGAGGAAGAGCAGGTTGATTTTGAAGTGTATATTCAAGATAGCGAGTTAAATCGAACAAGAGTTAAACGTAATCAGTGGTCTTACAATAGAAAAATAGAGGATAAGGATATTATTGTAAATTGCTTGGAAGTGCCTCTTGCATATTATGACAGTGCCTCTGATTACTATGTAGGATTATCTTTATTGAAAAATCACGAAGGTGTCGATATAAATATTTATGAAGGTATTTATAGTACCGCGGAGGAGGCATATGCTGCCGCAGAAGAAAATCCTGATTTAGACGTAACAGATAAAATATACAAACAAGATATGGGGACGATAGGTGCAGGGCTAAAAGGTAAATATGCAGATTGGAATAATCAAAAGTTATATACTTCAGTTATTAAATACAATGGACGTATTGTTGATACGAATAGTTTTATAATATATATTGTTTCAACATATAGTTATGTTTATGACGGGGAGCTTTATAAACAGGAAAATAACGAAAAAATAAATATAACCCAAGGAAGAAGTCATGACTATTCAGATGACTACGATATTGAGATTTTCACATATTCTCTTCGCCCGGGGTATAAAGCAAATGACGAATACTATTACTATATGGAGTTTTATGATGGAGAAGCAGATAAGTACGATAACAGTAAAGTCACAAAGGCAGTTGTAGGTCACTATGACTCACTGGCAAAAGCTTCCGGACAACCGGATATTAAATCACAGTTGTTTACAGATAATATTAATGATGAAAACACAGGATATAAAGGAAATTTCAGTGGGGAAGGAATCGACTTTACGATCTTTGCCGATGAAGATGTTTGGAAGTATACTGTGAAAATAGGGCAGGGAGAAAGCTACGTCAACTTAGGAAATGTTTGCGTACAAGTAGAAGATGGCAGTAAAAAAAATATAACTGATAGAGGAGATTATGAGTATTCAGATGACTACAAAATTCAGATTATTACATATTCACTTGATTCAGGATATGATGCAGATAATGAATACTACTATTCTATGAAATTTTTTGATGGGGAAGCAAATGATTACGATAACAGTAAAGTCACAAAGGCAGTTGTAGGTCATTATGATTCTCTGGCAAAAGCTTCCGGACAGCCGGATATAAAATCACAGTTGTTTACAGATAATATTAATGTTAAGGACCAAGGATATAAGGCGAACTTCAGTGGAGAAGGTGTTGACTTTACAGTATTTTATGAAACAGAAGCATGGAAATTTACTGTAAAAGCCGTTGAAACTCTTTTAGCAGATTCCGGTGACAAATATTTTAGGGTTAATAATGTAAAAGAAAATAATAAGTCTTTAGATTCATATGTTGTACCTTATAATGAGGATTCATACTATATCAACGGATATCAGACATTGCTGATAAATGACTCAGGTGCAGACATGATTTCTTTAAAACCTGTTGTTGACATCGGATATAATGCAAAAGTATATGTTGATGGTGTTATGGAAAACACAAAAAATGACATGAACGTTGAGTTGTCTGCTCAGGATTTTACAGTTGCTTCTAAAGATCCTAACAAGGATCCCCACAATTCTGTTAAATATACTGTATCGGCAGAAAATTGGATTGACCATAAAAATTATTGGGTAACAATGGTAAAAAAAGTTGAGGGACCTCACATTTTTGTAAACGGACCGGATGAACGAGAAGTTTTTTTAGATAATTTTCATGGTAATAATCACGATATATTTATAGCCAATATTGGAAATGAAGAGTTAACGGGGATTAATGTCACTCTTGATGCAGCTAATGTAAAGTTAGATGAATATTGGACTATAGGTGGAAATGGAAATAATAAACTTGCAGCATTTACTGAAACAAAAGCAAACAATGGAACTGAATACGGGGAATTATTTAATGTAGCAAAAATTCGATTGGTTCCTGATGGAGAAGGGGTTATTGACGGTACACTTACGGTTTCTGCAAGCGGGCAAAAATCGCGTGTTATAAAACTTAAGGGTTTTGCTGGCAACCCTAAGATTGATACAGAAAGTTTGCATGATGCTGTAAAGTATGTTCCCTATTCCTCTATTATTACTACTAATAATATACATGATTGGAACAAGGTTACATTCAGGATAGAAGATGGAGAATTACCAGAAGGTATTAATTTGTTGCCAAGCGGAGAACTGTATGGTGTAGCTAAGGAGTTCTGTTCTTTCCCTATTACCGTATGTGCGGATTTCAGCCATGATGCTTTTAAAGATTCCTTCGCTGAATTTACACTAATCGTAAAAGAAAACACAGACGAAAATGTTGAAAATGCCATAGATTCAGGATATGAAATAGTTACTCGAGTTCCAGACATGACATCATATACTGATAGGGAATTTAAAATTGAAGGTGAGTATGGCGAGTTCATTGATTTTTGGCTTGATGGTGAGAAATTAGTTAAAAATGTTGACTATAGGTCAGAAGAAGGAAGTACAAAGATTACCATACGTTCACAAACATTTAGTAATGCAGGGAATGGAAAGCATACCATAGCCGCAGAGTTTCGTGTTGATGGTGATATAAATAAAGAATTGAAACGTTCTGCTCAAAACTATAATATGGATAGAAGTGGCAGCAGCTCAGGTATCAAAGATAAAGCTGTTGATGAATTTTTCGATGTAAAATTCATAACAAATGGTGGAAGCAAAATAGAGAATTTAAGTATTAAAAAAGGCGATAAGTTATCTGATATAGTAAACCCCGTAAGAGAAGGATTTACATTTGCAGGCTGGTTTAAGGATGCAGAGTTAACAAAGACTGTTAATATGAATGAACCTATTTAGGCATCTTTAACTCTTTATGCGAAGTGGGTAGATAATGCTCCGGTTATTCCGGATACTCCTCCTGAAAATGCAAGTGGATTTGCAGATATCAAAGACGATGCATGGTATTATGCAGATGTGGATTGGGCATATAAAAATGGCCTAATTATTGGCATAAACAATTTACTTTTCAGTCCTGACACTCCTGTCACACAAAGCATGATTTTAACAGTACTTGCACGTCTATCTGATGCAGACTTAAGTATGTATGAAAACGGAGGTATAAGCGAAGAAGACTGGTATACCAAGTATGAATTATGGGGTAAATCAATTGGATTATTAGACGAAATTGTATTTAATCCAAACATGGCAGTGTCTCGTGAAGAAATGGCGATTATTCTTGTTAGATACATAAATTATGCTGGAATTAATTATGCAGTTACAGACGAATATGTACTGTTTGCCGATGAGAGTTTCATTTCCGAGTATTCAAAGGATGCTATGCAGATACTATTCAAACTTGGAATTTTCAAGGGCAGAGGAAACCAAGTTATAGATCCTGCAAGTGCTACAACACGTGCAGAACTTACTGCTCTCCTTCATCGCCTCGTACTATTTATGGAAACACAGAATTAACAACATTATAAATAGCCATATCGTTAAAACTTCGCTATTAACATAAGCGAAGTTTTAATATTAAATGAAGGATATGTTGATGAGCAGACTGGAAACCAAATATGGATAAACATGATAGGTAAAAAATTCTTTTTTAATTGATTTATTATGCAAATGATTTCTTTATTTATTAAAAAGCCGTAGTGAAATATCAAAGATTCTGATTTTATAGAAGGTGAGAATATTGGAAGTTCAAGCGATGCATTGATTTTCTTGTTGCAATAAAACGTATTTTTGGTATAATAATAGAGTAGAAAAAGTTGAAATTGCAAAGACTTGGAAAGTTAAAATGATAATGGAATGCATGAATACTCTGTTTCACCGAAACATGCTAATATGATGGTAAATATTAAACTGACGTCATCATCTTAAACTCAGCCGTAATCTTGCTGATGTGGCACAGCAAACAGAGGGAGCGACTCATTAGGAATATTTTTACAAGATTTTGTCATTAGAGCCTAAAAGCCGTGAACAGAGCCGTGTATCTAAGTTGATTAACACAGCAGGTTTCTACAACATAAAGACGTTTGACTCATTCTGTTTCGATGAAGTTACTCTTCACTGTGATCTAACAAATAAGTTTCATTAATTCTTTTGTTGTAAACTAACCAAGTGATAATATACAATGATAATGTATTATTTATAGGAATTCATTGGTTTTAAAGTCATATAAAATATTGGTATCATTTGATGCCGAAAAACATTGACGGATACATTGGGGAGTGTTATAATAAAGATGAACAACGCTAATGAAAAAAAGAGGATCGAATTAAAATTAGAAGTACAGACTTATATAGATAGATTGAAATATGCGATAGAAAGTGATTCTGTAACCATTAATTTTCAAAAGGAAAGACAAGTTGATAAAAACCGTGATAGAGAACATACTAATCGATATACAATGTCAAAATTATTTCCAAATGAAGATGAAGTGGGAGTTTTAAAAAGAGAACTCACTAAGTTAACAGTAAAGGAATACATTGAAACAGTAGAAGATACTCGATTTCCGAATAAATCAGAGATGAGAGTATTTGGAAAACAATATGAAGAGAAAGATGTTTACATTAAGATAAGAGTAGAATTAGTAAGTATAGCACATGTTAGTGGTAATAATTATATTTTTGTAATGTCATTTCATTTTGCAGAAATGGACTTTAAAGAATCAGACTTTCCATATAGGTAAAGTTGAGGTGAATATGATGAATAAAATAAAAAGTGAAAAAAGATTATGCTTAATTTGCATGGAAGAGCATGAAGTAGATACAGTAGAGGTAATGGAAACTGAGGTTTTTAAGGATGAAGAAGTTTCTTTTATAGCTACTTACGAATATTGTTCAAATGCAGATGAGTATCTTGAAACAGAGGAAATGATTAAGGCAAATAGTCTATCTATGAAAGATGCCTATAGAGAAAAGGTAGGCTTATTGACTTCTGCAGAAATCATCGGAATTAGGGGAAAATATGATGTAAGTCAAAAGGATTTCTCGGAAATTCTCGATTGGGGACGAGCAACCATAACTAGATATGAAAATCATCAGGTTCAGGACCGTGCTCATGATGATGTGCTGAGAAAAATTGATTATGATCCTAAATGGTTTTTAGAAATGTTGAAAAGAGCTAAAGAACGTATATCAGAGAAGGCTTTTAATAAATATTATCACGAAGCAAGTGAGCAATATAAGAAAAAACGAAATCAATATTTAATGGACTCGATTAAAGCAGTTTATGCAGATTTAGAAGATGAGGATCTAACAGGTAGAGCGGAGCTTAATTTAAGCAAAGTTGTGGAGATGATAAATTATTTAGCTTCAAAAGTAGCAAGTCTTCATAAGGTAAAATTAATGAAGATGCTTTGGTATTCTGATAATCTTCATTATAAGAGGAAAGGTACATCTATTAGTGGGTTAGCATATAATGCTCTTCCAATGGGAGCTGTACCAGAAGGATATGATCAAATAGTATTATTAGAAGGCGTAAAGTACGACACTGTGTGTTATGGAGAAAATGTGGGCTATAGATTTAAGCCTGCTGCTGGATTTGAGATTAAAGAATTAACTCAACCAGAGATTGAAACATTGGATGATGTAATTCAGCAGCTTGGGAACTTAAATACAGATGAAATTGTGCATAAGATGCATGAGGAAGAAGCGTATAAATGTACTGACAGTAACTGCCTTATACCCTTTTCATTTGCAAAGATGTTAACAATAGATTAATAAATAGAGTATTGCCCTGGTTCTTTGTGAGCCAGGGTTTCTTATTTTATGAAGCTATATATAAGAAGCTATATATAATAAGACGGAATTTTTAAAAATAAAGCAACCCACTAATAGATCATCTTGCTCCGGAAATGAAACCGAGGGTAGAAATAGTCGAACTTCTAGCCCCATGTTCTCAATATCTTTAAAATCTAATACTATTTCTTCAAATTTATCAAATGTATTGTACAATCGGCGTGCTTGCGAACGTGATACCGGGTAAGCATTTTCAAACATCATTTTCCTTTTTTATTGTTCTTTGTCAGGATTTCCAGTATAATGGTAGTTAGGAAATTAGATTAGTTAATACTTTTTGGGTTAAGGAAGTTAGACAAGGGGGAAGTAGCAATGGATAACATACAATTTGTATCTTGGGACTTAATTGTAGATTTTATAAAGGATGCATTTATTAAATTAGGGGTTCCGGAAGATGAAGCAAAAATATGTGCAGATGTCTTAATGGAAAGCGATAGGAGAGGTATTGAAAGTCATGGATGCAATAGGTTTAAATCTATTTATGTAGATCGTATATTGGCAGGAATTCAAAATCCTGTTACGGAATTTGAAATTATCAAACAATCTCCAACAACTGCTGTAGTAGACGGTCATGATGGTATGGGCATGATTGTTGCATATAGGTCAATGAAGATGGCGATAGAAATGGCTAAAAAATATGGAATGGGAATGGTTGCAGCTCGCAATTCAACTCACTATGGCATTGCAGGATATTATGCAACTATGGCGACTAAAGAAAATATGATTGGTATAACCGGTACAAATGCAAGACCTTCTATTGCTCCAACTTTCGGTGTAGAAAATATGTTAGGAACAAATCCATTAACCTTTGGAATACCTACCGATGAAGAATTTCCTTTCGTTTTGGACTGTGCTACAAGTATTTCACAAAGAGGTAAAATTGAATATTATGCAAGGATTGGAAAAGATACACCTGAAGGAATGGTTATTGGTAAGGATGGGAAACCAATAACCGATAGTAATCAGATATTAATTGATTTAGTTAATGGTGACGCTGCTCTTGCTCCATTAGGAGGTATAGGGGAAGAACTCGGGGGATATAAGGGATATGGTTATGCTACAGTAGTGGAAATTCTTTCTGCAGCATTGCAAGCAGGCAGCTATTTAAGGATGCTCAGCGGTATTGGTAGACATGGAGAAAAGATTCCTTATCATTTGGGACATTTCTTTATTGCAATAGATACAGAAGCTTTCGTCGGAGCAGATGAATTTAAAAAGACTGCAGGCGATATTTTAAGAATGTTACGTTCGTCTAAACGAGCTCCGGGCGAAGAAAGAATTTATACCTCCGGAGAAAAGGAGTATTTAGCTTGGCTTGAACGCAAAGATAAGGGTGTACCTGTTGGAGAAGCCGTACAGATGGAATTTATAGAAACTCGTGACAGATTAGGTTTGCCGCATAGATTTCCTTTTGAAGAAAATTAACTTTGCTTCAAGGAAAACTTACGAAAATGTTAAAAAACTTCAACAGATAATAGATATTTGGAACAATGTCTCCCATTAATCTTGTTGCTAAACTATTAAAATTGAACTATAATAATGATGTTTTAAAAATAATGGTTTAATTAAAATTAAAATAGCTTGATAATTCAGAGTGCAAAATATAAGAGAGGATTGATTATATGGCAAAGATAACAAAACAAAGAAAAGCGACATATTATATTGGACTTGGAATGATTGTTTTAGGTTTTATACTTTTTATTTCAGTGTTTTTTTCTGCAGCAATGTTTATGAATAATCCGTTTGGAGCAAGCAGGGAACCTTCATTTATGAATTCGGTGCTTGGCATGGTGTTGATGATTTCCGGTTCTTTTGTATCAAGAATAGGCGCGCATGGAGCTGCAGGTTCCGGAATATTGCTTGATCCTGAAAAAGCAAGAGAGGATTTAAAACCATTTAATGAGGCGAAGGGTGGAATGATTAACGATGTTATAAGCAATATAGATATTGCTGACAACTTCACCAAATCAAGTGAAGAAAAGGAAGTAATAAAAATAAGATGCAGAAATTGTGGGAGCTTAAATGATGAAGATGCAAAATTCTGCAAAAGCTGCGGAAAAGAAGTATAGGTGAGAATCAACTACTTAGCAAATGTGGGATTGGTTCAACTAAGTATCAGGTGGATGTTGTGAGCAATACAATAAGAAAAATAGTAATAGTAAGCATATTAATAGCAGCATGCACAGCAATGTACATAATAGAAACGTACATTAAGCCTGTATATGTGATTAAATCATTATACAAAATAATCATATTTGCAGGGCTGCCATTAATTTACTGTGCATTGGACAGGGAAGTAAAGTTCAGAGAATATTTCAGCGTAAGTGATAAAAAGCAGATAAAATTTGCTGCCGTACTGGGGTTGGGAATTTACCTAATTGTGCAGTTAGGATATCTTGTTCTGAAACAATTCATTCCTTTGGACAATATTGCCGGAATCCTTGAAAACAATTTAAGTGTTAATAAGGGTAATTTTGTCTTTGTGTCACTTTATATATCATTGATTAATTCTTTGCTTGAGGAGCTGTTGTTCAGAGGATTCGGCTTTATAACAATGAGAAAATTTTTGCCGAAAAGGGCGGCATATATAATCAGTGCATTTTTATTTTCTGTCTATCATGTTTCAATTTTAGCTAATTGGTTTAATACTGTTATTTATGTGTTATTTATTGCAGGGTTATTTGGTGCGGGATTGTTTTTTAACCGGTTGAATGATAGATATAATAATGTTTTCAATTCATGGATAGTGCACATGTGCGCGAATTTTTCCATTAATACCATAGGCTTTGTGATGTTTGAGATAATATAATTTACCGTGAAACATGACGGTGCCAGGACAAACTTAGTATTTGTCTACCAAACATTTTAAATAACTGCCCCCTCGTATAATCGTTATGAATGATCTACTTTATCGTATTAGTAAGTATATTCATCTTATTAGGATTTTTAGAGAAATGGTTGTATAGCTCTATAAATCTGAGAAGTTCTCCTTCTGGGATATAATCTTTTTTGTGGGTTTTGATATGAGCTTTTATAAAGCTGTCTTTTTTATCAAAGGTTAAACTTAATCCGGTATTAAAGCATATACCATGATATGTGATAAGCCTTGTATACATATAAAAATTATCATGCGTTCGGCTTCCGCTCAAGGCTATATCAACTATTTTATATTCAATACCTGTAAATATATCTTTAAGATATACATATCCTTCATCAATATCAGTCTTTGTAATTTCAAACAGTCCTATCGTTGAATCCAACATACTTTGTAAAAATTCTACCTTTTCAGGTTTTCTATATCGATGAGACTGAATAAAATCTTCGGTGATACAATTAATATTAGGAGAGATTTTGTATACTAATAAATCATAAAGAGCTTGTACACCTTCTCTTGTTTCAAGATTAAAACTACTTTCAATAAAGTAAAGTGTTTCTTTACTTTCGGGCAAGTGCTCATTTTTGTAAACATAATTGCTATCTATCTTTTGTTCGAATTTGCCGGCTTCATGATACCTTATCATAGTATTTACAATATCGCTATGCATTTTCCTTATTTTATAGTATTCTTTTATGTGCGATTTTAAATCTAATGTAATTGTACGAAAACTATTAAAAACCTGAAGCAAAAATTCCTGGTCATTAAAATTTTCCAATGAATTTAAAAGATTATCTACATCCTCATCCACATATTCATCCTGAACTTCATAATCATCTATATCGTTACCTTTTATATTATTTTCGGCTTCAAAAGTTTGAGGATAACAGCATTTTTTGTATTTTTTCCCGCTTCCGCATGGACATAAATCGTTTCTTCCTATTTTCATAATTTCCGTAGTCCTTTCGCAATAAAATTTAAATTCATATATCTCATTATGTTGCATACATATCTTATCGTTTTTTATTTGAAAAATCAAGTTGAAAATAATTTTGATTTGGTATCCGTCTGAAGTAGTGATGCAGTAAAAGCAGGGCGACACCTTACTTGACAAACATCACTGTTTGGTCTACACTGAAAAAGCAGTTAAAATAATAACATAATATTAATAGGTATGAAACAATGAAGAGACGAATTTTAGCTTTACTTATGGTTGCAGTTATGCTCTTTTCTATGGCAGCATGTGCAGAACCAAGCAATGGAAACAATCAATTACTAAAGGATGGAACCTATAAAGAGGTTGCCGAAGGGAACAACGGTGACGTAGAAGTTACTATGGTAATTAAAAATGGAGTAATTGATTCGGTTAAGGTAACTAAGCATCAGGAAAGCGCCGGAATCTCCGATGTTGCTATCAGTAGGATTCCTGAGCTGATAGCAGAGCATCAGACAGTGAATGTGGATACAGTGAGCGGGGCTACCAACTCAAGCGTTGCGATTTTAAACGCAGCAAAAGCATGTATTGAGAAAGCCGGAGGGAATATTGACGACTGGATGACTCCAATAGCTAAGGAAAGCTCGTCAGGTGAGACAACTGAGCTAAACTGTGATGTATTGGTTATAGGCGCCGGTCTTACAGGGCTGACAAGTGCATTATCTGCTGCCCAAAACGGTGCTGATGTGCTTGTTCTGGAGAAACAGGCTATGGCGGGAGGTAGCTGTGTTTTATCTACCGGAATTATTCAGGCGGCAGGCAGCAAACTTCAAAAACAAAATGGTATAGATGATTCGCCGGAAAAATATTATGATGATATGATGAAACTTACTGAAGGCAAGAGGGAAAAAGCACAGGTTGATATGGTTACCAAGCATTCCGGTGAGACTATCGACTGGCTTATGGACAATGGTGTCGAGTTTTACGACAAAGTTATTCAAGGTGTTGGCAGTACGGCTTTCCGTGCCCACGTTACTTCTCCTGATGCATCCGGGTTGGTAAAAGGACTGGTAAATTCGCTTGATAAAGCAGGCGTGGACATTATGCTTGAAACTCCGGTAAAGGAGTTCATTCAAAATGCGGATGGCCGCATTACAGGTGCGAAGGCTGTTGACAAGGAAGGAAATGAGATTATTGTACACGCAAAAAACACGGTATTAGCTTCAGGCGGTTATACTGCCAATACTGAAATGCTGGCAAAATATTGGGGAGAAGAGTATGCAAATGCAATTTATGGATCTTCCCCTGGAGTCACCGGAGAGATGATTGAGGCCGCAGAGGCTGCTGGAGCAAAATTAGTGGGTATGGATGTCGTTATACCGGGTTCTCCTTCTGTAGATACTGAAAAACATCAAGTTGTTACTACTTTGACCTTATCTGGTGGAGGTATATTTGTTAATACAGATGGCGAACGATTCTGCAATGAAACTGCTGACGGATGGGCAATTACGTCCAGTGTAAGGAATGCGGGAGATTATGTATATGAAATTTTTGATAGCACTGTAAGGCAGGATGTTTACAAGGTTGAATCCTACATTAAGCAGGGTATTGTAGGTGAAGCCGCTACAATTGAGGAACTATCTGAAAAAATCAGTGTGCCGGTTGAAAACTTGAAAGCTACAATTGATGCTTACAATACGGCTGCAAAGGGAAATGCACCAGATCCATTAGGTAGAGAAATGTTTGTTAAACCTATGGAAAACCCTCCTTACTATTATATAAAGGTAACAAGCGGTTTGGTGCTTACTCATGGTGGAGTAGTAATTAATGAAAAAGGACAAGTTCTAAAAGAAGATGGTTCTGTGCTTGAAGGTCTATATGCAGGCGGAGAGTGCACAGGAGGATACCGTGCTTTTGGTTACGTTTGTGGTGATGCAAATGCTCATGCTGCAGTAACAGGTAAAATTGCCGGTGAGAATGCAGCTAAAAGTGCTACTGTTGAGTAGTTTAATATGCATATGTAGTTGAAGTAAATAACAAGTATAAATTAAAGGGCGGGTATTATATCAAATACCTGCCCTTTTGATGAATGAATCCATCGTGGCATAATTTAAATATAAATAATGATATAAAAATTGTACATCAATCAGCGTCAGGTACTTGAGTAAAGAAATCATAAATATACCTTGACAAGTCATGGCTAATTAATTTTAATGATTAAAAGATAACCATGATTAACAAAAGCGTGAATTATGTTTAGTATACGGCTGTTGGTAGAAACGGGCTGTAACCGTTCGTAAAATATGGTAAAAGGTCTAAAATCATTGAAATCAATGAATTTTAGACCCCTTGTTTTAAGACGTAAAGCGCACAATGTCAATGTTCTCGGTAAACCATATTAAGAGTTCCTCATAAATCTGTTCTCTGTCAAGCTCGTTTAAAATTTCGTGCCGGTCATCCTCATATAATTTCATAGTGACGTTTGATAAATTTAAACTTTTATAAATGTTGAACGCTTTTGTAACATCTTTTCCAAATTGACCTACGGGGTCTTTGTCTCCGGAAACAAAAATTATCGGAAGGTCCTTTGGTATATTATCTAACATTTTGGGATCATTCATTCTCAGCATTCCGTTAAACATATTATAAAATCCATTTAGAGTAAAAATAAAGTTAATCCTAAAATCAGAAATATAATTATCTACAATACAATTATCCCGAGTCAGCCAGTCAAATTCTGTTCTTGCAGGTTTAAATTTATTATTGTTACTGCCTAAAGATAAGAAGTTAACAAATTTGCTTCTGTAGTTCCATCCCCTAAACAATGCAATAAACTTCGTAATAAATATACCGAATTTTATAAGCCCTAAGGGCTGCTGACCTGTTCCTGAAATAACCACACCATCTATTTCATCGCCATATAAGGTAATAAACTGTCTTGCTAAAAATGGGCCCATACTATGTCCCAAAATAAAATATGGTTTATCCGGATATTCACTCTTTATTATTTTCATCAAGGAGTGCATATCCTCTATAAGAACCATGTTCCCGTCCTCTTTTCCAAAATAACCTCTGTATTCTTCACTTAATACAGAACTTCCATGACCAATATGATCATTGCCTACCGTAAGCACCCCGTTTTTTGACATGTAATTGGCAAATTCCTCATATCTTTCCATATGTTCGAGCATTCCGTGTGAAATTTGTAATACGGCAATTATTTCATCTTCAGGAATCAACTTAATTGCATGAATTTTAGTTTTACCGTCTGAAGAGTTATAATAAAACTCCGATCTTGTCATATTTTCGTCCCCTTTTAATATTATCTATATAAATTATAGAATAAAATTTAATTAATATCAATAAATATCTGAAGTCTTGTATTTCATACGGCGGTAAAAATGAACTTCTTTCCGGAAACCACTTCACCAATTGAATTACTGGCATGGATCGTCTCGGGCAATTCTACACCGGGTAAAAAGGTATGGTTAGTATGCTGTTGATTGATTTCCATCACCACTTCCGGTTCCAAGGCCCAGATATAAACCTGATGCCCCTTGTCGGCGCAAACTTTAGCAAGAGCAGTCCCCCAGCCGCCGCTTCCAATAATCCCGATCATTATTCATCTGCTCCCTTTTTCTTATTATATAGAATGCGATGTTCCTTGCCTTGAAACAATCTTTGCAGATTAGACTTATGTCGATATACCGCTAAAATTGCGATTACTACCGCAAAAAACAATTTATAATAATCGCCGTTATAACTTATGAAGACCGATATTGGATAAAAGATCGCCGCTAAAATTGAGGCCAACGAAACAAAACCGGTAACTACAAAGGAAATAATCCAAACCGGCAATATTATCAATAGACTTTTTGAAGTTAACCCGATAATCACCCCTAAGGATGTGGCAATACCCTTGCCACCCCGAAAACGGGTGTAAATGGGCCAATTATGCCCAATAATAGCTGCGGTTCCCGATAAGATCGCAAAGTCAAAATTACCGATATTTCCAATTAACTTTCCTCCTAGGATAACAGCGATAATCCCCTTAAGAGCGTCACCCGCCAAAACGATAGCGGCAAAAGGCCAACCCATCGCGCGAAAAACATTAGTCGCTCCTATGCTACCGCTACCAAGGCCGCGCACGTCCACTTTTTTAAAAAAAGCCACAATGTCGCCGGTGGTAATTGAGCCAATTAGATAACTCAACATTAAAACTATTAATTGTCCTAATAGTTCTTTGGTTTGAAACACGTCCCTCACTCCTGTTGAATAGAATTATCTTTTTTTGCTTTCATCTGAAACCGAATCGGGGAACCAACAAATCCAAAATACTCCCGTAACTTATTCTCCAAATATCTTTGATAGGAAAAATGCATGCCTTCGGCTTCATTTACATTAAACTGAAAAGTGGGCGGTTTAACCTTAATTTGTTTGGTATAATAAATCTTCAACAGCTTCCCTTTGAAGGAAGGAGGTTGATGTAAGGCGGTTATTTCCCCGATAACCTGATTCAGGCGATTACTGGAGATTCTAAAGGTATAACTTTCCATTATATCATTAACCGCCTGTAGCACCTTACCCAACCGTTGCCCGGTTTTAGCGGAAACGAACAAAAATGGGGCATAGTCCAGGAAACCTAAATCGCGACGAATTTGTTCCTCATATTTACTAGCCGTCCCACTATCCTTTTCAACCAAGTCCCATTTATTGACTAGAATCAGGCAAGCCTTACCGGCGTCTTTGACGATGCCGGCGATTCTTAAGTCTTGCTCAGTAATTGCTTCGGTAGCATCCAATACTATAATCACCACATCGGATCTTTCTACCGCCCGAATCGCTCTTAAGACGCTATAATATTCAACCGCCTCTTCAACCTTGGATTTACGTCGAATCCCGGCGGTATCGACTAAAAGATAATTCATACCATTGCGATGCAATGGGGTATCAATTGAGTCGCGAGTCGTGCCCGGCTGGTCGCTGACGATCACCCGTTCCTCACCTAAGAAAGCATTGACCAAGGACGACTTGCCCACATTAGGCCGACCGACGAAAGTCACCCGAATCAGATCTTCTTCTTCAACCGTTCCCTCCATAACTATATGAGACAAGGTGGTTTCCAGCAGATCGCCGATATTCAAACCATGGTCCGCTGAGATCAAAATCGGCTCTCCCAATCCCAAACTATAGATCTCATGGTCAACTGTTGCCGGATGGGTCTCAATTTTATTAACAGCCAAAATTACCGGTTTCTTCGTTTTACGAAGCAATTGCGCAACTTGATAATCGGAGGCGGTCAAGGTTTCCCGTCCATCAACCACCATAATGACGGCGTCCGCCTCTTCCAAAGCTAAATCTACTTGTTTACGGATTTGGGTCTGGATTGGATCCCGGGCATCAGTTAAGCCACCGGTATCGATCAATATAAATTCCCGGTTTAACCAATTACCCTTAGCATAAAGCCTGTCGCGGGTAACTCCCGGAGTATCTTCAACAATCGCTAATCTTTGCCTGATAATCCGATTAAATAAGGTCGACTTTCCCACATTAGGTCTGCCTACAACGGCAATCACCGGTCGCGCCAACCGCCAACACATCCTTCATTATGATTCTACTTTGGTAATTTGAGATATAATCCAATCTATCCAATCGGAAGCTCTGGTAGGGACTATCGCCACCTTTTGGGGTCGACAGGCTTCAATTAATTCTTCGACTGAAATTCCATCTAAAAATAAGGCCTCACCTTGTTTTAAAGTTACTGCGGGAACTAGATATATTTCCCCGTCAGTCCGAGGGCGCCTCCGAATCGCCTCTATGATATCTCCTCCTGCAAGCAAGCCGGTTACCGTGACCGAAGGGCCGAAGAAATGATTGGTGACAGGCAAAATAGTCAACTTAAGTTTGGGAAAACTCTCGTACAACTTCTGCTGTATTTCATCCCAAAGTCTGACGGTAGAGGCGCCGGTTACTATTACCAGTTTACCCTCGGTTTTTTGCAATAACGGAGCGACCTTAGGTAAACTCTCATCAAATTCAGTTAAAAACCACCGAATTAATCCAACGCCGTTATCTAGTTGAGGGTATCCTTCATACTCATCATCGGATGGAAAAGCTTCCCTCGCTATAATATACCATTCATCAGCGGCAAATACAAACCTAGCGTTAATTTTCTTCAAAAACTTTTTTTGATATTTAGCGACGATTTCCAGGGTCTTTTGGGCTTCGTCCCGAGTTGGGACTCTTAATTGAAAAAGTTTTTGCCGGTGTCCGGTCAAGCCAACCGGTACAACAGCTAAGGAGACCACTTGCGGCCATAGTTCCGCTAAATCGCTAATGGTTTTTTCCAAAATCCGGCCGTCATTAATTCCAGGACAAATTACCGCTTGAGTATGGAGGGTAATTCCGGCCGCAGCCAACCGCTTTAATTGAGTTAAAATTGGTTCAACGGATCTAGCGCCTAATAATCGTTGGCGCGCCACCAGGTCGGTGGCATGGACCGAAATGTATAACGGACTCAAATGCAGCCTTTCGATCCGTTCCCAGTCGGTTGCGGTCAGATTAGTTAAGGTAACGTAACTTCCTTGGAGAAAAGAGAGGCGGTAATCATCGTCTTGAATATAGAGGGAAGCCCGCTGACCGGCAGGCAGCTGGTGGACAAAGCAAAACAGACAATGGTTTTTACAAGGCCTGATTCCATCAAAAACCGGCGTTTCAAAACCTAAACCCAAAGTTTCATCAGGATCCTTTTCAAATTCAAACTCTAAATACTCTCCGTTTTGTTTCAATATTTTAAGGTCAAGGCGCTCTTCAGCGGTTAACATTAAATAATCGATGAAGTCCACCGGTTTGATGCCATTGATCTCTAAAAGTCGATCCCCCGGTTTCAGCTCAAGTTCAGCGCCGACGCCGTCGGGATCGACTTCGGTAATCAAAGCCCCATCTTCTGTTACCATTGGTCTCCTCCTTAGGAATGGTAACTATTCGCTTTTTAACCCTATAACTCCTCCCTTTTTCCACCGAAAATAGTAATTCCGGCCCCCTCACTTGCTAAGATCGTTTCCATTTTGGGGACAATTTCATCATCCGCTTCAATGAGTACCGTTATTTTATTCTTTTTTAGGCCATCAGCGATTAATTCTTTATCCATTAGGGTTGGTTGGTTCCTTACATTTGGACCAGGCTCAGACTTGAAACTGATTGCCATTTTAACTTGACCGATTCCTTCAATTTCGTGTTCCCGTAAAGCAGGCCATTGGTAAAAATCAGCTGAATCCGGCGGGCCTAAAAAATGTTCGGCTCCGAATTCAAAACGGTCTTCTTCGACTGGTGGTATTTCCGGAAAGATGATCATAAAATGAGCCTGGTTCCAACTTTCTTTTTTACCCCTTCCGATTGCGGCTTTTGCATTTTCAATTCTTTCAAAGGTGGCATAGATTGTTTTCATTTTTTCCTCCCTTTGTTTATAGTCAACTAAAAACTGATGAACAAGCCCACATTAGGTACGCTATTTAGGAGAATGTGAATTTTTAATTGGCCGTAGGTTGATTACTATACGGATAGCTTTTCCGTTAACTGACAATAGTAAGCATTCCTCGACTATTTTCTTTCCTAGAGAAGGTAAATTCCACTCTTTGAATGATTCAGGGAGAATTTACACCTGATGAAGGCGAATACTTCCATACCTGTTGGAGAAGATATTAAAGGATTAATAGAGGCAAAGGGGGTGAAATAAATGGATTGGTTAAGAACAATCATACGTTTTGTCGTAGCGGCGCTGGTTTTAATGTTTATCGGGGCCATCGTGCCGGGTTTTAGGGCTATTGGATTTGGAAGCGCGTTATTGGCAGCGTTAGTAATCGCCGGGATCAGTTATCTAATCGAACTGGTCCTAGGGCGCGATATTTCCCCTTACGCCCATGGGGTTGTAGGTTTTCTCGTTTCTGCGATTGTGATTTATATTACCCAGTTTATTGTCCCGGGCATGTCGGTTTCGCTAATTGGCGCCTTATTAGCATCTTTAGTAATTGGTTTAATTGATTTGTTTGTTCCGACAAAAGTAAAATAATAAAAGCCTAAAAGAGCTTTTATGAAGATTAAATAAGAGGCCGCCCTATGATGGACAGCCTCTTATTGATAAGGAGGTATGGTATTAGCATTTGAAAAAAGAAAAACAACCATCTACTTCGGCAACCCGGCGATCATGGCAAAATTATGCTTTAGACCCGTGGCTTTGCGTCTCCGTCTTTCGGCGGATTTGCTAGTATCGGTTTACAGTTGTATCCTATGAAAACTTTAATATTCTTTATTTATTATACTGCTATTTTATAATTTTGTACATAGTGTGCGGAAACAATTAAATATCCAATAATAATTGAAAAAATTAACTCCGTTTAATTTAAAGCCTTTCTTAAAATAATTCGAGTTGATCAGATTGGGACATCCCTTCCAAACAGCCGTGTTTTTGTAATACTTCAATCACGGCTGAACTTAAACGAGCCCGGCTTTTCAAATCTTCGATCGAGAGAAAGGGCCCATCTTTCCTAGCTGCCGCCAGATATTTAGCGGCATTTTCCCCCAGTCCTTGGAGAGAAGCCAAGGGCGGAAGCAGGCCTTCATCGGTAATGATGAATCTTTGCGGATCGGACCGGTAAAGATCAACTCTCAAGAAACGGACCCCTCTCAACATCGCTTCTAAAGCTAATTCCAAAATTGTTTCCAAGTTCTTCTCTTTTTGAGTGGCGTCATTTCCCTTGCTCCGAATTTGATCCAAGGTCAGTTTAACTGTTTCCATCCCGTGGACCACAATGTCGGCGTCAAACTCGTCGGCCCTAACACTAAAATAAGTAGCATAAAAAGCCATCGGGTAATTGACTTTAAAATACGCGATCCGAAAAGCCATCATTACATAGGCGACCGCATGCGCTTTGGGGAACATGTATTTAATCTTTAAGCAAGAATCAATATACCAATCGGGAACACTATGCTCTTTCATGATTTGAATCTCGTCTTCATCCAACCCCTTGCCCTTGCGCACTTTTTCCATGATTTTAAATGCGGTCTTGGGTGGCAATCCTTTAAAGATTAAATAGTTCATAATATCGTCTCGGGTAGAGATAACCTCAGGCAATTTAACGGCGCCGTTCTTGATTAATTCCTGGGCGTTCCCCAACCACACACTAGTTCCATGAGAAAGTCCCGAAATGAAGACCAGTTCGGCAAAGGTAGTTGGCCTTGTCTCCTCCAACATTTGACGGACAAAACCAGTCCCAAACTCGGGAATTCCAAGGGTCCCCAAGTTAAAGCCCATCTGTTCCTCGGTAATCCCCAACGGTTCGATGGAAGAAAAAATCCGCATCGTCTTTGGTTCCGCCATGGGCACCGTTCGTGGGTCAATGCCGGTCAAATCATGGAGCATCCGGATAACCGTCGGATCATCATGGCCGAGAATGTCCAGCTTCACCAGACGGCCTTCCAAAGCGCCGTGATATTCAAAATGAGTGGTTATCCAGTCAGCCTTTTTATCATTGGCCGGATACTGAATGGGGGTGAAATTATAGATCTCCTGATCTTGCGGAACTACATAGAGTCCGCCCGGATGTTGTCCGGTAGAACGGCGCACGCCGGTACAGCCTTTAACCAACCGATTAATCTCCGCTTGACGCAGACGGAGTCCTTTGTCCTCCATATAACCTTTGACAAAACCGAAAGCAGTCTTATCAGCCAGTCCGGTCACGGTACCCGCCCGAAAGACATAGCCCTTGCCAAATAATTCTTCGGTATATTTATGGATGATCGGCTGGTATTCTCCGGAGAAATTCAAGTCAATATCCGGTTCCTTATCGCCTTCGAAACCCATAAAGGTTGCGAAGGGAATATCTTGTCCGTCTTTGATAAGTTCATGACCGCACTTGGGGCAGTTTTTATCCGGTAGATCATACCCGGAGGCGATGGCCCCTGTTTCCATAAACTCACTGTATTGGCACTCCGGACATAGGTAATGTCCGGGCAAAGGATTGACCTCGGTAATCCGGCACATAGTAGCTACGAAGGAAGAACCCACCGAACCCCGGGACCCGACCAGATAACCGTCGTCCAAGGATTTTTTAACTAATTTTTGGGCGGTCAGATACAAGACGGCATAGCCGTGATCGATGATGCTCTTCAACTCCCATTCCAGCCGTTCTGCAACTAATTGCGGCAAGGGATCACCATATAACTCCTTAGCCCGGTTATAAGACATGGACCGAATTTCTTCTTCGGCGCCAGGTATTTGCGGCGGGCAAAACTCATTTGGGAGCGGTGAAACATCTTCGATTTGGTCCAAAATATGGAGCGGACCGTCAATCACCACTTTCTTCGCTAATTCCTCACCCAGATATTTAAATTCCTCCAACATTTCTTCAGTGGTCCTTAAGTAAAGCGGCGCTTGACGGTCGGCATCCTGAAACCCTTGTCCCATCAATAAAATTTTTCTATAAATTTCCTCATGGGGCTGGAGAAAATGAACATCGCCGGTAGCCACCACCGGCTTACCCAGTTTAGCGCCGAGTTCAATGATTTGTCGGTTATAATCTTGAAGTTCCTCAACGGATTTCACCCGACCGGAATCGATTAAAAATTGGTTGTTCCCGAGGGGTTGGATCTCCAAGTAATCGTAAAACTCGGCAATCTCCTCCAATTTACCATCGTCGGCCCCGTCCAAAATCGCTTGGTAAAGCTCGCCCGCTTCACAAGCGCTGCCGATGATTAAACCCTCCCGCAACTCCATTAATAACGAGCGGGGGATCCGCGGGTGGCGGTGAAAATATTTGAGATGTGAATCCGATACTAAACGATACAAATGTTTCATCCCGATCTGATTCTTAACCAGAACGATCAGATGGTTGGTTTGAAGATGTTCAACACCGCTTTCCTTGACCAAAGTGTTCAAATCGCTCAAGCTTTCGAAGTTCCGGTCACTTATCTTTTCCAGGGCTTTCCCTAAAATAGCGGCGGCGCATTGGGCATCATCCGTGGCCCGGTGATGGTTTTGAAGTTTGATCCCCAGTTCCTTGGCGACATTATTTAGACGATAACTTTTAAAGTTCGGCCAAACCGAACGGGCCAGTCCCAATGTATCCAGATAGACCGGGGCTACCTTCTCATCAAATAGCTGTTGATGTTTAGCGGTAATAAACCGGAGATCAAAACGGGCATTATGAGCTACCAAGACGCACCCGGCGCTAAACTCCTTGAACCGCCGCAAAACATCTTCCGGCAACGGCGCGTCAGCCACCATTTCCGGGGTAATCCCGGTCAATTTTTGAATCTCCTCCGAGATGTCCTTGGCTGGGCGAATCAAGCTGGAGAACTCTTCCTTTTTTACGCCGTTTTGATATTTGACAGCGCCGATCTCCAGCAAATCCTCTTTTAACGGATTAAATCCGGTAGTCTCAATATCGAATACCACGAATTCCACATCTGCAATCCGCTCATCCGATGCTCCCACCACAATTGGGACCCCATCATCCACCAGATAACCTTCCAACCCATAGATCGCTTTAATTCCAGCCATCTTAGCCACACTGGCGACTTCTGGAAAAGAATGGACCACGCCATGGTCGGTAATGGCGATGGCGGGATGGCCCCAAGCGGCTGCTAAATTAATAGCTTTAGCCGCATCCACCGTAGCGTCCATGGCGCTCATTTTAGTATGGAGATGAAGCTCGACCCGTTTCTCGGGGGCCTGGTCCGAACGGGTAAAAAACGATTTCCCAGGTAAAATGTCTGATACCAATAAACTCAATTCCCTGGTATAAGGATCAAATTGCAGGTTACCCCGGACCTTTACCCAGCAGCCTTCCTTAAGCCGCTCCTCCAAAGAGTCTCCATTACGGGGAAAGATTTTAAAACTGACGGAGTCGGTATAATCGGTGAGATCTCCCAAATAAAACTTTTTACCGCTCCTAGCGGTCCTGGTCTCAAACCGAAAAATCTCGCCGTTAACAACTACCCCGTCCGCTTCTTCAGTCAGCTGCTTGATAGGGGTAGGTTCCTGATTGAATTTTTTACCGTAAATTGTATCCTGATTATTGCCAGGCGACTTAGTCGCTTTACTGGGCGCCGGTTGGGCTTTCAGAGCCAAAGCTTGGAGTTGGGCCTCTTCTTGCTCCTTGCGAAGCTGGTCCTGGATGATCGCTTCGTCAAAGTCACCCACTGCAAAACTTAGATTTAGCTCTTCAAAAATCGTATCCCGGAATAACTCAACCAATTCTTCTCGGCGGCGTTCCAAATACTCGACACCGGCCTTATTCCGGACTAGGATTTCCATATTTCGCTCGCCGGTCAATTGATATTTGGCCTCAGTCAACCAACCGTTGATTCCGGGAAATTTATTGCCGGCATCGGCGACCAACTGCTCCCAGTGGCGATCGATTCTATCACTAAGGGACGGAAGGTCTTTCAGATATATTATTTTCAATTTAACCCTGGACGATCCTAAAGTTAAGGCACTGACAGCCTCCTCCAACTCCCGGGTTTGTTCCGGAGTCAAGGTATTTTGAAGCAACAGTGTAATCTGCCAGGTTTCTTTAGCCGTATCCACCAAGATCTCCTGAATCCTGGCTTCCTCCAGAAGAGGGCCAATCGGAAAAGAAAAGGAGATCTCTTCAATCCCCTGAAAAACTTTTAATGATCGATTGTCAGGTTTAATAACATATTGCCCTGCCATTATACACCCCAAATGAAATTAGTTTATTACTGTCAGGCGCGAGGTATGAGGCTTGAGGCATGATGAAAATGAAAGTGACTGATTGCATCCGGCTGAAAATAAAAATATTGGAACAGAAGCTGATGTCCTTCATCATCAACCGGGTTGTAAACTACCCGGCTACAAGATGCAAGGGCTTCCAGCCTATTTTGGAGCAGAACACATCGTCTAAAAAACTATCGAAGCTTGTTTGTCCCAGCCCAACGGGCTTCCATCTTGTAGCCGGAAGGCTTTAGCCTCCGGTCGGCATTCATTTAAGCAAGTTGTCATTGGCCTCGTACCTTAAAGCTTAATCTTGCAGACTGCACTTAAAAACTCTTGCCTCTTGCCTCGCGACTCACACCTCCTGCCTAATTATTATCTAAATATCCCTTCACTCTTGCCACTGCCTCGGCCAACGGCCAACGTTCTTCGGCGCCGTTTTGTCTATATTTGACCTCAACTTCGCCTTGGGCTAAGCCTTTAGGGCCAATGGTGATCCGGACCGGGATCCCGATCAAATCGGCATCCTTAAACTTAACACCCGGCCTTTCGTTTCGGTCATCCAGTAAGGTTTCAACCCCGGCGGCGTTGAGTTGATTATATAAATCTTCCGCCACCGGCAGTTGATCGGCGCTCACCGCAACAAGATGGACATGGAATGGAGCGATGGAGACCGGCCATTTGATCCCGTTTGCATCAAAATGCTGTTCAATGGCTGCCGCCATAGTCCGGCTGACTCCGATCCCATAACAGCCCATGATTATTAATTGGCTTTGACCTTGAGCGTCCAAGAAGGTAGCGTCCAAAGCCTTGCTATACTTCGTGCCTAATTTAAAGATCTGGCCGGCCTCGATCCCCCGGGCGTCATGAAGATGTCCCTGGCAATGCGGGCATTGCTCGCCCGGTTTTACGGTCCGGAGATCGGCATAGTTGACCTGGGGGAAGTCCCGTGACGGCTCAACATTGATCAAATGAAAACCAGCTTCGTTAGCGCCGACAACCGCCTGATGGAGTTCTTTGACCATGTTATCGACATAAATCTTAATCTCAGCGTTGAGTCCAATCGGGCCTACAAAGCCTACCGGTAGTCCAAATGTTTGGTTAATCTCTTCCGGTGGGGCCAGATATAGCGTGTTCCCGTCAACCAAGTTGCCCAGCTTAATCTCGTTGACCTGGTCGTCGCCTCGGACCAGCACTGCCACGTAACCATGATCGGTCCCATAAAAAAGCGTTTTGATGGTGGTTTCCGGTTTAACATTTAAGAAAGCGGATACTGCTTCAATCGTTTTCTGATTAGGGGTAGCCACCTTTTCAACTTCCTTAACCGGACCGGCGGCGGGTTCCACCTCCGCCTGGGAAGTGGCTTTTTCGATATTGGCGGCATAATCGCATTGATCGCAATAAACGATTAAGGCCTCGCCGTTCTCGGCCAAAACCATAAACTCTTGGCTAGCATTGCCGCCGATGGCGCCGGAGTCGGCCTCCACCGGCCGGAACTTAAGGCCGCAGCGGGTAAAAACCCTGGTATAGGCCCGGTACATCGCCTGGTAGCTATCTTCTAATCCCGCTTCGTCAATGTCGAAAGAGTACAAATCCTTCATAATGAATTCCCGGCCGCGCATCAATCCAAACCGGGGCCGGATCTCGTCCCGGTATTTATTCTGAATCTGATAGAGCCTTAACGGCAAATCCCGGTAGGAACGGACATCCCCTTTGACAACGGTGGTGATGATCTCTTCATGGGTCGGACCGAGACAAAACTCCCGGTGATGCCGGTCTTCCAGCCGAAACATCTCCGGCCCGTAAACATCCCACCGGCCGCTCTCTTTCCAGATTTCCGCCGGTTGGACAATGGGCAGGGCCAGTTCCTGGCCGCCCTCCCGGTCCATCTCCTCCCTGACAATAGCCATGATCTTTCTTAAAACTCGCTGGGCTAAGGGAAGATAGGTATAAACACCGGCGGCTGATTTACGAATAAAACCAGCCCGGAGCATCAGTTGATGGCTGACGATCTCCGCTTCCGCTGGAGTCTCTCTCAAAGTAGGCGCAAATAGATTGGATTGTCGCATTAAAACTCCTCCAGTTTAAAGTCTAAGGTTAAAATTAGAAGTCAAAAGTCAAAGGTAGAAAGTCAAAAGTCTAAAACATCCGTAATCTTATTGTTTTTAAATCCGTGTAAATCTGCTGTTTAAAACAAGGTCTTTTTTATTTGACAGTTAACTTGATTTACCGGATTATATCATCCTATTCAGTTCCGCTTCCAATACCGCTAAAACTTCCGACTCGGGAACCTTTCTGACGATTTCTCCCTTCCGGAAGATGAGAAATTCACCTTTGCCGCCGGCTACCCCCAGATCGGCTTCCTTAGCTTCCCCTGGCCCGTTCACGGCGCACCCCATCACAGCGATCTTGATGGGCTTGTCTATCTTAGCAGCCATAGTTTCCACGGCCTGGGCTAGCTTTTCCAGATTCACCTGACAACGGCCGCAGGTGGGGCAAGATACTACCGTCGCTCCGAAACTCCGTAGCCCTATGCTCTCAAGGATTACTCTCCCGGCCTCAACCTCACGGGTGGGGTCGCCGGTCAAAGAGACCCGCAGAGTGTCCCCAATGCCCTCCCATAATAGAATGCCGAGGCCTACCGCAGAACGGATCGAACCTTTATACCAAGTTCCGGCTTCGGTGATCCCGATATGTAACGGATACCCGCACTGTTCAGCCAATAAGCGGTAAGCCGCGATCGTCGCCGGTACCGAAGACGCCTTTAGAGAAATAACGATGTCCGTAAATTCGGCCTCTTCCAACAGCCGAACATGCCGCAGGGCGCTCTCCACCATCCCCTCAGGGGTGGGGCCGTCATATTTCGCCAGCAAATCTTTTTCCAAGGAACCGGCGTTAACCCCGATCCGGATTGGAATACCGCGTTCCTTAGCCTTAGATGCCAATAGCTTTACCCGGGCACTCTCCCCGATGTTCCCCGGATTAATCCGTAATTTGGCGATTCCGGCCTCAATGGCGGTCAATGCCAACCGGTAGTCGAAATGGATATCGGCTACCAAGGGGACCGGCGCATGTTGGGTGAAGTAGGCCAGATTGGCCGCAGCCGCAGCGTCGGGTACAGCCAACCGGACTATTTCGCAGCCGGACTCGGAGAGCTTCAGGATCTGGTTCAGGGTAGCGTCCCGGTCGCGGGTATCGGTATTGGTCATCGACTGGATGGTGATGGGAGATTGACCTCCAACCGCAACCGGGCCTACATTTACCGGGCGGCTGGCCCGGCGGGATCTGTTTTGATAGTTGTTGGTATTCATTCTTTTAAGATTATACCATTCATCCCCGGAGAAGTTAAGGAGGGTTTAGAAATTTTAAGATCATTTTTCCATTGGGATTAAAGGTTTAGCTTTATTCTGTTGTAAATAATTATTGAAATTCAGGGCCAGCCCTCCATCTTGCTTTCTCCTTCCGGGGAGGAAGCAAGATGGAGGGTTGACCCAACAAAGGTTTTTAAAGTTCTTCAAGGATCGCGCTTTCTTAAATCCAAACCAATAGCAACGCCAGTCCGAAGAAGAAGAGGGCGGTCATTAGTTTAACTTTGGCTAAATGGTCCCGAACCATCATAATAATTGGGAAGTACACCTGTCCAGTGCAGGGCAGTTCCAACAACCCGACCACCGCGCCTAAAAAGAAGCCGCTTAGATATTCGGCAGCGTGTTTTTCAGTTCTAATTACCGCATGGATCTTTCGTTTTAAATGATCCCCCAATCCTAATTTCAACCGTTCATTCTTCCCGTTTTTCAACGACAAAAAATCATGTAGGTTTAATAACCCAAAAACTATTGCTATAACAACTACCAACCAAAGTAGAACTTTATCAACCAACCGAAATGTATGGAGTTGGTTTAAGGCCTCGAAAACCCCTATTCCGGCTGAAAAATAGGCCACAAATACGCCAAAACTAAACAGAAACCCGGAAAATAGCAATTGTTTGCCTTGCCGTCCGATGAAGGCTAGATAGGAAATGAGAAAAATCAATGTGGTAAACGCGCAAGGATTGATCCCATCCACCAATGCCCCGGAAATCAAGGCGGCCAGGCTGAGCTTCCAAACTCTTCGGATACCAATGGTTTAACTCTTGCAACATCGGAGAGATTTTTATCCGGAAGATCGGTCCCTCCCAGTTCCTGATATTTCTCGATTAAATCATCCAAACTCTCCCGGATCGCTGTGCCCCCTTCCAAAATATCTTGGCCGATCAATATTAACGGTGGGGTTTTGTCGATGCTTCGTCCCGCCTGGCGTTCCAGTTTCAATAATAGCTCAAAATTTGGGATTGAGCTGATTTCCAATTCAATAATTTCTAGTTTCAACCCATATTTATCTTGCAACAACGGTAAAACATCGGTTTTAACTTCTTGACAAGCCTTACAACCTTCCGAATAAAAAAAGAACAGCCGCACGACTCCAGGGACGGCAAAGGTCTCGTGAGAGATTATTAATAATATGGCGGCATAAAGCAATAAACCCCTTAGTATCCTAGGCATCTTCCTTGATTACCGTTCCTTTAATTTTAATCATTTTTATCGGTTCGATTGGGTCGTTGGTTTCGATAATCACTAATTTAGTAAAACTGCCCCCTTGGCCTTGGGAATCAAAGGTTACTATGATCTCGGCTTGTTTACCCGGTTTAATTCGATTGGCCGAGAGTCGGACTTTGGCACAGTTGCAATCAGGTGTGATCGATTTTATCTCTAAAGGCGTCTTGCCGATGTTGTTAAGGATAAAGACATGCTCAACAGCTTGACCTTCGGGTATTTCCCCGAAGTCGTGGGAAGAAACAGGGATGGAAAGTTTAGCAGAATTGGCAAGGGCATGCCCTGTATTGAAGTTAAGAAATACTAGGGTAAAAAGTATGGGGATAATTAATTTGCGCATTTCGCCTCACCCCTCCACAAACCTTGTGTGCCGTTCGAAACCGTGTGATACTCCCCTCTCCCGCAACGTATAGTTGTTTTGAGGTTCGTGAGAGGGGAAGGCTGATAGATTAGAGTTGTTGTAAAATATCAAAAACCTAACCAAAAAATCGTTGCGCCGCGTTAAAAAATCACCGGGCCGCATCCAAAAATCGTTGGGTCCCTCGAAAAAATGGTTCCGCCGCAAATAAAAATCGTTAAGCCGCGCCTGAAAATTGTTCCTCCGCGTGATAGAATCATTGCGCCGCCTTTAAAAATCGATCGTACGCGTCCAAAAATCGATCCGCCGCAGCGGAAAGTCATTGCGCCGCGCGTAGGAAACACGAATTAAGGAATATTTGTCGCCTTAATTCTTCCGGTATCGCCTCACCCGATTTACGTTGGTTTCGCCTCACCCCTCCGCGAACCTTGTGTGCCGTTCGAAACCGAATGCGGCTCCCCTCTCCCATAATATACGGCCTTTTTTGAAGGTCGTGAGAGGGGAAATATGATAGACTCGAATAATTGTTACAAAACTGCTTTTAGTTTGGCAATGGCGGTGGAGATATTGGCCGTTCTTCGTTTTTTAGCCTGAAAACCCGAATGCCGAGTTGATTGATGAGAAAGGTCCGGTACTCGTCATATTCTTTTTGATTGTCATGGATCTTGCCATCCACTTCGATCACTAAATTTTTTTCGTGACAATAAAAGTCGGCAATAAAGTACCTGGTTTTACCATCATGAACCACTTTAATCGGATGCTGCCGGTAAAACTTATATCCTGCTAATTTACGGTTGCGCAAACATTGCCAGAGCATTTTTTCGCTCGGTGTTTGGTTTTTGCGTAAATCGCGAACACGTTGGGTGGTTAATTGGGGCATTTTAATCTTCTTAGTTATCGAGAGACCGGATATCACGTCTTCAAATGTTAGCGCTGCTGAATATGAAACTAATTACCAAGCTCTAATTTCCGTAAACATCCAGGCTTCTATTCCCAAATCAGTTCCAAAATTCATCATTAATGGAAAAAATCCTGCAAAGGTTGTTAAAATAATTCAAAAAATTCCATAATGCCTAATAATAATTAATCTTCTTTAGGTTTTGTTCGCTTCGTTCATTTAACATAATCGAGTAGGAGGTAGGTGATTATTTCACCTACCGACCTCTCACACCACCATAC
>ENA-UOOK01000733-UOOK01000733.1-fermentation-metagenome-genome-assembly--contig:-NODE-733-length-43878-cov-27.441686_pt1 | contig 43878 bp, 38 predicted proteins | sample MGYA00245777_ERZ724023 | MGnify/ENA primary metagenome ERZ724023 (study PRJEB28704, sample SAMN03018312) | fermentation metagenome | biome: anthropogenic terrestrial biome; feature: soil; material...
GGCCTTGATTTTTATTTGCTCGTGTATAAAATCTCGACTTTTTTATTTAAGTTTGTTTTTTATAAAATGAATAACGAATATTTTGAAATAGCATATAAGAAATATTTCAAGGTGCTTTTTTATTATGCCCTTCGGATAGTATCAAAAGAAGCAGCAGCGGAAGATATTGTTCAAGATGTATTTCTGGAATTTTGGAAGCAACGAAGGTCTATTGATCTGATGGCTTCTCCAAAGCCATATCTCTATACGCTTACCTATCATAAAAGTATTGATTATTTAAGATCCTCGGAGACGAATAATATCTCTTTCTCCCATTTTGATACTCACTTAGACGAAGTCTTTTTTAATATCTTTACCTCTGAGGAGAATTTAGATGTTCGGGATATGGAAGAGGTCATTGAGACTGCGATAGCATCGCTCCCTCCGAAATGTAGGGAAGTATTCCTATTGAGCCGTGAAAAGGGAATGAAAAATGCTCAAATTGCCGAGATACTTGGTATCACACCCAAGGCGGTTGAAAAACATATAACGAAGGCCCTCAAAGATATTAAATCCGCTTTAGAAGAAAAAGGCTATTTCCCTCTTTGGATTATTCTTTTATATTTCTTATACAGAGGATGGTAGTAATTTTTTTCAATTAGACATATTCCTAGTTGAAACCTCTTGCAACTAAACGATTTTCTTAAATCAATTGTTAAATACACTCTTTTCGGGTAGGGTATTCTTATTGTCATTCGTGTAAACTTGTAAACGATGTAAAGTAAAGCATAAGAAATGAAAGAGGATTCCTCGGAAAATATGGATCTGCTCATTGTGAAGTATCTGGATAATGAGATCGACATTCACGAAAAAGAGGTGCTTGATAGATGGGTTAGCACTTCGAAAGAGAATGAGCGCCATTTCATTCGTATGGCAAAAACATGGGAGCAGACTATTATTCGATTACAAAATGAACGATCGGCTTCAGAACATTATATGCGGTTTCAACAACTACTCCTTCGCCGCAAAAGAAAAATGCACAAGATCGTTTACCGTATTTCTGCGGTGGCAGCTGTCCTTTTGTTGCTGTCGATCATGCATTTCTTCGTAGTCCCCTCTCTCGATGATCCGCTTTTGACCGAAGTGACTTTTAATCAGAAAAAAGAGATTGTCTTACCAGATGGTTCCGTCGTTTGGCTTAATAAAAACAGTACGTTGGAATATCGCAAAAAGTTTCTCCACGATAGAAATGTGCATATAACCGGCGAGGCGTATTTCGATGTCACTCCCGACAAGAAACATCCTTTTACGGTAAAAGCATCCGATATCACTATAAAAGTAATGGGAACCGAGTTTACCATTACCAATTATAGCGATGAGGCCTCGGCCGAAACGGTTCTAAAATCCGGTTGTATTCAATTGACGACGCCTAAGACGGAAAAAGAAATACTCCTTCGTCCCGGTCAAATGGTTTCTTATGACAAGGCATCGGGCAATGTAGAATTGAAATCGGTAGATCCGGCTAATTTTACCGGCTGGATCAACGACCGCTTAGTATTTCAAAATACACCCTTAAGGCATGTATTTACACAACTCGAGAAATGGTATGGCATTGCGATCGAATGTACCGATCCGGCTTTGTTGCAAACCCCCGTTTCATTTACAGTGGATTCCGAGACGAAAGAAGAGATTCTGAATACCTTGCAGGTTATTGCGCCTTTTGCATGGAAAGAACAAAATAGTAATAACGAAAATTCATCAACAATAATTATTTTGCCTATGAAAGATAAAGAACCGTAAGTTGTGTATTCTTTCCATAATAGCCGGTACTATGAACGACGCCGTTGGAAAGACTTTTAATCGAAATGGCTGACTTCTGAAAATATGTTGAAACTGCCCGTATATTCTCAACTAACAGAAGATATTTGATGATAAAACAAAAAATAAATATGTATTAAAACACTAAAAGAATGAAATGTATATATCAACGAAGGATAGGAGGTTTTTATCCTCTCACTAAAATTATTGTTCTCGTTTCTATGCTCTTGCTTTTTACAACAATGTCTGCAAAAGCATTTGGGCAGGAAGAAATGGAGGCTTTGAAACTTACTAACGTGAAAGTGATTGATGCGATCAAAGCTATTGAAAAAGCAACCCATTATAAATTCGTTTATAATAACAATGATGTTAACGTAAACCGCATTATTTCAGTAAATGCTCAAAATAAAAATATTGAAACGATCATAAAAGAAATCTTTGCGGATTATGATGTGTCTTTTCGAGAACATACGGTTTTAGTCAAAACTTCAGAACCTATCAATAAGATGGTACAACAACAATCCCGAATTGTAAAAGGACTATTAATTGATGCCAATACAAATGATCCTATCATCGGAGCAAGCGTATGGATAAAAAACTCTACACAAGGAGTGATAACTGATGTGGATGGAGTTTTTACTATAACCGTATCAGGCATTTCTACGGTATTGGCTATTTCTTATTTAGGATATGAGAGTATAGAAATAGAAGTCGGAGATAAAACAGACCTAGGTGTTATAAAATTATCTTCATCTGAAGAATCTCTCGAAGAGGTTGTGGTTGTGGGTTATGGAACACAAAGAAAAGAAAGTGTGATTGGAGCCATTAGTAGCATCAATGTTGACCAATTAAAGGTTCCGACGAGTAAAATTAGCAATATATTAGCAGGAAGATTGGCAGGCGTAGTTTCCGTAACCCGTTCAGGAGAACCCGGAGCTGGCTCAGAATTTTATATAAGAGGCATTTCTACTTTTGGAGAAAATAAGAATCCTCTTGTACTTGTTGACGGAATAGAGCGCTCTCTAGATTTGGTGGATCCAGAGGATATCGAATCGTTTTCAATATTGAAAGATGCTACAGCAACTGCTGTGTATGGCGTGCGTGGGGCTAACGGCGTAATTATTATCACTACTCGAAAAGGCCAAGAAGGAAAGCCCCGAATTAACTTTCGTATCGAACGAGGACTTACCGGTCCGACTAGCATGCCTAAAATGGTAAATTCCGCGGAGTTCGCAGAAATGTACAATGAAGCGTCGAATAGCAATTATTACACACCTGACGTTATTGAGAAGTACCGGACTCATTCTGACCCGGATCTCTATCCCAATGTCAACTGGATTAAATCATTATATAACGATTATGCGCACAATACTCGCCTTAATATGAATGTTTCCGGTGGCGGTAGCATTGCCCGTTATTACATTGCCGGTTCTTTGTACGATGAAGGATCAATCTTCCAGACAGAGCAGAACAATACTTATAACTCTGCATTAAACTATAGCAAAGTGAATTTCAGGGCGAATATCGATATTAATGTAACGCCAACTACGGTATTAAACGCGAATCTGGCAAATGTATACGAGAAAAGGCTTCGCCCCGGTCACGCAATGGATGATATTTGGAGTTATGCTTTCTCCACTTCCCCAAACGCTTTTCCCGCTCGCTATTCCGATGGCCGTTTTTCCGGGCCGCAACAAGGTTCCGGATTCAATCCGTACAATCTATTGATGTACTCAGGCTATGCCAACGATTATTGGAATTCAGCTCAAGCACTAGTTGGTGTTACGCAGGATTTCGGGAGCCTTATTACCCCGGGATTAAAAGCAAACATTAAATTTTCGTGGGATGCTTATAACTCCGGTACCATTACTAGGGGCATTGAAGTGCAGCAATGGTTGGCGACAGGCCGTGATGAAAATGGAGAGTTAGAGTATAATGAAACACATCCGGGACAAGAAGCTTTAGGATACGAACGGATCCTCAATGGGAGAAGAACTTATTATTTAGAAGGCTCCATAACTTACGATAAACTCTTTGCCGGTAAGCACCGTGTTGGAGGTTTACTGCTATATAACCAGAAACAGTTGAACCAATTGAATGCAGATACAGGTTTAGGAAGCCTGCCTTACCGTAATCAAGGTATTGCCGGCAGGTTAACTTACAGTTTTAAGGATACTTATTTTGCTGAGGTCAATATGGGATATAACGGCAGTGAAAACTTCGCTCCAGGACATCGTTTCGGATTTTTTCCCGCGGGTGCTGTTGGCTATTTGGTTTCCAACGAAGATTTTTGGCACCCTATCAGTCATGTCGTTGATATATTCAAACTAAAATCTTCTTACGGATTAGTAGGAAACGACCAGATTGGTGGAAACCGCAGGTTTATTTATGAAGAAACAATTATTAGCGAAGATAACAATTATGCATTTGGTAGTACCGGACAAGAATCTAATCGCCGTCTTCGCCTCGAATACCCACCCAATCCTTACGTGAGCTGGGAAACGGCTTATAAATTTAATGTCGGTGCGGAGATATCCCTGTTCAAATCACTAAAGATTGAAGGTGACTATTTTCACGAAAATCGGGAAGGTATATTTATGCAAAGAGGAGGACTTGCCGGGTTGGTAGGTTTAACAACGATGCCTTATGTCAATATCGGAAAAATGAAAAATCAGGGATTCGATGGAACCCTGAGTTTTAACAGAGAAGTAGGAACCGTCAGTTTAACTGGATTGGCAAACTTTACCTATACAAAAAATACGATGATAGACAATGATGAACCTAACTGGAACTATACATACCGGAATCGTATAGGTAAGCCTTATCAGCAACCTTTCGGATTGGTAGCTTTAGGGTTGTTTGAAAGCCAGGAAGAGATAGACAATAGTCCTACGCAATCTTTCGGGGTGGTACGTGTAGGGGATATCAAATACTTGGACGTGAACGGGGATGGTGTTGTAGATCCTTCTGATGAAATTGCTATCGGCTATCCAGATGTACCCCAAATCAATTACGGATTCGGGATGACCGCCCAATGGAGGGGGTTCGATTGTTCCGTATTTTTTCAAGGGATCGGGCGTACTTCGCTTTTTGTCGGTGGAGGTTCAATATATGGATTTTCATCGGGAAGTTTATCCCGTGCTTCCATTAACAAAGATGTTTATATTCACCGCTGGACAGAGGATAATCCCGATCCGAGCGCGAAATATCCCCGGCTAGATACTCAGAGTAACCAGAATAACAACAGACAATCTACCTATAGAATGCATGACGCCAGCTTCTTGCGGTTGAAAAATGCAGAAGTGGGTTACACTCTGCCTCGGAATCTGATCGAAAAATTTTATGTGAGCGACCTGAGGGTATATCTATCAGGTGTAAACCTTCTTACATTTAGCCCATTCAAGCTTTGGGATCCGGAAAGAGGCGGAGGAGAAGGCGCTGCTTATCCGCCCAATAAAATGTTCACAATGGGGTTAAATATCTATTTCTAAATAAAATATTAAAATCACGAGAATATGAGAATAATCAATATAGTATTAGGTTGCATTCTTCTGAGTGGCGTTTTTTATTCGTGCGACAGCTATCTGGACAAAGAAGAAGAGCTTCCGATGAGTTTTGAGAAAATATGGGAGAACCGGACCTATATAACACAATCGCTCAGTAATGTTTGGGGGTATATGACCGATCCGTCGAATATGGTGGATTCGCACCCGTTTATCGGTGCTTCCGATGAAGCTTCGGCGACATACAACAGAGAGTACCGGAATATGAACTTCGGAACATGGAACCCGACGAGCGTGCCTTATAATAAATGGAGCCAATATTACAGGGGGATACGGGAAGCCACGATTTTCATGCAGTACGCTCCCGACGCGCCCGCACCTAATCTTACTTCGGCTGAACGTGAACAGTGGCCAGTGGAGGCTCGTTTCGCGAGAGCGTATTACTACTACCAGTTGATGCAGATGTATGGCCCTGTTATTTTACTGTATGATGAGATTCTGGATTTTAACCAACCGATAGCCGATTTGCAGCGTCCCCGCAACACTATGGACGAATGTGTTGAATGGGTGACCGCGGAATTAAACGCGTGTGCAGAACTATTACCCGCAAAACAACCGACACAATATTATGGTAAACCTACAAAGGGAGCTTGCAAGGCCATTATATCCGAGTTATTGCTTTTTTATGCCCGTCCTTTATTTAATGGCAATTTGCTATATGCAGATTTGGCGAACCCAGATGGTTCTCTTATATTTCCCGGTATTGCCACGGTTGATAATAACCGATGGAAGTATGCGGCAGATGCAGCAAAAGAAGTTATCGACATGAATCTTTACGATTTATATAAGGTTGAAACCTACGGAAAAATAGATCCGTTGAAATCCTATCAAGGAGTATTCCTGAATTTGTGGAACGACGAAATTATCTGGGGGCGTTATCTGAACGGCTATCTTGCTCGTGTCCACACTACCCCACGTGTCGCCGGAGGTACGGCTTTTGGCGGAGTAGGGCCTACCCAGCAACAAGTTGATGCTTACGCGATGAAGAATGGGAGATATCCTATTACCGGCTATTTTCCTGACGGAAGACCGGTTATAGATCAGGCTTCAGGTTATGAAGAGGAGGATTTTTTCAATTTCGAACATCCTATTGATGGAGGTGGGGTAAAATCCACCTATAAGATGTATAAGGATAGGGAGCCTCGTTTTTACGCCACGGTACTTTGGAGCGGGTGTAAAGTGCCTTATGCCGGTTCTTCTTCCATTGTGAATTTCGGATTCAACGGAAATTCGGGTGGCGGTGTCAGCCACGACTATCCCAAACCGGGATATATGACACGGAAATGGACAGATCCAACACTCAATACAGCTGCTGGGCAGTGGGGAAATATCACGTGGCCTATTTTTCGTTATGCTGAAATATTGCTCAATTATGTGGAGGCCTTGAATGAATACGATCCTTCCCATGCCGATATTTTGCCATATTTGAATTTGGTCCGTGAGCGTGCTGGAGTACCCGATATTGAGGACGTGTATCCCGAAGCGGTAGGTAATCAGAAAATGATGCAAGAATTAATTCGCCGAGAACGCCGTGTAGAACTGGCTTTTGAAAATAAGCGCTTTTTCGATACGCGTACGTGGATGATAGCGGAGGAAGTGGATGCCGGCCCCATGTGGGGCATGAATACCTCTTCTGCAGCTCCCTCATCGAATGCCACCCAAACACCCGCCGCGTTTTGGGATCGTACGGTATTCGAAACAAGGATATTCGATAAAAAACACTATTTATACCCGTTCGGTCAAAGTGAATTGGACAGGAACAAATTAATTACTCAGAATTATGGATGGTAAAAAGGATTGTATTATGCGAAATAAATTTCTGTATGCTATAATTATCGGGTTTACTTTAAGCATTGTAGGTTGTGAGGATACCCGATTGAACGACATTACGCCGCCAAAGGTATATATTCCGCAAAGCGGAGAAATAGAGCAAACCGTTTATAAAACAGGAGAACCGTTTGTATTTCGTTTAGGAGTATATAAAACCGGATACGATAATGTAGAATCCACGGCTTCGGTAGATGTTCTGAGTGAGGACGAGCTGCAGGTCTATAATACTGAAAACAACCGCAACTATAAACGGATACCCGATAATTGCTTCCAGCTTGCCGGGGGGAATGAAAGTTATGTTGTAAAGTTCTCCAAAGGTAACCGTCTGGAATATGTAGATATTACTCTCGATTACGATGCCATAGAACAATTAGCCGATTTCGATAAAGACAATTCAAAACAGTATGTTGTTCCGGTAAGCGTTGTCCACTCAAATTTAGAAATAAATGAAGATAAAGAAGTGGCATTTATTAAGCCACTGATTCGGGATCCGTTTATTTATTTCCAGAATACGGAGTCTTCCGTTGTTATTGAAACAACTTCGAATTCTGACAGTTATCAGCAGAATTTAGTTTTGGCGGTAGATTTCGTCAATCTGTGGGATATCTCTGTGGATTTAGAAGTTAATGAAATGTTGGTTGATGTATATAATAACGAAAATGGCACAGATTTGAAGTTATTGCCGACATCCGCCTACACTATTTCGCCGAATCCAGCCGTTATTAAAAACGGGAACAAGACCACTACTGTTTCAGTTGATTTTTCGAAAGACAATATTGATTATGACGACTTTTTGTTACCTGTCTTTATAAAAGAGACGTCAAGGTTTGTATCCGATATAGAACAGAATGTACATTACGTAACGGTTTCCCGTCCGGCTCCTCGCTTAGACCGGAGAGGCTGGACAATTATTGATGTTTCTTCGGAAGAACCTTCGGGAGAAGGAGTCGGTAACGGAACGGCATCTTGTGTATTGGATGGAACTGTTGCAACTTACTGGCATAGTCAGTGGGCGGGAGGTACGGGTCAATTACCCCATCATTTTACAATCGATATGCAAAAAACGGTAACTGTAGCTTCTGTGGATTTACAGCGTCGTCAAGACCAGCGTGATGCTTACCGGGGTAAAATTTATATCAGCGAGGATAACGATACCTTTACACAGATAGGGGATTTTGAAATGGCGGAGGTAAACGAACCTCAGACATTTCGGGTTACAACATCCCCCGGGCGTTATCTGAAGATAGAGATTACGGAAAGTCGTCGTGCTCCTTATGCTAATTTGGCGGAAGTATATGCAAGGGGTGTGGAATAGAACAAGATTCTGATAAAAAGCATACATTTGGGAGAAGCTCAATTTTATAATAAAGCTTCTCCCATTTATCGATTTTTTAATGTGTTACTCGTATATTTTATTTGTATGATCGTTTAATAGAAAGCAAATGAGAAATTAATTAAAACTTTAGATATAATATAAATAATGAGAACAATATCTTTGTTTTTCCTGTTATTTATGCTTGTTTTGAGTTCAATCCGTGTTTTGAATTTGTCGGAATCAGCTACATGTGCAGACTACCCTTGCTGATTATATTGAAACTTCTAAAAGAGGTATTCAATGATAAACATCGTATGTAATATATCATTGATGGAGAAAAAGGAACAGTTTTTCATTTTATTCGCTTGGAAAATCTTTTAGATTTAAGTATTTTTGCGACAAATAAGGATCGTAAAGTTATATACAGAATAACGATAGAATTGGAAAAAGAGTTCCGCAAAAAGATGTGGATAAAAAAGTAAAGTAAGCATAAATGAAAAAAACTTATTTAAAGCACATCGCTTTGTAGGGTGTTTCACATGGAATAAATTCCCGCTTGTTTATCAAAGACGTATAAGGGATGAGTCGAATTAGAACTTTTTATGGCACTGATTATTAAGAGTGAATGGATTATGACGCGTGATATTTGAAAATATGCTGGTTTCCCGATGAACAGATTTTTCAATTATAATCCGGAGCAAACGGATAAACACAGCATAATATCGTACAAGAGTTGATAAAAACTTTTCCTGTATTAAAATTATTGGAATTGGCAGTGAGGGCAGGAATAAATCCAGTATCGATACCCCATTATACCTGCAATGTGAAAAACTTTTCGGAAAAGCTTAAAAAAGAAATTGAGAAAGTCTCCCATCAATTGGGAAAAGAATGGCAATCAGTAAGTTTATAAATATATACAGTTATTAAAAACAAATCCTATGCAAAAACGAATTATTTTAGCCGCCTTTTTATGGGCAATCATTTTATTCGTGGGCTGCGCGAGTGGCTCGAAGGCTCCCAAAGAGGAGAAAGACATATTTCAACCGATCTTGACTGACATCCCTGAACGCCCTGCGGGACAAAAGGATGTCCTGGGATTGGTAACTCCCAAACTCGATACCGTGCGTGTGGGTTTCATTGGCTTAGGCATGCGTGGTCCCGGTGCCGTACAACGTTTTACCCATATCCCCGGAACGAAAATTGTCGCTCTCTGTGATTTACATGCCGACAGGGTGGAGAAATCTCAACAGATTCTGGACAACGCGGGCTTGCCGCGTGCGGCAGAATACAGTGGCAGTGTAGATGCTTGGAAGCAACTTTGCAAGCGCGACGATATTAACTTGGTCTATATCGCCACCGACTGGAAACATCATGCCGAGATGATGATTTATGCCATGGAACAGGGTAAACATGTCGCATGCGAAGTTCCTGCCGCCATGAACTTAGATGAAATATGGAGAGTGATTAATATGGCTGAGAAAATGCAGGTACATTGCATGCAACTCGAAAATTGTGTGTACGATTTCTTCGAACTTACTACGCTGAATATGGCTCAACACGGACTCTTCGGGGAGGTGTTGCATGCGGAAGGCGCTTATATTCACAATCTGGCCGAATACTGGGATATGTACGAGGGCGATTGGCGAATGGAATATAACCGCAAGCATCGCGGCGACGTCTATGCGACACATGGCTTAGGCCCTGTTTGTCAGGTATTGGATATTCACCGCGGCGATAAAATGAATTATCTGGTAGCGATGGATACGAAACCGGTAAATATTCCGGAATATCTGATAGAAAAGAGGGGAATGGATCGCGACAGTGCGTATCAGGTTGCCAACGGACAACATACCATGACCATTATCCGTACGGAAAAGGGAAAGACGATACAAATTCAACACGATGTCGCGTCGCCCAGGCCTTACAGCCGCATGTATCAGGTGAGCGGAACCAAAGGATTTGCCAACAAGTATCCGGTTGAGGGTTATGCGTTGGAGGGCGAGGCGTTGCAAGATGGGACGGTAGCGAATCATGAAGATTTGAATACCCACTCGTTTGTGTCGGAAAAAGTGAAGAAAGAGTTAATGAATAAATACAAACACCGCATCCTCCAAGAACTGGAAGCGAAAGCTAAAGAAGTAGGCGGACACGGCGGAATGGATTTTATTATGGATTATCGCTTGGTGTATTGCCTGCGAAACGGATTACCACTCGATATGGATGTGTATGATTTGGCCGAATGGTGCTGTTTGGCCGATTTGGGGCATATCTCTATAGAAAATAACAGCGCTCCGGTAGCCGTTCCTGACTTTACGCGTGGAAACTGGAACAAAATTCAAGGTTACCGGCACGCTTTTGCCGATTAATGCTGACTGAAGGTGTCGCTTGGAAGCGGTTAGACGGTAGCCGATTCCAAGCAGCACCTCCAGTGAGTTAATACACCAGATTCATTCGATGTTCTTCAGCCAGTCGGCGCATATTCAGTATCGCATACCGCATCCGTCCCAGGGCCGTATTGATGCTTACTCCGGTAGTATCGGCGATTTCCTTGAAACTCATATCTTGATAGTAACGCATCTCGAGCACTTCCCGCTGTGATTCGGGTAAAAACCGAATAAGCTTTTTCACATCGTTTAAAATCTGTGCTTTGACCAATTCCATCTCAATGGTGTCGTCGCTGAATTTGGGATTATTGAACAAATCCGTTTCGTACTCATCGTTCGAGATCGTTTTTTCGTTTTGTTCTTGTCGGAAATAATCGATAATCAAGTTGTGCGCGATACGATTGATCCACGCGCGAAATTTCCCTGTTTCGGTATAGCGTCCCTGACGGATCATGGTGATCGCTTTCATGAAGGTTTCCTGAAAGATATCTTCCGCCACGTCATTATTACGGACCGAATAAAAAATGTAATTGAAAAGAGATTGCTTATGCCTGTTCAACAGTATATCGAACGCATCATTATTGCCTTGGGCATACAATACGACCAACTCTTCGTCGATCAGAGTCTTGTAAGTATCCATTACTTTACTGCTTTAAATATAAATAATCATTTAATTGAGTAAAGACATTTCAATAGGCAATGTAGTTTTTTGTTTGATTTTGTAATGAGTGCAAAGAAACACCAAAAAATCGAAAAGGACAAACATCGTCTGTTAAATTTAAGTCGGCGGACAATTTTTTACCGCACCTTTTACAAAAGAAATACGTATCTTTGAAATTCATTCATCGAAACCAATATGTCGAAATAAGAATTACAATACGTAGCAGATGTTTACACAACAAGATTTAGATCAATTACAAAATAAAGGGATTTCTACGACTCAAATAGAGAAACAGTTAGTTTATTTTCGTGACGGATTTCCCTATCTTTCCATAGTGGCGGCCGCTTCTGTCGATAAAGGTATTTTACAGGTTGCGGAAGACGATGAGCCGCATTATCAGGAAGCGTGGCGTCATTTCTTAAAGGGAAATAAAAAGGTGGTGAAGTTTGTTCCGGCTTCCGGAGCCGCCAGCCGCATGTTTAAAGATCTCTTCGCTTTTTTAGATGCCGATAACAAGGAACCCGTAAAAGAGTCCGAGAAGTTGTTTTTCGAGCATATCCGGCAGTTCGCTTTTTTTGATCAGCTGAACACCACCTGCGAGAAACATTATGGCGAGAACATTTCGTCGCTTTGTGCCGATGGGCGGTATAAAGACGTGGTGAAGGCGTTGTTAGATGCCGATGGGTTGAATTACGGCAATTTGCCTAAAGGATTGTTGTCGTTTCACTCTTACCCGGAAGGAAATCGTACCCCGGTGGGCGAACATCTGACCGAAGGGACGTATTATGCAAAGGACAAAGATGATAACGTGCGGGTGCATTTTACGGTATCGGCAGAGCATCAGGCGCTCTTCGAATTATTGGTCGCCGCCCGTAAACCGGTTTATGCCCATAAGCTTCACGTGACGTTCGAGGTCGGGTTTAGCGTCCAAAAAACCGCTACCGATACGTTGGCGGTGGATAAAAACAATGAGCCGTTCCGAAATGAAGACGGGTCGTTATTGTTCCGGCCGGGAGGCCATGGAGCGCTTATCGAAAATCTCAATGATATTGATGCGGATGTGATTTTTATCAAAAATATTGATAATGTCGTCCCCGATCGGTTAAAGGAAAATGAAGCCCGATATAAAAACCTGCTGGCCGGGGTATTGGTTGATATGCAAAGCCGTGGCTATCACTATTTGCAAAAACTCGATCAAGGAAATTATACGGCTGAGGATTTGGCTGAAATGTTGTCGTTTACCGAAAATGAATTGTGCATTTCGCATCCTCGTGATTTTGATTCGGATGAGGTGTTGGCGGTGTATTTGCGCGAGAAGCTCGATCGTCCGTTCCGGGTATGCGGCATGGTGAAAAATGTCGGCGAACCGGGAGGAGGTCCTTTTCTTGCAGTCAACAGGGATGGAACGATCTCGCCGCAGATTCTGGAGAGTTCACAAATTAACAAAGAGGATGTCCAAGCGTTGAATGCATTCAAAAACGGATCCCATTTCAATCCGGTCGATTTAGTGTGCGGGTTAAGAAATTACCGAGGAGAAAAATATGATCTGACCCGGCATGTCGACCCCGATACCGGTTTTATTTCGCTTAAATCGAAAAATGGAAAAGAATTGAAAGCATTGGAGTTACCCGGACTATGGAATGGCGCCATGAGCGACTGGAATACGGTTTTTGTGGAAGTGCCTATCAGTACGTTTAATCCGGTGAAAACGGTCAATGACCTGCTGCGCGCCGAGCATCAGTAAAACGCGGATATGGGATAACCACTATCGAGGGCGTCGCTTCAGGCGACAATCTCGATGGTTCGACAAAAGGCTAAAATAGTGAGGACAATCGGATATCCATATTTGTTGGCAGCGGTACTAATGCTGTGCACGATGTCTTGCCGGAGGGCCGCATTGAGTGACGCCCGGCAGCAATACCTGCGCGGGGAATATCATACCGCCGGTGAAACGTACCGCCGGTTATACCGGCAGACACCCCGCGGAGAGAAGGCTTTACGTGGGGTAATTGCTTATGAAATGGCTGAAAACTACCGGAAGATCAACCACACCGTGCGTGCCTCCGTGGCCTACAACAACGCTATCCGTTACGAATATCCCGACACGCTGATGTATTTTCGATATGCTCAAATGCTGCACGAAGAAGGGAAATATCCGCAAGCCGTCGAAGCTTACCGGCGTTATCTCGACCTGTCTCCCGGCGATATTCTTGGGCTAAACGGACTGGAGGGCGCTTCGCGTGCGCCTGTGCTCATTACGAGTCCAAGCCGTTATCAAGTGCGGAAGATGGACGTGTTCAATTCGCGTCGGGGCGAGTTTAGTCCGATGTTTTCTCCCGGTGGCGAGGCCTTGTATATCACCTCGTCGCGCGATGATGCCCGTGGGGACAGCATTAGTCCGGTTACGGGTCTCAAGAATAATGATTTCTTCCTTGCTGTGCGGAATGCCCGCGGTGAATGGCAGAAACCAGATGTGCTGGAGTCGGAATTGAATACGGAGTTCGATGAGGGTACGCCTTCGTTTCCGGCTGACGGGGAATATATGTATTATACGTTTAGTCCGGTCGAAACCGGTAAGCCGGCCCTTACCCGAATCTATGTCTCGCGCCGCGTGTCGGGACAATGGTCTGCCGGACAACCGATGACGCTCGATGGTGGCGATACGTTATCGGTGTTTGCCCATCCGGCGATCTCGCTTTCGCGCGAAACGCTGTATTTCGTATCCGACAGGCCGGGCGGATACGGCGGAAAGGACATCTGGCGGGCGAGCCTTAATGAAAACAATGCCGTATTGTTTATGCAAAACATGGGACCCGAAATCAATACTCCCGGCGACGAACTGTTTCCCTATGTGCGAAACGATAGTACGCTCTATTTCTCTTCCGACGGCCATCCTGGTATGGGCGGACTCGATCTGTTTCGAGCCGTGTTCCGCAACGGCCGCTGGCAAGTCGATAATATGCGCTATCCCGTAAACTCGGCGGCTGACGACTTCGGCATCACTTTCGGGAAAGAAGGCGAAAAAGGTTTTTTCAGTTCCAATCGCAACGATGCGCGCGGATACGATCATATTTACTCGTTCGATTACCGTTTTGCCGAAACGCTTGCCGAAGGGTTTGTCGCCGACCGTGAAAAAGAACTCATTCCGGGCGCAGCGATCGCCGTCATTGGTAGTGACGGCTCGCAGCAACGCTTTACCTCCGACCGGAAGGGCATGTACCGCTTTCCGGTGCAGCGAGGCGTACAGTATGTGTTGATGGCTTCGGCTGAGGGTTTCCTCAACAGTAAAAAAACAGTGCGTACCGATGCGGAAGAAAAAGACACGATATATTATGCCGACTTTATCCTCACGTCTTATACCGAACCGGTGATTCTCGAACATATTTTTTACGATTTTGATAAGGCGACGTTGCGTTCCGACTCGAAAGCAGGACTCGACGAGTTGATAGCCTTACTGAATGATAACCCTTCGGTGGCCATCGAACTTTCGGCGCATACCGACCGTAAGGGAACGGAAGAATACAACCGCGATCTGTCGCTTCGCCGGGCGCAGTCTGTGGTAAAATACCTTACGGCTCACGGCATCGATTCCGAGCGACTGTCGGCTGCCGGCTATGGCAAGAGCAATCCCAAAACCGTGACGAAGAAGCTCGCTGCACAGTTTGATTTTCTGAAAGAAAACGATATACTTATCCCCGAATTCATCGAACAACTACCGCCGGAGCAGCAAGCCGTAGCCGACCAAATCAACCGCCGCACGGAGTTTCGCGTGACCGATACGAATTTCGGATTATATTGATGCGAAAGGCATATTTTTTGCTACATTTGCACACACTACTATACAGGTGAAAATGGCATATATTGATTACTATAAAATATTAGGTGTCGATAAAAACGCGTCCGCCGACGAAATTAAGAAGGCGTATCGTAAGTTGGCGCGTAAGTTGCACCCGGATTTGAATCCGAATGACAAAGACGCGCACCGTAAGTTTCAGGAGCTTAACGAGGCCAACGAGGTGTTGAGCGATCCTGAAAAACGTGCCAAATACGATAAGTACGGCGAAAACTGGGAGCATGGCGAAGAGTACGAAAAAGCCCAACAGCAGTACCGGCAGCAGTGGTCATCGCAGTCGCCTGGAGGAAGTCAGACATTCTATACCGAAGGGGATTTTGGCGATGACGATTTTTCGGAATTCTTCCATTCCATGTTCGGTAGCGGTTTCGGTTCACGCCAGAGCAGCCGTAGCAGCCGTAAGTTCAAAGGCGGCGATTACCGGTCGGAGTTACATCTGACACTTCGTCAGGCCATGCACACGCATCAGCAAACCTTGACGGTCGACGGAAAGAATATCCGCATCACTATTCCTGCCGGTGTGGCAAACGGTCAAGTCATTAAACTGACCGGATACGGACAGCCCGGCGTGAACGGCGGCCCTAACGGCGATTTATACATTACATTTTCCATTGAAGACGACGCGGTATTCAAACGATTGGGAGACGATGTGTATAGCGAAGCTTCGATCGATCTGTATACCGCCGTGTTGGGAGGCGAAATCACGATTAATACGCTCGACGGGCAAGTGAAAATGACCGTTAAGCCCGGCACGCAGCTCGATGCGAAGTTGCGCCTGAAAGGGAAAGGATTCCCCGTATACAAGCAAAACGGCCGCTTCGGGGATCTGTATGTTACGCTGAAAATCCTTCTTCCTCAAAATCTTTCAGACAGGGAAAAAGCGTTATTTACCGAATTATCAAAAATCAGAAGACAATGAGCGGAAACAGATTATTATACAGCGAGTGCCTGAGGATTTACGAGGTGGAAGAGACGTTTATCGATTCGTTGCAGGAGTCGGGCTTGATTGATATCGTCGATCAGGATAACGACCGCTTTATAGAGTACGACGATCTTTCCGAGCTCGAACAGTTTATCCGTTGGTATTACGACATGGATATCAATGTAGAAGGTATTGAGGCGCTTCATCACATGTTGGCGCGTGTACGGTCGTTGCAATCCGAACTCAACGAGTTGCGCAACGAATTGCAATTTTATAAATCTTTGGAGCATTGATATGCGGGTATCGGCCAAACTGATGTATTTGTGGCTCTTTGTGTGGGGGACGCTTTCGCTCGCCGCTCAGGAGTTGAATGCGGTGGTGACGATCGACAGTCGTGCCATACAGCGTTCCGACCGGCAGTTGTTTACTTCCATGCAAGAAGCGGTGCATACGTTTATCAATGACCGGCAGTGGACACGCACCGGCTTTCGCGCCAATGAGCGTATCGATTATTCTTTCACGATCGTACTCAAAGAAATGACGTCGGACAACACGTTCAACGCCGAGTTGCTGGTGCAATCGCGCCGCCCGGTGTATAATGCCACCTACGCCACTCCTTTGCTGAACTTCCGCGATACCGAATTTTCATTCGACTATATGGAATATCAGCCTTTGGAATATCAACCCGACCGTATAACCGGAAACTTACAGGCGACGCTCGCTTTTTATATCTATTTGATCATTGGGCTCGATTTCGATTCGATGTCGCCTCTTGGGGGTTCAGACTATTTTCGGACCATGCAACAGATTGTGCAGCAAGTGCAACCAAATAATTGGGCGGGATGGGAATCGCGAGGCAAAAATCGTAACCGCTATGCATTGGCACAGGCTTTCTCCGATGCTTCGCAGGAGTCTTTCCGCAATATGTGGTATTCTTATCATCGGTTGGGGCTCGATCGCCTGGCTGATTATCCCGACGACGCTCGCCGTACCGTGGCTGAGGCCGTACCGGTATTGGCGTCGCTGTATACGCAACGTCCTACATCGGCTTTGCTAACGGTATTCGGCGATACCAAGCTTGGTGAACTGTGTAATGTGTTATCGACCGCTGTTGCAAGCGAAAAGCAGAACGCATACAACACGTTGCAACGGATTTATCCGACACGGACCCGCGAACTGGAAAAAATCAAGCAATCCAACTAATAACAGTCTTATGCTTACTTCTCTGGCTATACAAAATTATGCACTTATCGACTCGTTGACGATTCGGTTCGACAACGGCTTCTCCGTGATCACCGGCGAGACCGGTGCGGGGAAGTCTATCATACTGGGCGCCCTGTCCCTTATTCTGGGGCAACGCGCTGAAACGCGCTACATCAAACAGGATGAGGCGAAATGTATTGTCGAGGGTGTATTCGACATTTCGAAATACGATTTAAAAGACTTTTTTGAACAGCACGATTGGGTGTATGACGGCGACGAATGCATCCTGCGTCGCGAAATATGGGCAAACGGCAAGTCTCGCGCTTTTGTGAACGATTCGCCGGTGTATCTGAACGACCTGAAAGAACTGGGCGAACGGCTCATCGATATTCATTCGCAACATCAAAATCTTTCGCTCAACGACAACCTTTATCAATTGAATGTTGTGGATTTAATCGCCGGCACGGCAAAAGAAAAATCGGCCTTCTCCGTTGCTTTCTCTCGTTACCGGACATTGGAAAAGAATTTGTCGATGTTGCGCGAACAGTCGCGTACAAACAAGGAGGAAGAGGATTATTTGCGATTTCAGCATGCCGGCTTATCCGAGGCCGATCTCGAAGAAGAGGAGCAGGAACGGTTGGAAGCTGAATTGGAGGCGATCACCCATTCCGAAGAAATTAAATCGGGTTTGTTTTCCGCTACGTCTTTGTTATCGGGTGATGATTCGAATGTCGAATCGCTTTTGCGGTCGGTATTGGAGTCTCTGCGTTCGGTAGAGCGCGTCTTTCCCGATGCTGCAGCATTAGCGGGCAGGGTAGAATCGGCCTATATCGACCTGAAGGATGTGCGTGCCGAGGCGGAAGGGTTGTTCGAAGCCGTTGATTTTGATCCGGAACGGCAACAGGTGGTGGAGGATCGGCTCAGCTTGATATATGATTTGGAGAAAAAGCATTCGCTTGCGACAGTCGGCGAACTAATCGAATTGCGGGAAAATATCCGCCGTAAACTCGAGAACATCGATTCACTCGATGAACAAATAACGGCATTGGAAAACGATGTGGCGGCTGCCCGGCACACGATGCTCGACACTGCCGCAGCCCTGAGCAAAAAGCGACAGGCTGCGGCTCCTACCATCGAAAAACAACTGATCGAAAGGTTATCGTACCTGGGAATGCCGAACGCACGCTTCAAGGGTGCGTTCACGGCAAGGGAAACGCCCGATGCTACCGGTTCCGATTATATTCAGTTCCTTTTCTCGGCGAACAAGAATACTGCTTTACAACCCGTCTCGCAGATTGCCTCGGGAGGAGAGATTTCTCGTGTGATGTTGGCTGTCAAATCGATGGTTGCCGGAGCTACGGCTCTTCCGACGATTATCTTCGATGAAATAGATACGGGCACATCGGGCGAGATTGCCGAAAAGATGGGGCTCATCATGCACGAAATGAGTCGTCGTATGCAGGTTGTCGCGATCACTCACCTTCCTCAGATTGCATCGAAAGGCGATGCGCACTTTGTCGTATACAAAGAAGAGTCTGGAGATTCCGTGATGACGCAGATGAAGCGTTTGTCTCATTCCGAACGTATAGAAGAGATTGCCCGTATGCTTAGCGGGGCGGATATTACCGCGCAGGCGATAGAAAATGCCAAGGTGATGCTGAATATGAATTGACAATTGACAATGGATAATGGACAATGGATAATGGACAATGAACAATGGATAATGAAAAAATGATGAAAGAAAAAGAAATGCTCTTTGGCATACGTGCCGTTATTGAAGCGGTGCAAGCCGGAAAAGATATTGATAAAGTGCTGGTGAAGCGCGAACTACAGGGTGAACTCTTTAAAGAGTTGCAATCGGTGTTGCGCGAGTATGAAATACCTATGCAAAAGGTGCCCGTGGAGCGCATCGATAGAATCACCCGTAAAAATCACCAAGGGGTAATTGCGTTCACCTCGGCTGTTACTTATCAGAAACTCGAACAGATTGTGCCCCTTTTGTATGAAGAGGGCAAGGTGCCGTTTATCGTCGTATTGGACGGTATTACCGATGTGCGGAATTTCGGCGCGATTGCCCGTACGTGCGAAGTGGCGGGTGTCGATGCCATTGTCATTCCGGCCCGGGGGAGCGTCACCGTAAACGCCGACGCCATTAAAACGTCGGCAGGAGCGTTACATACCATACCGGTGTGTAGGGAGCAAAACCTCAAAGAGGCTATCGTCTTTCTGAAAAACAGCGGGATTAAAGTGGTGGCTGCAACCGAGAAAGCATCCCTCACGTATACCGATACCGATCTTTCGCTTCCTGTTGCCGTCTTAATGGGTGCTGAAGATACGGGCGTTTCCCCCGAAAATCTGCGTGTCTGCGACGAGTTGGTTCAAATACCGCAGTATGGCACCATACGTTCCCTCAATGTGTCGGTGGCTGCCGGGGTTATGATCTATGAAGTTATCCGACAAAGAAGCATTAAATAAAGATTCCTATAATTTGTATAAGGACAATGAGCAATACCATGGCTATAGGATAAACCGTTGCATAGGCAAGACTCGGGGCATTACTGTCGGTCATCGAATCGATAGCTGCCAGTCCGGGTGTGCTCGTTATACCCCCGACGATCGTTCCCAGTAATTCCAAAGCATTTACTTTCAGCACATAATATCCGAATAATCCCGCAATAATCATCGGAAGCAACGTAATGATAGCGCCTAACCCCAGATATAGTAATCCATAGGTTTGAAAAGTGGATACCAAATTCGCTCCCGCCGATGTACCGACTTCGGCAAGAAAGAGCAAAAGCCCCAGTTGGCGTAGCAGTTGGTTCGAACCATCAGACATTGTCCATAAAATCGGCCCTGTTTTTCCGATTTTACTCAATACCAAGGCCATAATCAAAACGCCGCCGGTCAATCCCAGAGAAAAAGAAAATGAATCGGCAAAGGAAATATTCAGTTGTCCTAATAAAATGCCTAATACAATACCCATTGCAATGGGGAAAAAGTCTGTGTTGGACAACTTTTTTTCATCATTACCGATCAATACACTTACATCCTTCACATTTTCGAGTTCGCCGACAACGGCCAATTTATCACCGAATTTAATCTTCAAATCGGGGGAAGGAGATAATACAATTCCGCTTCGGCGAATATGGGTGACATTACAACCGTACGCGGCGGTAAGATTTAAAGCCCCTAATGTCTTGTCCACTATTTGCTTATTGGTAACAAGAAGCGATTCCATCACTTGATTGTTTTCAACAGGAAGAGTGATATCTGCCCGTTCACCGATAAGTAATTCGAGTTGCTTTAAAGAATTTTCCGTCCCCACAGCCTTTACAATATCACCCTCTTGGAGCCGGGTTTTAGCCCTAGCAATGCCCACGGTACCATCGTGTACATATCGAGAAATCATAGCTCCTGTCATGGCGCGTATTTGTAATTCCTCCAGTGATTTTCCGAAGACCGTGGCATTCTTCACTTTCAGCACCCTGTTTTTCACTTCTGGATAAGCCTCTTTTGTTTTCATCTCCATTTTTCGTTCTTCTTCTCTCAGATCGACCTTGAAAATCTTAGGAAACAACTTTACAAACAAAATCACTCCGATAACGCCAAACGGATAGGTAATACCATATGCAATGGAGACAAGAGGCGAATCGCTGATATCGATGGCCGTTGCAAGTCCGGGTGTACTGCTCAGCGCGCCGGCTATAAGTCCGATAATACCGGGCGTTTCCACCCCGAAAGCATATCCCAGCGCTACGCCTGTAATACCCGCACAAGAGACCAGTAAAACAGCTATCAGGATGATGTTTCGCCCATTTTTACGAAAAGCGTCAAAAAAACCGGCGCCCGATTGTATACCGATCGTAAAAATAAAAAGAACCAATCCGAAGTTGCCTAATGCTTCCGGAATAATTACACCAAAGTGCCCGAATAATAAGGCGATGAAAATAACGGCGGAGGAATCTAATGAAATCCCTTTTATTTTGATATGCCCCAGCATGAATCCGAGAGCGATGATTAAAAAAACGGAAAAGTATGAGTTCTGCAACAAAGACTCAATCATAATAAAGTATACATTTTATGAGAGTGAGGAATTAAACCGCGAAGTTATTACATATCTGTTAGGGATGCAAATAAAAAGCCCTGCCAATTCAAAAATTGCAGGGCTTCTCTGTTTTTTTTCTCTTTATTTTACTGCGGAGGAAGAGGGATTCGAACCCCCGGAAGCTCTCACTTCAACGGTTTTCAAGACCGCCGCGATCGACCACTCTGCCATCCCTCCTAAAAAGTGGTTGCAAAGATATAATAATTTTTCGGAGTAAAAAATTTTTATAGTGTGTTTTCCCTTACGGTTGTAAAGGAAATAGCTTCGAAACAAAAAAAATAATTATCTTTGTCCAAAAGAATAGAACTACATGCAATTTAATGAACTTCCTCTTTGTGATGCGCTTTTAGAAGGATTGGAGTCAATGAACTTTAAAGAGACTACTCCGGTACAAGAATTAGCAATTCCAGTCATTCTGAATAAACGCGATGTGATCGCTTGTGCGCAAACGGGAACGGGTAAAACAGCCGCTTTTTTATTGCCGTTAATTAACAATCTCCAGACCGAAGCGCACGACGAACGGAAGGTAAACGCCATCATTATGGCGCCTACCAGAGAACTGGCGCAACAAATCGATCAGCAGATGGAAGGTTTTTCCTATTTTACGCCGTTTTCTTCTGTGGCTGTTTATGGGGGAAACGATGGAGAGGCATGGGAGGTTCAAAAGCGAGGGTTGGTAAATGGTGCGGATGTGGTGATTGCTACACCCGGGCGATTGCTTTCGCATATCAACCTCTATAATATCGATTTTTCAGGCGTCAAGTATTTTATTTTGGATGAAGCCGACAGAATGTTGGACATGGGCTTCTTCGATGATATCATGAAGATTGAAAAGCTCCTGCCCAAAGATCGCCAAACAATCATGTTCTCGGCAACAATGCCTTCTAAAATACAGCAATTGGCTAAAACGATTCTGCGGGATCCCGAAGAAATTGCAATTGCTGTTGCACGTCCACCCGAAACCATCTTGCAATCGGCTTATATTTGTTATGATGCGCAAAAGATAGGCATCGTCGAATCGTTGTTTAAAGAAAAAAGGCCAAAAAAGGTGATCTTGTTTTCGGGATCGAAACAAAAGGTGAAAGATATCTCAAAGATATTGATCCGGATGGGGGTGTCATCGGGAGAGATGCATTCCGATTTGGATCAGTTGCAGCGGGACCGCGTCATGCATGAATTCCGTAACGAGCGGATCGATATTCTTGTTGCTACCGATATTGTAGCCCGGGGAATAGATATAGACGATATCACGTTGGTTATTAATTTCGATGTACCGTATGAGGTAGAAGACTACGTTCATCGTATCGGTCGGACGGCTCGCGCGGGCGATTCGGGCATGGCGATTACATTTGTTTCCCCGGAAGAGCAGTATCGCTTTGCCCAGATAGAAAAATTCCTCCAAAAAGAAATCTACAAGATACCGGTTCCTCCTGAACTCGGAGAAGCGCCTGTTTACGACCCGATGAATCAGCCTAAAAAGAAAAGGCCGTCTTCCGGAGGTAAGCGGAATTTCAGGAACAAAGGCAAAAAGAATAACAGCCGAGGAAAAAGCACAGAGGAAAACAAAAACCAAAAGGATCGCCACAATAGGTCGCGAAGCCGGCCTGACAAGAATCAAACCGGCTTCTGACAGCGTTTGCAAGCAAAAGGAAGCTTATGCTTTACAAACTTCCGCTTTCTGTTCCTGAGAAATAGTTTCCATTCCTCTGAAGATCGCTTTCTCATTCATCGGCAAGAGATGATGATGCCTTTCGGGAAGCGACTTTCTCAACCCTTCGATGACATTTTCGACCTGTACCATGGGCGCAACTTTCAATAAACCTCCTAACACGATCATGTTGAAAACTTTCGTATTCTCCATTTTCATGGATTCGTCCATTGCATCGATTCTGTATATATCGATGTCTTTTCGTTGAGCGGATTTGTGGATTCCGTAGGTGTCGTAAATAAGCGTACCGCCGGGTTTTACTTTATTTTCAAACTTTTCCATAGACGGTTGATTCAGGACAATAGCGATGTCGTATTGATCCACAATGGGAGAGCTGATGGGAGTATCGGAAACGATCACCGTGACGTTGGCTGTTCCACCCCGCTGTTCCGGCCCGTAAGCCGGAAACCAGGAAACTTCTTTGCCTCCCATTATCCCTGAGTAGGCAAGGATTTTACCGATTGATAATACGCCTTGTCCTCCAAATCCCGAAATAACAATTTCCTGTAACATGTTTGCTATTATATATTTTTTAAATCCCCCATGGGGTAAACCGGAAACATATTTTCGACCATCCACTCATTGGCGTTGGCAGGAGTCATTTTCCATCCCACATTGCAGGTCGAAACGACTTCCACGATCGACAGCCCCTTATTGGCCAATGAGTTTTCGAATGCCAGTTTGATCATTCGTTTGGTTTTCTTTACCGCGGCCGCCGAATGTACGCTTTGTCGCGTTGCCAAGCAAACGCCGTCTAAGAGAGCCAAGAGATCCAGTATCTTCAGGGGAGGTCCCATCAGATTGATATCGCGACCTTCAGGACAAGTTGCCGTTTTCATATGATCAAGCGTGGTAGGGGCCATTTGTCCGCCGGTCATTCCGTATATACCGTTATTAATAAAGATAATGGCTATATTTTCACCCCGGTTTGCCGCGTGGATGGTTTCTCCGGTCCCGATAGCCGCCAAATCGCCATCGCCTTGATAGGTGAAGACCAGTTTGTCCGGATTGAGACGTTTAACGGCCGTGGCTACAGCGGGCGCCCGTCCGTGTGCGGCCTCTTGCCAGTCGATATCCAAATATTTATAAGCGAATACGGCGCAACCTACCGGAGCGATTCCGATGGTTGTTTCCTGCAAGCCGAGTTCCCCGATTACTTCCCCGATGAGTTTGTGCACGACACCGTGTGAACACCCCGGGCAGTAATGCATATGGGTGTCATTCATCAATTCCAGCTTTGCATATACCAAATTTTCGGGACTTACTATATTGTTTGTATCCATCATTTCCACTATTTAGAGAATCTGTATATGAAATAGAAAATAATTGCCGCAGCGGCAAAATACCAGGCCAGTTCGATGTTCATTCCCGAAGCGTAATATATCACCACGGTGGCGATAAATGCAATAAGAAAAAGGATTAGGAATCGGTTTCTGGTTTTGGGTTTCATATTGATATGCGTTTAGTTGATTATTTTTTCCTTTAATGCCTCCAGCACACCATCGGGAGTGGGAACAATGCCACCCAAGCGGCCGTAATGCTCGACGGCTATTTTACCGTTTACCGCCAGACGCACATCTTCCACCATTTGTCCCGCATTCAATTCGACGGTCAGCATGCCTTTCACCCGATCGGCATAGTCGCGAATGATTTTACTTGGGAACGGCCATAAGGTAATCGGGCGAATCAGCCCTACGTTGATTCCTTCATTTCCGGCAAATTCGATTGTTTTCAGACATATACGAGCCGCAGAACCGAAGGCAACCAAAATATAGTCCGCCTTTTCGCAATTCACCAGTTCGTAGCGAACCTCCGCTTTTTCTATCTCACGGTATTTCGCTTGAAAACGCTCGTTGTTTTTTTCCATCACCGCAGAATCCAATTCGAGAGAAGTAATAATATTGGGTGCTCTGTCGGGCGTTTTGCCCAATGTAGCCCAAGGACATTGTTGCCTGATTTCCTGTTCGGTTCTTCTCCGCTGATATTCGGGCAGTTTTACTTTTTCCATCATCTGGCCGATGACCCCGTCCGTCAGAATCATAGCGGGATTGCGGTATTTAAAAGCTAAATCGAATCCCAAACCGACAAAATCAGCCATTTCCTGAACGGAATTAGGTGCGAGTGTAATTAAACGGTAATCGCCGTGTCCGCCACCTTTTACGGTCTGGAAATAATCTGCCTGAGAGGGTTGGATTGTTCCCAATCCGGGGCCTCCGCGTTGCACGTTTACAATAAGTCCGGGTAGTTCGGCGCCTGCCATATAGGAAATACCCTCTTGTTTAAGACTAATACCGGGACTTGAAGAAGACGTCATGGCATATTTGCCACATGCAGCTCCTCCGTAAACCATGTTTATGGCCGCCAGTTCGCTCTCTGCTTGCAGAACGACCATACCCGTAGTCTTCCAGGGAGCGGCCTCCATGAGCGTTTCGATAATTTCGGATTGAGGGGTGATCGGATAACCGAAGTAGCCGTCGACTCCGTATCGTATGGCCGAATAGGCTATCGCCTCGTTTCCTTTCAATAGTGATATTTCTTCCGACATATTTTGTTTTTCTTTATGCTATCGTAAAAAGCGTTTACTAAAATCCTAAAAGCGGATATATCATCCGACTTTTTTCCGATAAACTGTTAAACATGCGTCCGGGCATACGAGAGCACAATTCGTGCATCCGATGCAATCTTCCGGGTTTTTCATATAGGCATAGTGATATCCCCGGTCGTTCACCTCTCGAGGCTGCAATTCCAGAACGTCGGTGGGACACGCCACTACGCATAGATCGCAGCCTTTGCAACGTTCGATATTCACCACTACATACCCTCTAATTTTAGCCATTATATGAGTATTTTATTAATAAATTGATTCATGCAAATATAACCATTGTTTTCAGGAAGTTACCTAATCTCACTGTTAATTTTTTTTACTTTGAGTCCTGTTATTCGAGCTGCTTTTGATCGATTTGTTATAAACGGGTTCCTTTTTGAAACAATTTCGTTTACAATAAAAACAAAATTGTTGGAAACTTCAATAAAAAATGCTCGTGAGTAAAAAACTGTTACTTTTGATATTCCTTCATTCACGGATAGGGGCGCCTTTGTGGCGCCGATGATTGTTGCAAAGGAATAATCTTATAAGTGTGCATGCAAATAAAAGGGATGATGTCCTCGCGAAAGGGACAAAAGTGGCGATTGCGGGGCGAAATATTTACATATGGGGTGAAAGCTCTCTTTGAAAAATGTCCGTTTCCCGGCTTTCTTTCGCCTCCGGTCTCCTGAGGAAGGCCTATTCAGGGTTGGCAATATTCGTCTTTACCACCCGAATGCTTCTTCATTCATCCATTTTCCTTGAGCGATGAGGACTTGGCGGATAACGTCGCGCGCCACGCCGCAACCACCTTTAACAGGAGAAATATACCGGGCTATTTGTTTTATTTCGGGAGCGGCGTCGGCAGGAGCCACGGGCAATCCCACTTCGCGCATTACAGGATAATCGGGGATGTCGTCTCCTATATAAACGATTTCTTCGGGAGTATAGCCGGTTTTGCTGATGTAATGCCGGTAATCGTTTATCTTAAAGGCGGACTTCATATAGATGTCGGTTATGCCGAGCGATTGATAACGTATTTTTACCGCTTGTGTATTTCCTCCTGTTATAATCGCTACGCCATAAGCGTTTTTGACAGCCAGGTTAAGGGCATATCCATCCTGAATATTGGCTGTCCTTAAAGGTTCTCCGGCGGAAGAAAGAGGAATTGTCTGACAAGATAAAACGCCGTCGACATCGAAAATAAAAGCTTTAATCTTTGTGAGATCGTATTGTATAATGCTCATAGACTGTGATCGTGTATACTATTACTTACCATCCAATATAGTTTTCGCAGCGTATCGTTGGACAGTAATTCTACTTGGCGCTGCATGACTTTTTCGTCGAAACGAACCGCCGGCCCTGTTTGGGCTTCGCGGGGAGATCGCTCCATTACTTTATCGGCCGTTTCGCGAATAAGCGGTTTGAGTACGTCGAAAGGAATATGCTCTTTTTGGAGGATTTCTTCGGCAAGGGTGTAAAAATGATTCGTGAAATTACAAGCGAATACAGCAGCGAGATGTAGATATTTTCTTTTTTCCCCCGAAAGGACGTGCACTTCTTCTGAAATGCTCCGAGCCAACGATTCTATTAATTGCTGTGTCGCGCTATTGTTTGCTTCAATGAATATCGGAATGTCTGAAAAGCTTACATTCCGCGATTTACTAAAGGTCTGTAAGGGATAAAGAACGCCTACATCCTCTTTATATTCCGAAAGGACAGAGACAGGCAAGCTGCCGGCCGTGTGTATCCATACACCATCAGTCGTGGGCATTTGTGCGGCGATGGCCGGTAAAGCATCATCCTTAAGGGCGAAGATATAGCAGTCTGCCGAAAGTTCGATCTGCCGGATGTCGTCTATCGCAGACGACTCAAGTTGGCGGGCGAGTTGGCGGGCATGGTCGATGTTTCGACTGAATACCTGCACAATTTCGTTTCCGGCTGTATAGAGTGCTTTGCCCAATTGAGTAGCCAGATTGCCTGCCCCGATAAATACCACTTTTTGACCCATGATCTTTTTTTTAAATTTAGCCGTACGGTTCATTCTATTTCCGGTAGACGGTATTGTTCGATGTGAACCTTTTCCCACCGTAACTTCTCGATGTCGTTGTGAGGACGTTTTTTATCCTTATGCCCGAAAGCAATAATGCATAAGACTTCGAGAGGCATGGGCAGTTCGAGCAATACACTCAGGTATTCTCCCGATGTACAAGTCTCGGAAAAATAGCGGTCACGTACTTGTACCCAGCAGCTTCCCAGTCCCAAGTCTTCCGCTTGCAATTGCATGTTGATGGCGGCAATAGACGCATCTTCGATCCACACCCTGCTGTCGAGCGGATTACCGAGAACAACTACCGCCAAAGCTGCATCGGCAATGAGTGCTGCGGATGAAGGTTTACATTTCGAGAGAGCGTTCAGACGTTCTTTATCTTCTACGACGACAAACTCCCAGGAATGCTTGTTTTTAGAAGTCGGGGAGAGTAGTGCGGCCTGCAAAATCGACTGTGTCTGCTCGGGCGTGAGCAGTTGATCGGTAAACTTGCGGATGCTTCTGCGTTGAAGAAGTAGGTTATGAAAATCGTTCATTTTAATCAGTTTATTCTATTGAAAGACATTTGTTGCAAAAATAAGCATAAGTTGAGAATTATGAATTATGAATTATGAAGGATAATCGGTATTTTTTGCGTCTTCCATCTTTTGTCTTGTTTTTTTGTCTTGTTCTTTGTTCTATTTTTACTACTTTTACAACAAAAATGTCCGATTATGTACTATTTCCAAAAGACGAAAGTGAATCCGAACAGTAAAATGACGCATCTTATCGAAGAGAATTCGGCATTATTACTGATGATGCAGCATTTTGAGATCGATTTCAAAGTGGGCGACTTGACGGTAAGCCAGATGTGTGACGAAAACCAGATCGGCGTAGAGTTGTTTATTACGGTTGCGAATCTTTACAACGGGTTCCGGCCGAAAAAAGTAACGATTTTCCCCGAACAAGATATTCTGCAAATCATTCGATTTCTTAAGAATAGTCATCAATATTATCAGTTTTATACGTATCCTCAAATAAGCACGTATATTCATTATCTGCAAGAAAACCATCCGGAAACAGAGTTGGTGCTGCTGGAGAATTTTTTTGATGAGTATTTTAGCGAAGTACTGGAACATTTCGATTATGAAGATAATGTGGCGTTTCCCTACTTTATCAAATTGCTTCAGGGAGATAAGGATCCTGAGACCGAGTTTTATTCGGCTAAAGAGTATAGCGATCACCATACGGACATTGAATTAAAATTGAAGGATTTAAAAAATCTTTTGATGAAATATATCAGTATAGAGGGGGATTTGATCGTGCGCAGGAAACTCTTTTTGGAGCTCTTCGAATTGGAGTACGATTTGTTTATCCATTCTCTTATTGAAGAGACTATATTGATTCCTTTAGGACAAAGTATTGAAAAAGAAAAGCATGCTTAAGCATAAGAATAAAATAAATATTATTATTATGGAATCCTCGCAAATTATTTGCGAAGGGTTGCGTCATATTCTTTATCAATCTGAATTGGACTGTTTTGTTACGAGGATCGAAACGTTGGATGATTTTTTGGAAATGTTGAATTCTCATCCGGTAGATATACTGATCGCCAATCCCATGCAATTCGTCAATAGGGAAAAGGATATTAAAAAGCTCCGCCGGTCACATCCCCATTTGGCGATTATCGGCATTGACTTCGGGGTGATGAAGAAGAAACTTTTCCATCTGATGGACGCCTATTTTTCGATCTATGACTCGGTTCAGCAGATATTGGAAGAGATAGAGAAAATTGAAGAGAGGGCGCTGTCGGATAATAATATTTTCCCCGATGACGATAATTTGACCGACCGCGAAATAGATGTGCTTATCAAACTTGTTAACGGTAATTCCAACAAAGAGATTGCCGATACGCTGAATATCAGTATCCACACGGTGACGACACACCGGAAGAATATTGCGGTGAAAACAGGCATTAAGAGCCTTTCGGGGTTGACGATTTACGCCATATCGAAAAAGATTGTTTCGATAGAAGATTTGAAATTCTGAAATCTTATTCGTTCATAAGGCGACGACGCGCTTCGGCGAGCATTTCCGGTGATTCGGCGGGAGGAAATCGTAAGTCGAGTTTTTTGAAATGTTCGATGATAATATCTCCCACCGCCACCCGGGTGAAAAATTTCTTGTCGGCGGGAATGACATACCAGGGGGCATAAGGCCTGGACGTTTTCTCCAACATCTCTTCGTATGCACGCTGATAATCGTCCCATTGTGCCCGGGCCTGTATATCGGCGGAACTGAACTTCCAGTTCTTGTCCGGTTCATCGAGGCGAGCCAGAAAACGTTCCTTTTGTTCGTCTTTCGATAAATGCAGGAAAAACTTGACAATTACCATCCCATTTTCCGCCCAATGCCGTTCGATGGCATTGATGTCCCGGTAACGGTTTTCCCAGAATTCTTTGTCCAGCTTCTCTATCGAATGCAATCCGGGGATCCGCTCGTTCATGATCCAAGACGGATTGACTTTCGTCGCCAATACATTCTCGTAATGCGATCGATTGAATATCTCGATCATTCCGCGCTGCGGAAGCGCAAGATAATGGCGCCATATATAATCATGCTCCAATTCGTTCTTGGTGGGCGTTTTAAAGCTATGCACCCGACAACCCTGCGGGTTGATGCCCGACATCACATGCCGGATCACTCCGTCTTTTCCCGCAGCGTCGGGAGCCTGTAAGATAATCAGCATGGAATGTTTGTCGGCGGCATAAAATATCTCCTGATATTTTTTTAACTCGCGGATATTGTTTTGAATTTCGTCTTTGGCCGATTCTTTGGTATATCCTCCCGTTTCGCACGTTGCGAAATTCTTGAGGGTTACCTTCGCGCCTTGTTCAATACGGAAACGGTTGTAATCAAAATTCATAAGGCATTATCGGTTTACATTGCTACCGATACCCTTCAACAGGCCGTTGTAGCGATCGGGATCGGAAAGAATCTCGAGTCCTGCCCGGAAGATATCGTTATCATCGTTCATAATTTTGTAAAAAGCCGAAGTGTCGTAGAGATTGTGGGCGATCAATGCTTTCAGTTGCAAGAGCATTAACTTTTCCGAACGTTGATACTCCGTTTCGTCCCATTTGATTTTTTCTTCCGCCGCCATCAGCTTGATTTTTTCTACCATGGCAGGCGTAATTTGATAACCTGCTTTAAAAGCATCTACATCGGGGAACGATTTGAGTAACGCGTTACGGTTGTTGTCGACCTCGGCGATGGCCAGCCGGTTAAAGATCCCTTTGGCATTCATCTCGACATGAAGGCGTGAGCCCGAAGTGGTGTCGACCGGTACAAAATAATCGGGCATGATTCCGCCACCACCGTAAACGGTGCGCTTGGTTGTCAGGGTCGTGTATTTCAACGAGTCCGGGAACTGTATACTATCGGCATCGAACATCTCTCCGTGTTCATAGCGATTGAGAAAGTCGTTGTTATATTCATCGATATGCCCTTCTTCATAAGGCTTCTGGATGCTTCGGCCCGTAGGGGTGTAGTATTTGGCTACGGTGAGGCGTATCATGGTTCCGTCGGGTAGAGGAAGCTGTCGTTGAACGAGGCCCTTGCCGAAAGTCCGGCGCCCCACGATGATCCCCCGGTCCCAATCTTGAATAGCGCCCGCTACAATTTCGCTGGCCGAAGCCGAGCCTTCATTCACCAAAATGATCAAGTCCCCGTTTTCGAATTTTCCACGCGAAGTGGCATTCATGGTAAAACGGGGCTGGTTTTTTCCTTCGGTGTACACAATGAGTTTTTCATTCCCTAAAAACTCATCGGCAATATCACTGGCCGTTTGTAAAATGCCCCCTCCGTTGCCGGTAAGGTCGAGAATGAGTTTTTTCATCCCTTTCGCTTTCAGTTCGTCTTCGGCTTTAAGAAATTCCTCCACCGAGGTTACCCCGAAACGACTCAGCCGGATATAACCTATCTCGTTATTTACCATATAAGTCGCGTCGATGCTGTAAATAGGAATTTTATCTCGGACTATTTTAAATTCCAATAAATTATCCACTCCCCGGCGCTGTACTTTCACATTGACGGTGGTACCCTTCGGCCCGCGTAATTTTTTAATTACTTCCTGATTGTTCATTTTCACACCGGCAATCAGCGTGTCGTTTACATACAGGATTTTATCGCCCGATTGGATGCCTACTTTCTGCGAAGGCCCTCCCGCAACCACTTCCATCACGTAGAGGGTGTCGGTAAGCATATTAAAGGCGATGCCGATGCCGTCGAAGTTGCCTTGCAGCGGCTCGTTCATGGCGCGTACTTCCTCTTCGTTGAGATACGACGAATGCGGATCTAATTCTTTGAGCATCGCCCTGAGGGCCGCTTCGGTGATTTTCTTCGAATCCACATCGTCTACATATAGATTATTGATGAGTTGAAGCGAGCGTTCGAGCTTGATGCCTTCGGCGCTGGGGCGGAACTGTGCCAGAGTGTTTCCCCACACAAGCAGGAAACCGGCGGCCAGAATAAGTAGTCTTTTATTGATCATTTTCATTTTTTATATCGTAAATTTTCATTCCTTTCGGGATGAATCCCGAAACGTCGTGCCCGTATCGCAGCAACTCCCTCACTTGCGTCGAACTGATATGCGTGAGCGCAGGCTCTGTAAATAATAACAGCGTTTCGATTCCGGACAATGATCGATTCATATCGGCAATGGTTTTTTCATATTCGAAATCATTCACCGAACGGATGCCCCGAAGGATAAAAGAAGCATTCACTTCGCGGGCAAAATCGATGGTCAGCGAATGATAGCTTTCGACGCGCACCCGGTTTTCATCTTTATAATAATCTCTGATCATCTCCACTCGTTGATGTAACGGGAAATAATTTTTTTTGGCCTCGTTCGTCCCCACCGCGATAATGATTTTATCGAGAAACTGCAACCCCCGACGGATCAAGGATTCGTGTCCGATCGTAAAAGGATCGAAAGTTCCCGGGAAAAGGGCGATGCGGGGCCGTTGTACAGAAGAGTATGTAGGCATATCTATATTCTAATAAGAATGAATGGGACGCGGTTCTTGACCTCAGGCGCTTTCTTCCACGACCAGATTGTCGATAATGAAATTTTGGCGCTCCGGGGTATTCTTTCCCATATAAAATTCCAGCAATTCTTTCAGTAAGTCTTCTTTACGCATACTTACTTTGTCGAGCCGTATATCTTTGCCGATAAAATGGCGGAATTCATCGGGCGAGATCTCTCCAAGCCCTTTAAAACGCGTTATCTCCGGATTGGGACCCAACTCTTTCATGGCCGAAAGGCGGTCTTCTTCGGTATAACAATAGAGCGTTTTCTTTTTGTTCCGCACCCTGAAAAGAGGCGTTTGCAAAATATAAACGTGGTTTTTTTTAATCAAATCGGGGAAGAACTGAAGGAAGAAGGTGATGAGCAGCAAACGGATGTGCATGCCGTCGGTATCGGCATCGGTTGCGATAATCACTTTATTGTAACGCAGCCCGTCCATGCCCTCCTCGATATTCAACGCCGCCTGCAACAGATTGAACTCTTCATTCTCATACACTATTTTTTTCGTCAACCCGAATGAATTGAGCGGCTTGCCTCGAAGGCTGAAAACAGCTTGCAGATTCGGATCACGGCTTTTCGTGATGGAACCGCTGGCCGAGTCACCCTCGGTGATGAAGATGCAGGTATCGTCGCGGTTGTCGCCTTTCGAATCGTTGTAATGGATGCGGCAGTCACGCAGTTTTTTGTTATGCAGATTGGCTTTCTTTGCCCTTTCGCGCGCCAGTTTGGTAACGCCGGCAATCGCTTTACGCTCTTTTTCCGAGTCGAGGATTTTCTTTTGCAAGATGTCGGAAGTTTCGGTACTCTTGTGCAGGTAATTATCGAGTTCCTTCTTCAGGAAATCGTTAATATACTTGCTGACCGAAATGCCGTTCGGCGACATCTCTTTCGAGCCCAGCTTCGTTTTTGTTTGCGACTCGAATACCGGCTCTTCCACTTTAATACTGATGCATGCCACCATGCCGTTGCGGATGTCGGAATATTCGAAATTCCGGTTGTAGTACTCTTTGATGATACGGGCTGTCGCTTCGCGGAAGGCCGTCAGGTGCGTCCCCCCTTGCGTGGTGTGCTGCCCGTTTACAAACGAGTAATATTCTTCGCCATATTGATTGGTGTGCGTAATCGCGACTTCTATATCTTCACCGGAAAGGTGGATGATGGGATAGAGCAGGTCGGAAGTGAGATTCTCATTGAGTAAGTCGACCAATCCGTTTTTCGAATAAAATTTCTGTCCGTTAAAGAGGATGGTCAAACCCGTATTTAAGAAAACATAGTTTTTGAGCAACGGGGCGATATGCTCTTCTCGGTAATGATACGGGCCGAAGATACCGGCATCAGGAACAAACTCCACCAATGTGCCGTTTCCTTCTTCAGAGGGAGCGATAGGGTTCTCTTGTGACAAGATGCCTTGATGAAACTCCACGCCTTTGGCTTGTCCTTCGCGTACGCTTTGCATAAAAAAGTGCGACGACAATGCGTTGACCGCTTTAATACCCACGCCATTCAGTCCGACCGATTTTTTAAACGCTTTCGAATCGTATTTCGCGCCGGTGTTCATCTTGGAACATACGTCGATAACCTTTCCCAAAGGTACGCCGCGACCATGGTCGCGCACCCGTACGGTTTCCCCCTCGATGACGACTTCAATGGTTCTTCCGAAGCCCATCATATACTCATCGATCGAGTTGTCCAACACCTCTTTTAAAAGAACATATATACCGTCGTCGGAAGAAGAGCCGTCGCCCAACTTTCCGATATACATTCCGGGACGGCGGCGGATATGCTCTTGCCATTCCAGAGTGACGATATTATCTTCCTGATAGTTACTTGTTGATTGTATTATATTTTCTAATTCGCTCACTCTTACTCCTTATTTGGTTTCCGGTCACCGGTTCTCCGGTCTTCAGTCACCGGTCACCGGTCTAATGTCTAATGTTTTTATTATCAGGTCTTTTGGCGTTCAGCCTTTCATTTATCATTCGTAATTTGTCATTTGTAATTAGTAATTAGTAATTACTAATTACTAATCGTCTTTCGTCTTACAACTCTTTTATAAACGCCCGGCGTCTTTTAGTCTGTTTCGCTTCCAGGTCGTCCCACATCGAATGCACTTTATGGTTCGTTTCCAGTTCCACATTACTTTCGGCATATTCAAATCCTAAACGGATGGCGGCGGGAATAAACTCATTGAATAACAAGGCCGTTATTCCTTTCCCTTGATATTCGGGATCAACGGCGACCAAAAGCAAATCAAGAACTTTATTGTCTTTCCCTTTCAACGCCTTGTAAAGGTGGTACCATCCCGTAGGCATAAAACGACCCCTTGATTTTTGCAAGGCTGTCGACATGCTCGGCAGTCCGATACCCACTCCTATCAGTTTGTTATCTTCCTGCCGGATGACGACTGTCAGAAAGTCGAGACGAAGCATGGGGATATACATGTCCACATAATAGTCAATTTGCCGTTCGGTCAGTTCCACATATCCGTAAATCTCTTTATATGCTTTGTTGATTAATCGAAAGATGTCTTTTGCATAGGGATACACATCGTCTTTCCTGGCGAAGTGCTTCACTTCCACGCCGGAACGCCTTTTAACGATTTCCGAAGCGCGCATGAAACGCTCGGGCAGTTCCCGGGGGATCGTTATCAAAAACTCCACCCAGTCCTGATCTTTTATATAGCCCATCCGGTACATGTGATCCACGTAATAGGGATAATTATAGATGGTTGCCATGGTTCCCATCTGATCAAAGCCTTCCACCAACATTCCTTCGTGATCCAGATCGGTGAATCCCATCGGGCCCAGTATTTTTTCCATGCCCCTGAAACGGGCCCAACTCTCCGCGGCGCCAAAGAGGGCGTCCACCACTTCCACGTCGTCAATAAAATCGACAAAGCCGAAACGGGCCTGTTTGTGATTCCATCGTTCGTTGGCCTTGTAATTAATCATAACGGCGATACGCCCCACGATTTCATTATCGCGGTAAGCGAGAAAATAGGTTGCCTCACAATGATCGAAAGCCGGATTCTTCGCCCTGTTTAACGTCGCTAATTCATCGTAAATGAGAGGCGGAACATAATATTCATTTCCCTCATAAAGATCAATACCGAAGTGGACGAATTTTCTCAGCGATTCTTTATCATTTATTTTACTAATAGTAACTGACATCTTTTCCTTAGTTTTCGATTTGATTTTCTATTCGCATTTCCTTTAAAAGGAATAAGAACACAAAGATAGTTATTTTTTTATTCTTGGCGCGGAATCATCTGTTTTCTCTTTATAGCTTTGCCATTGCGCCATGACATTCTTCACATAATTGACGGTTTCGTCGGAACGAAAGTAACCGAACTGGCATACCGGATCTTCGTAGTAAAGCTGTAAGCGTTTCAGTTGCAGGTATCTCTCCACGTTTCCGCTCCAAACGTTTTTGTCGGCTTGGTACTTTTGGGCGAGCGCCCGTGCATCGGAAACATGCCCGATGCCGCCGTTGTATGCGGCGAGCGCCAATTTCAATCTTTCGGAAGGATCTTTTACCGACGAAAAAGTGTCGAGAAGCCGTTTCAGATAGCGTGTACCGCCACGGATATTCTGCTCCGGATCGAATAGATGACTGATAGATACACCAACCGTTTCGGCCGTCGACGGCATCAAACCCATCAATCCTCCGGCGCCGGTCCATGCCTCGGCCAGCGGATCGAACGACGATTCGTAATACGCCATGGAAGTCAATAACCGCCAGTCGATTCCGAAAAGGTCGCCATAGTGTTTGAAGTACGTATCGAACGGCGAGATTTGTCCGGTTTGCAAGTTTATCATGGTCGTGGGGGGACTGTAGAAGGCGCTTCGCTTCGTTTCTTCAAAATAGCGTTTGGTGATTTGCGAATAAGTCGGCTGCGTATTTCGTTGCTCAAACCAGCGATTCAGCGAGTCGGCCAATACGGGCCTGTTTTTAGTCACCACCCACGATGAGCGTTGGTCGAAACTCACTTGCAGGTTTATATCGATATTACGGTAATAGGTTTGATTGAGCTTGGCCAGGTAATTATTGGCCACGGTGTACCGGATTTCACCTTCGGAGACCATGCGGATCAAATCCTCCAATATGATGGTGTCTTTATCGGCGGTCCGTATATCGATGCCGCCGCCCAACTCTTCGTTCAGGTTTTGCATCCGCTGTTCGTATTGCGATCCGTTTAACACCGTTACTTGTTTGCCGATGAGTTGCGTCACGTCCGAAAGCAAGGTGTCCGTCGCTTCCGCCCGTTGCACCAATACCTGGTGCGTAATCTGCTGAAGCCCGCAGTAAATAAGCGAATCTTTCAGCCGGTTCTGCAAAGGAATAGGATAAGCAATCATATCGGCCTTTTCAGCTTGCAACAAGTCTACCATGGCGGCGGCATTTTGAGCGATAATGATTTCGGGGACGAGGTTGTGTTGCCGGCAGAAATCCTTGACCATATCATAATGATATCCCATGGGTTGGTCGCGATAAATGAAGTACGAGGTCGACGTGTTGAGCGTCAATATGCGAAGAGTGTCCTTTTCCATGATTTCGGAAAAATCGTAACCGGACGATGCTTCTTTTTTTGCGTTTGTACAGGATGCCAGTAGAAGCAATATGGCGGCGAACACGCGGATCAAGTGGCCCATATCGACAGTTCGTTTTATTATTTGTCTGCAAATTTATAAAAATCCGTTTAATATTTTGATATCTGAGACCTGATTATTGATGTGCTGATGGGTTGGTGCTGATTATTTTTTTGCAGGCGAGAATTGAATTATACACTTAAAAATAAGTAGCTTTGTATTACGTTTAATAGAAATGATAAATGATATTCTTTTTTCTGTAATGAACCGCCCGCTTGTCTTTCGTATTCTTGCTTGCGTTGTTTGTTTGGATTTGTTTGAGGTGAAAGGACAAACAAACGATTGGCGATCGTATGTGCAGGAAATGGCCGAGGAAGAACCGGATGAGACTATTCTGGAAAACATGATCGAGGAACTGATTCAGTTGGAAAACCATCCGATGAATCTGAATGCCGTTACCCGCGATGCCCTCGAACGTTTTCCGTTGCTGTCTGCCGGGGAAGCCGCCGGTCTGGCCGACTTCCTGACGAAAAACCGTCCGGTGTACACGGTTTATGAATTGAGAAACGTCCCTTCGCTGTCGTTCAATAAAATTCAATTGATCCTCCCTTTCTTTTTTGTCGGGGAATTTGAAACCCAAGAAGCTTCCTTGCGGATGCGTGACGTGCTGCGATACGGCAAAAAAGAACTCCAAATCCGTCTGGATAAAACGCTGACGGAACGCGCCGGTTACCGGACGTATCCGGATAGCGTCCTCGCACGGTATCCAAACCGGAAATATGCCGGAGAAGATTTTTATCATTCCTTGCGTTTCGCTTTTTCCTATCGCGAGAAAGTCCAATTCGGGGTGATCGTCGAGAAAGATGCCGGAGAACCGCTCTTTCGCCCATTAAAAGGCTTCGATCATGACGGATTTTATTTTATCCTGCGGGAAGAGAAAGGGTTTCTGAAGAATGTAACGCTGGGAGATTACCGCCTGTCGTTCGGACAAGGGCTCATCGTGAATAACGACTTTATGATCAGTAAATCGTGGGCGGTGACGAATATCGTCCGCCGCACGCAAGCCCCGAAACGACATTTCTCTGCGGCCGAAAGCGGTTTCTTCCGGGGCGGTGCGGCGGTTTTCAATCTCAACCCTGTTTCGGTAACTCTTTTTTATTCCCGTAAACTCATCGATGCCAACCTCTCAGACGAGGAGATCACCTCTTTCAAGACCGACGGTTATCACCGGACGCCTCTTGAAATCAGCAAGAAAGGAAATACGCGTGAACAAGTCGCCGGGGCAAATGTCAATTACCGGAAAGACCGCCTTCAAATCGGGGCGAGCGCCGTATATTATTCGTATAATCGAAAGGATAATCCGGCCCTTCGCGATTATAACCGGTACTATTTGCGCGGGTACCATCATTGGAATGCCAGTGTCGATTATTCCTATCGTTTTTCGCACCTGGTTGTAGCCGGCGAAACGGCGGTTGCCGGAAACGGAGCCGTGGCCACGCTGAATGCGATTCATTACAATCCTTCCTCACGGTTGTCTGTCAGTTTGCTGCATCGTTATTTTCCCATCTCTTACAATGCGTTGTATGGGCAGGCTTTTTCCGAAGGCGGGAAAGTGCAGAACGAACAAGGAATATATTTAGGAGCCACCTGTAGCCTGTCGAGTAGAATATCCCTGACAAGTTATATCGATTACGTGTATTTTCCTTGGATGAAATACGGTGTCGATACGCCTTCGCACGCTATCGACGGTTATTTTCTCGGCACGTATTCCTTTAGCGATGCGTCAAAACTCGATCTTCGCTATAAATTCAAGCGAAAAGAGAAAAATGCGCATTACCCCGATGACGAGTCGACCACCGTTTTGCCGTATTATACCCATAAGTTACGTTTGCGATTCGCTCTTGTGCCCGAAAAGGGTTGGTATTTCCGTTCTGCGGCCGAAGCCGTCCGTTATCGTCAACAATATGTAAGCGAGGAATTCGGATATCAACTTTCGCAACAAATCGGTTATCGGGGGAAAGGTAAAATGACGGGCGAAATGTACGGTTCGTATTTCGATACGGATTCTTATCAAACCCGTTTGTATTCCAATGAGCGGAATCTGTTGAACACCTTTTATATTCCATCTTTTTACGGCCAGGGCGGCCGCTTGGCGTTGTCGTTGAGGTGTGCCGTTACTTCGAAGCTTTCCGTCTCGGTTAAAGGAGCCTTTACGCATTATTTCGATAGGGATTTCATCGGTACGGGTACCGAAAAGATCGATGGCAGCGATAGGACAGATGTATATATGTATATCCGGTGGAAGTTTTGAAAAATTAGAAAAAATGACAACAAAAAATAAAGAATTGGAAGTCTTTACTTTCGACCAAATAAAAGATGAATTTATCGGTGAAATAGGGACCGAAAAACGGACTCGGTACGAACGGGAACTCCAACTTGAAATGTTGGGAGAAATGATTCGCAAAGTCAGGCTCGAGAGAAATCTGACGCAGCAGGAGTTGGGCGAATTGATAGGGGTTCAAAGGGCGCAAATATCCAAGTTGGAAAATAATACGACGAATGTAACGATGGAAACGATCTTGAAAGTCTTCGGTGCATTAAAAGCAAAAGTGAATTTTAATGTGGAGCTTTTGAACAACAACGAACAGATAGCATAATAACGGAAAATAAACGGTCGTTGTATAGGAGGCACGTCACTGGTTCATGACCCGGGCATTTTCGTTATTTAGCACCGAATAAATTGCGACCATCGATTTTATATCCGGATTATTGGGCTGTATTTGTTCGACTATCCGTATAGTATTGAATGCCTTTTTATATTCGCCTAATCTCAATTGATACGATTACTTTCTCAATCTTTATTTCGTTTTCTCTTTTTCTTCGTCTTTTTTCTTCGGTTTACGGGCGCTCGAACGGACAATGCGCCGTGCGTTGCGGTAAGCCTGCTCAAATTCCGTACCTTTGAAAAAGCTTATCAGGCTGTCCAATTTATAATAGATTTTACGCATTTCGTTGCGTTGCTCCGGGAACGTTTGATTGAATATCCTGCGCTCGATAATCAATTCTCGCGGCCGTGAAGTGATCTTATCGTAAGCGTCTATCAACTTTTGGAGTTTTTCCAGTTCTTCCGGGGTGACATAAGGTGCTAAGGGTTCGCCAAGAGCGACCATGCGGTTATAGAGATCGTGTAACCTGGCGGAAAGATCTTTGTCGGGCATTTGAGAGAGCATTCCCCGGCTCGCCCTGAGTTGATCGTGCGTTTCCAGATTGATGTTTTCCAACGCATAAATGCTCGCGCGCCGCGCAAGATCGGCTGCCAGGTCGCATGCCGCGAATGCAGCATCCGTTTTGTCATCGCTCGCGCCTCTGGTTATGATTTTTGCTCCTGCCGCGGTTTGCATAATCAACGGAGAAAGCGCCCGGAATTGGACGATCTTTGCGGAAAAGATAGGATTTGTGCTCCATACGGATTCGTATTTTGTAAAAACGGATTCAAGAACACCTACTGTACTAACAAAATCTTCATCTGTTTTTTTCATCTTAAAAAATTTTGCAGTAGATACTAGAGCGAAAGTAGTAGGTACTATTGTTTTATACTTGTGTTTACCCTGCAAAGGTAGAGGTTATTTTTAATATGCAAATCATTTTCCGTAAAAAATTGCAACGTGAGGGCGGATTTTAACGAAATTTATCCTAACCGTGGGCAAAATCATTCGAAGGAATGCCTTCGATGGTTGAACATAAGATGTTTCCGGACGAAAGAAGGGCTGTTTAGCCTTTTATAGGGTATAAGTCAACCCCTAAAAAGGATTTTCTCCTTTAAAAACAGGGGATTCCCAACGAAAAACAGCCTGTTCCCAACGAAAAATGATGCTTGACGAACGAAAAATATCTTTCCTCAAACGAATCCTGTCGCATAATAAACGAATCATACGGTTTATGAAACGAACCAAAGGCTTTAGAGAACGTTTCCGGCCCTTTTTTGATCGAACTCCGTAATGTTGAAAATGATGTATGGTTATTGGCAAACGAAAAATAAAGTATTCCCTATGAAAAATGAGGTGTTCCAAATGAAAAATGGACTCGATTAAACGAAAAATATCGCTTGAAGAATGAAAAATAGCAGAAGATGAGCGAAAAAAAGTATTTTGTCTTCGATTTTTATCGCCCGGTGTACGAAAAATAGGACTTTTCCTGCGGATCGGATAAGCTTCCGCTCCATAATACCTTATTGTCTCCTTGTTTCTATGACTTGGGCTGTGAATACTGATTCTGCTTTAGGATGATCAACTTGTAATTTTGAAGTTATATCCTATAATAACGGTTCATTTTATTTATCGATAACAACTTCGGTCGTACCGTCCGATTTTTTTACTAAATAAACATATTTTGTCACCGAAGGATTCGGTTTATTTTCATTATAAACTTCTATATCATTTACGTTCCATGTAATATTACGGCTGGCATAATAAAGCCCGCCGTCAACTTTATGATTCTGATATTGAAAGGTTAGATCCATCTTATCTGCAACGCCGTTATGATATACATAAAAGGTATAACTACTTTGTCTCGAATCACCTAAAGCATACGTAAAGAACTCATGTAATCCTTTTTCTTTATTGAATGAAACTTTATTCAGTTCGTCATTATACTCTTGACGATAGTCATATGCTTCTATAACGGGTTGTGAATTCAAACGCTCTCTACTACTAACAGGTAATGTAGTGAGGTCCTCCGGATTAATCAAATCATTGCCATCTTCATCGACATAGAAAAATCTCATGACATTGCCGGTATAGAATGGACCGCCATCGGGCATACTGTCATACCACATATCACTTTTATCATCATTACAACTAACAAAGTTGATTGTGCCAAGGAATAATACCAATATCCTGAAAAATATTTTTGTTTTCATTTCATTTCTTTTTTCATGAAATAAATATTCTGCAAATATACCTATATGTTTTAATGAGGCCAAAATATTTGGCTATGCTTTAAAAGATGCATATTATTTACATAGATGAAAAAAATGAAAAACGCTGCATAAGCGTTGTAGTTTATTTAGGATTAGTCCGAAATTCAATCAAAATTTGTATAATTATCAGAGAAATAAGCCGCAATTTCATTGATTAAATTACTGTTTTTCTCTAACTCTGTACGGCGCACCATCATGTATGCACTTGTTTCTTCGTTATATATATGCTCAAACGTGGTTCCTTTGAAGAATGTAAGCATGATCCGTTTATAAACGCGGTACCGTTTGGTTTTACATTTTGGTTCGTCTACCGGCTTAAAATGTTCTTGATGACTATCATCGAACTCTATCGAGAATATGGTGTTTGAGCCAATGAAGCCAAAAGACGAGCAATTATCTTTCGCATTGATATCAAGCATGATTTTTATGCAAGTATAGATAACCGGCCGCGCTTCATGGTAGTTTGTTTGAATATTGTATTTGTGAGGGTTCTTCTTATGATCCTTCAAATGGAATTTAACCCCATAGAAATGGTTGGGATATTCCTATACGTGAACGTAATATGTTTTATGGGTCTTTGATGAGAAAAAGGTATATAACAATTCAGGCACGGGTTGATTCGCGCCTGAATTTATTTTAGTGATGAATTTATATTCATAACCGTTAGAGAATATATTCGTATGCATCGATTCTTAATCTCTTACGTTCTTCATCAGATACCCGTGTAAACTCAATAAGTTTATTTCCCTTAGGTGTCAACTTTACATTGCTATCTTTCTTGACAACTTCCTTCCGTGAGTTCTTTCTGTTTTTTAAAGTTCCCCTGATTGTCATTTTTTATTGTTTTAATCTGTAGCTACAAATGTACAATATATTTGTAATAGTACAATTATTGAACGGGAAAATTAATATTTTGTTCAATGGTTATTCCTTTTTTAATCAATACCGGATTGAATATCGCATTTCTGCGATATGGCATAAATACGGTTACCTGACTATCAGTCTGAGCGCAATCTTGCGCTCGCTGAAAATGAAAGAAAGAGTTACAGACTATTCCTCATTCCCCGAATTTGTGGGGAGGCGGTGTTTTACCTTCAATGGATATTGTGTAAATGTTGTGCAAGTGATAAAAAATAAAAGCCAATTAGTTATGTATAAACTAACGGGCTTTATTGATGGTACTCGGAGCGGGACTTGAACCCGCACAACCGTAATGGTCACAAGATTTTAAGTCTTGCGTGTCTACCATTCCACCATCCGAGCAGACC
>ENA-UOOK01000735-UOOK01000735.1-fermentation-metagenome-genome-assembly--contig:-NODE-735-length-43852-cov-75.072585_pt1 | contig 43852 bp, 39 predicted proteins | sample MGYA00245777_ERZ724023 | MGnify/ENA primary metagenome ERZ724023 (study PRJEB28704, sample SAMN03018312) | fermentation metagenome | biome: anthropogenic terrestrial biome; feature: soil; material...
ACTAAAGCATAGTTATGGACAGTTTTATTAAACTTTCCAATTTTTTTGTAATTGGGAGGAACAACTTCTTTGCCATAACAGTCAATAAGACCATAATAACCCAAGACATCTTTGACTAAAGCATAGTTATGGACAGTTTTATTAAACTTTCCAATTTTTTTGTAATTGGTAGGAACTACTTCTTTGCCATAACTGTCAATAAATCCATAATTCCCAGTAATATCTTTTACCAATGCCCAATCTCTGTTGTATGCACCATATTTATACACTTTTTTATATCCATTTTGTGCAAAACAAAAAATTGCAACTACAGCAAATATTAATGTACAACAAGATTTTTTCATTTTATTTTAATTTCATCATTACAAAAATTGTTATTATCTATACCGCTTGTCGCATATTAATTATTGTTCAACTACCTCAACACGTCTGTTTTTAGCTCTACCCTCTTCAGTTGAATTGCTTGCAACAGGAGAAACAGACCCCACACCATATGGTTTGAGTTGATCTTTAGAGACAGCATAATCAGATATAAGTTTTTCCATTACTGCATTTGCTCGGTCTTTTGAAAGAGTTATATTCATATCAAAATCACCTACATTATCTGTATGTCCCACTATTATAACTTTTTGGGTTTTATTTGCATTCAAATATTCGGCGATAGTTTTCAAGGCATCAGCAGATTCTGGTTTTACTTCAGATTTTCCTGTATCAAAAAAGATGTCATAAACAGTAAAATATCCTTCAGTTTGAATTCCTTTCGAAATATTTTCAGCAGTAACCATTCCTGTTTCAACTGCTTCAACTTCAACAACATCTTGAGTAATTAAAGTGTAATTATCATCAACCACAGTATAAATAATTGCATAAATATCTTTTCCTGCCTTATTTCCCTGTGCGACTATAAACGAATGATTGCTTTTCCAAGACGGGAAATTCAATCCGATTCCAAATTTATCATTATATAAGCCATCGTTCCCATATAAGCCTGAACGGTAGTATTTGTCGCTCCATGAATGAGGTCTATCAGCTACACCAAGCTCTTCATTTGCTATAGAAATTAAAACTGTAAAGCCTGCTTTTTTAAATGCTGCTTTGTAATTATGTAAAACAAATTCCGAGTTATTATCAACAGAGGTAGTGTATTGAATACGTGTAACCTTGCCTTCTAAAACATTAGGATTTCCCCAATCAATAGCTCCTTTTTCGTTAACAGGTAATTTATAAGATCCCCATTTTGTTTCTTTATAAAACTCAATTACGGCATTGTCAAAACGACTAATTAACGGATAGTCCTTACCATTTTCAATATCAGTTGTGCGTTGAGCAAATAAATTTGTTGAAAATGAAAAACTGATAAGAACAAGTACAATTAAAATTTCAAATTTAGTTTTCATGATTATTCGCTTTAATTTTTAATAAATTAGTTAATACAAATACAAAATTAAACATATTTTTTAAAATAAAAAAATATATTTTTCTTCTGCTTATTTTTCAATAAAAACAAAAAGCAAGGCAAACGAGTCCGCCTTGCTTTCAACTTTTATGCATATGAATGTGTTAACTACTAAGCTTTTGCCAGTGCATTTTCTAGGTCTGCAATAATGTCTTCGCAATCTTCTATACCTACTGAAAATCTAACTAAACCGTCAGTAATTCCTGCTGCTTCTCTTGATTCTTTAGATAGGCTAGAATGTGTCATAGAAGCTGGGTGTTGAATTAGAGTTTCTACTCCGCCTAAAGAAACTGCTAACATTGCTAATTTTACGTTATCCATAACTTTTTCGCCTGCTGCATATCCTCCTTTTAGTTCAAAACAAATCATTGCTCCAAATCCTGTCATTTGTTTTTTTGCTAATTCGTGTTGTGGGTGAGATTTTAGTCCTGGATATTTTACCCATGCTACTTTAGGATGTTTTTCTAAATATTCAGCTATTTTTTGAGCTGATTGCATTGAGCGTTCCACTCTTAAAGATAAAGTTTTTACTCCACGACTTACCATATATGCTTGGTGAGGATCCATATTTCCTCCCATATAAGCCATAGTTTTTCTCAATTCTTCATCAATTTTTGGATCTTTTGTAATTAACATTCCGCCAACAATATCAGCATGACCATTTATGAATTTTGTAATTGAATGTAGAGAAACATCAGCACCTAAATCCAAAGGTTTTTGCAAATATGGTGATGAAAAAGTATTATCAACACAAACAACAATTCCGTGTTTATGAGCAAGTTCTGTAGCAGCTTTTATGTCTGTCAAAACCATTGTTGGGTTTGTTGGTGTTTCGATATACAACAATTTAGTATTTGGTCGTATTGCTTTTTCGATATCTGATATTACTGAAGTATCGATAAAATCACATTGTACACCAAAACGAGAAAAATCTCTTTCTAGAACTGCTCTCGAAGTGCCGTAAATTGCACTAGAGCTAATCATATGTGCATCTTTTTCAAGAAAAGTCATATACACTGCTGTAACCGCAGACATTCCACTTGAGAAAGCTATAGCACGATAACCATTTTCTAATTGAGCTATTTTTTCTTCTAAAGCATTAACTGTTGGGTTTCCCAATCTAGTGTAAACATAACCAGCCTCTTTACCCGAAAAGCAATCAGCACCGTGTTTTGAGCTTTTAAATCTAAATGTTGAAGTTTGATAAATTGGCATCACAGCTGAGCCAAAAGCATCTTCATAATCACCAGCGTGAATTAATTTGGTGTTAAAACCTTTATTTTTAGTATCCATTTTATAAAAATTTTAATTAATTAATTTTAAAACTACAAAATTAATAATATTTTTTTAAAATCCTAATATCCATTTTGCTACTGAAAAATAAATTAATATTCCACAAATATCAGCAATAGATGTAATCAATGGCGCAGAAGCTGTTGCGGGGTCTAATTTGAATTTTGTAAAGATAAAAGGCAATACCAATCCTACTAAACTTCCTGTTATTACAATTAACACCATTGTTATTACTAAGACTAAAATTATTTCTGGAGCTCTGAAACTTGCTACCAAAGCTACGGTTGCAGCCATAGTAAGACCTAATAGCAATGATACTAAAAGTTCTTTCCATATTAATTTATACCAATCTTTAACTTGCACATCTCCTACCGCTAAAGCTCTAATCATAAGTGTTGCCGACTGCGAACCTGCATTTCCTGCACTGGCAATTAAAAGTGGAAGAAAAAACACTAAAGAAACCATTGTTTGGATAACACTTTCGTAACGTGATATTGCTGCTCCTGAAAAAACATTCATAAAAACTAATGCAACAAGCCAAATTATACGATTTTTATAAAGATTAAATATTGTTTCTTTCAAAGGATTAGTAATTGCAGATTGTATAGAACCAAATTTGTGGAAGTCTTCGGTAGATTCTTCTTCTGCAACGTCCATAACATCATCGAAAGTAACAATCCCTAACAACATTCCTTCATCGTTCACAACTGGTAAAGCTACTCTGTCGTAATCTGTAAAAGCTTTAATTGCAGTTTCTTGATCGTCCATCACATTAAGAGCGACAAATTTAGAATCAATCAAATTTGCAACTTTTTCTTGAGGATCAGCAAGAATTAATTCTTTAATTTTTATATCGTCAATTAATTTTCTTTCATCATCAATAATATAAATTACGTTTAACGTTTCAGAATCACGTCCATATTTTCTAATATGCTGGAATGCTCTATCAACAGTATAATGTGCTTTAATAGCTACATATTCTGGTGTCATCAAACGTCCAATACTATCTTCGGGATAGCCAAGAAGTTGAAGAGTAATTTGCTTTTCTTTAGGCGATAAAAGTTGAATTAATCTTTGAGAAACCTTTCCTGGAAGTTCTTCAAAAAATGCAGTTCTATCGTCAGGTTCAATATCATTTAATAAGTTAGAAAGATTTTGAACATTATGTGCAATACCGTCAATTATATCTTCTTGTTTTTCTTGTGATAAAAGTTGGAAAACTTCTTTTGCCTGCTCACGACTTAAAAGTCTAAATACAACAATCTCTTGATTTTCCTCTAAGTCTTCAAGGATTTCTGCAATTTGAATACTATCATACTCGTTCAAGGCTAGTTTTAAGCCTCTCCAATTTTTTTCATCAAAAAAAGTTTGAAAATCAAATTTTACTTCAACCATTTTTTTGCCTCCTCACTTTTGCTCTGTAAGGGGCATAAAGACACCTTACAGATGTGTTAATAATTATTCTTACTATGATAAGGGCCTTCGTCCATTTGTAAAAAATTTTGTTTAGCGTGCAAAAGTAAAAAAATATTTAGAAAATGAAAAAATTATTTTAGGCTTTTCTTTTTATTATATATATATTCAATTATAAACAAACTTGCCACGTAGAATGGTAAAAGAGGAATTTTGTATCTAACTAAAGCTCCAAAATTAGCAGTAGCTAGTCCAACACCAAAACCAAATATTATTACAAAACTCAAAGAAAATATTAAAAATGGATCTGAAAAAATAATTCTGAAAAATCTTAAAAAACCTGTCTTAAAAATAACATAAATCATAAATAAAAATAAAAAAGTTCCTTCTAAAGCTGCAAGTAAAATAAAAGGATTACCAGCTTCCCATAAAAAAGGTCTATAAATTCCAGAAATTGTTGCGATAGGAAACTTTTTTAACACCCCCATGGGAGTTGCTTCAAATTTTCCAATATCATAATAATTATGCCCATATTGTTCATGACGCACAAGGTCTTGTTGTACAACGCTTGCTTGAGCTAAGGTGCTGTCTAAATCGCCGAAAACACCCATATATTCAGAAGCATTTTTCATTAATAGTATAAAAACTAAAATCAAAACACCTAAAATAGCTGGAGCAAGCAAAAATTTAATAATTTTTGATTTTATAGCTTTCATTTGCCCAAAAAATGCCCAAATAAATAAACCTGGAACTAAAGCTGCAAAAATATAAGCTTTAATATTTATTATTATCAAAGAAGCAAAAAATAAAATAATAAAATACTTTAATCTTACTTTTCTCAAAATAACTAATTCATAAAAAGCATAAATAATCCAACCTATAGCACAAATACATAAGCTATCTTTTAAAATGCCAGAAGACCAAAAAACTAAAGAAGGAAAATATAAAATTGCTATAGCAATTTTTTTTTCCATTCCTGGATAAATTTTGCATAAAGTTTTAAAAAGTTTCCATATTCCTGGAAACACTAATAAACTTGCAATAATACTACTTATTAAATATGAATTTTTAGAAATAATTAAAAAAGGAGCAAACAATCTTGTTACAGTAAAAGCAGTACCGCTTCTCCACATATAATGAGCTGGATATAGAGTTTCGTTGTTAAAATATGAAAAAAACTCAGGTTTATTACCTAATATAATTATATCAAAATAATGCTTTGGATTTTCAATAAGCACATTAGTAAAACAATGAATATTGTGAAAATAAGTTACACTATCTCCGGCATATACAAAAAAAGAAATCAAAGCATATACTATCGAAATTACCAATCTAAAAATTAAGGCATTTTTTAAATATTTATTTGAAGTCTCTGTGTGATTTTTATTAGCTTTATAATTTGCATATATATATATAAATATAAATATTATTAGTAAAAAGAATAACTCTAAAACACTGATACTAAATGCATTATTGCCAATATGTTTATATATATACATTTTGAAAATTAAAATTCAAAAATATAAAACTATTCTTTTATTTTAAGAAAACAAAAGATTTTCCAGATAAATTGTCAAAAACTATTGTATCAACTTCATTTTCAAAAATATTGGGAAGCTGAGTATTTTTTGATAAAAATAAAATTTTAATGTTTTTATCTTTAATAAATTCATATTGTAATTCTGATATTTTATTTTCATTAATTTCTTCAAGTTTTTTAGCTTTAACAAATTTATAAAATAAATTGCTTTTCATTGCTGACTCCAATCTAAACTTACTAAGTTTATCAAATTCATCAAGAGGAGTAATAAAACAATTTAAGTTAGTTACATAATAATTATTAGTTAAAATTTCTAAGTTTGTGCCTCCCATACTAGAAGGACGGGCTGCCCAATATTCTGTCAAATTTTCTCTATTACTAATATATGCTATAATTTTTGCTTTATCTTTAGGAATTGCATCAAATTTTTGTTTCAAACTGTTTAAATATTGCTCAGAATAAACATTTGTTGCTTTATAAAATTTATAGAATGGTGTTTTATTTAAATTAATTATATTAAAGACTAATAAACAAGCGATACAACAACTGAAAAAATAAAGATATTTAGATTTCTTATTTGCCTTTTGGTCTTTTAAAAATTGAAATGTCTTTGCCCAAATAATAAAGATAAACAAATTTAAAAATAAAATGCTTGGCATATAGAAAAATTGCATAGAATCATGAATGGGATTAGTTAAAGACCATAAAACTAAGCCTATACCTAAAAATAAAAACACAAAAATCAAATGAAATTTTATTGATTTTAAATAGTTCTTAAAGTTTTGTTTGATTAAAAATGCAGGAATTATTGGTATAAAATATAAAATATATAATGAGATTAGTATTAAAATACTTCCTGCTATAATTTTTAAAGGTTTTAGCTTATCAATTGATAATCCGTAAAATATACTATTTACATCAAATTCTCCACCAGCTCCAGAACCTGAATTTAAAGCATAAAACATAAGTATTATAAATCCTGAAATTATTGCATCAAAAAGAACATGTTTTGGATTGAAAAAACTTTTCTTTTTAAATAGAATAAAGAATAAAGCTAAAACAGCCAAACTAGAAAGGACAGAAGGAGAACAAGCAATACTAATTATTGGTAAAATTAATAAAGGAAAATAAAAGAATTTATTATTATTTAATAATAGTATTGAAAACCAAACAAGAAAAACACTAACAATTATTAATTTTGCATTCCAGCCATTTGCTAACTGATAAGAACTTGTTTGTTCCAAGAAATTAAATAATAAAATCCCAACTATAAAAATTGAAAGAATTGCAAATATTTGTAAAACTATAGAGTTTGAAATTTTTCTACTTAAAGCTAATAAGCCTAAAACAAGAATAGTAGCAAAAACAGAGTGAGTTACTATTACATAAGCTTCTGAAGATAAAACATTGAAAAATTTTGAAATTAATGCAGACATCCAAAACTCTGAATAATGATATGGCATAGGAGAGTTTTTGCCGTCCAGTAAAAGATAAATTGAAGAATTGAAGCTTTCAACATTATTATATGTTAAAAAATCAATTGTCATAGAATAAAAGTTCATGTCTCCTTGTGGCAAATTGTTGAAAGGAGTGTTGTAAAAGAACATGGCTTGTAAAAAGAAAAATAAAACTCCAATACTTAAAGTTAAAACTAATGATTTTAAATATTTTTTCTTAAAACAAAATTTTAAATTATATTTCATTTTGTCTGTTTTTCGATTACGAAATAAAAACAAAGCCAGTATTAATATTAAGCCATTTAATACAGTATTAAATCCTGTAATATAATTTGCATATAAAATTATTATAGTAAATATTCCAGACAAAACTTTTAAAAAAGCATCATATACAAAATCTTCTTGCTCTTTAATTTTTAAAATAAAAAACCAAAAACTACCAAGTAGCCAAGCTATGCCTAGACATAGCACTATTGCTAATAACATGTTAAAATTAATCATTATAAAAAGTTTTTAATTATTATATCACAAATATATTCTATTTCTTTTTCTTTTAATTCATAATACATTGGCAAGCGTAATAGACATTCTGAGAATTTATCTGAATTTTCTAAAACTCTTCCATCATGTTTATTTTTATAATACTCGCTTGAATGTAAACTAAGATAGTGAAAAACTGCTAAAACTCCATGCTTTTTTAGTTCTGCTATTAATTTTGTTCTATCCTGTAATGAATTACAAACAATAAAAAACATATGAGCATTATTTGTTGCAAAGTTTGGAAATTGTGCAAATTTTATATATCCTTTTTCTTTTAGCGGTTTTAATAATGTATAATATTTTTCCCAAATCTTTTTTCGTTTAGCTTGAATATCCTCAATATTTTCTATTTGAGCCCACAAAAAAGCAGAAATAATTTCTGATGGCAAAAAAGATGAACCTGTGTCAACCCAACCATACTTATTTACTTCTCCTCGAAAAAACTCAGCTCTATTTGTTCCTTTTTCCCATATAATTTCGGCACGTTTAATAAATTTTTCGTTATTTATAACTAGCATACCACCTTCTCCAGAAATTATATTTTTTGTTTCGTGAAAACTAAATGTTGCCAAATCCCCAATGCTTCCAAGTGGTTTCTTCTCTCCATTTTTGTTAAAATAGTAAGAGTCAATAGCTTGAGCTGCGTCTTCTATTACAAATAAATTATGTTTTTCTGCTAAAGCCATAATTTTATCCATATCACAAGCCATTCCAGCATAATGAACAGGTACAATTGCCTTTGTTTTTTTTGTAATTAGACTTTCAACTTTATCCACATCTATATTTGGATGATAAGGCAAAGAATCTGCAAAAACAATTTTAGCTCCTTGTCTTACAAAAGCCAAAGCAGAAGAAACAAAAGTATAGCTTGGCACAATTACTTCGTCTCCTTGCTTTATATCACAAAGAATAGCAGCCATTTCGAGAGCATCAGTGCAAGAAGTAGTTAGCAAGCATTTTTTTAAGCCATATTTTTCCTCAAAAAAACTTTGACATTTTTTAGTAAATTCACCGTTGCCCGAAATTTTCCCTGAATTAACGGCAGTTTCGATGTATTTTGTTTCATTGCCTGTTAGGTAAGGTTTGTTGAAAGGTATTTGTATCATTTTTTGTCTTTTTGTTTTAATAATTCATACCAAAGTACCAAAGTGGTATCACATTCACATATCCATATTCGATATCGTCTTTTACAATAAAAGCATTTTTAATGTCTGCAACTTGCGCTTGATTTTTTTGTTTTCCTCCAATTTCAAACGTATATTCTTCAATCTTAAAATCTCCTTTCTCTGTCCAGAAAACTTCGAAATTAAGTTTCATTTGATTGTAAAAGAAACATTCTCTTACATTTCCAATATTTGTTTTTGAACCAGAAAGTGCGTACATCAAGTTTGGATTTTCTAAGAAAACCTTTTCCACTTTTCTTATAGCTCCGATTCCGCTTGACGCAACACGTAATTGTAAAATTAAACCTGCTCTTTCTAAATAATGAAAATAAGCAGTAGTAGAATTTCGGTGTACTTGAATAATCTCACTTATTTTTGTAAAATTTGGCTTAAATGGCACACTCTCGGCAATTATCTGCATTAAATGCTTTAATTTTTGAGCAGTAGAAAAATTCATATTTGCAAAAGCAGGAATATCTTGCTCTAACATCACGTTAACTACATTTTGAAGCCTTATTTCATAATTTGGCTCACTAAAAAAAGGATAGTATCCACGCTTTAAGTATTCTTTAAACTGCACCAACGGATGAGAAATATCTGGCAATTCCACTTTGTTTTCCAAAATTTCATCTAACGAATACTTTTTAATCTTTACATTCTGTGTCATGATTAAATATTCCCTAAATGAAAGCCCTTGCATTTCATACTTAATCACTCTTCTACTTAAATCATCACTACCTTTATATACATTCAAAATAGACGAGCCAGTAAATACTACATGCAATTGTGGTAGATTATCGTACATCATTTTCAGTTCCTTAGACCAATTCGGATATTTATGAATTTCATCGATGTACAGAAATCTCCCACTATTCTTATAAAACGTATCAGCTAAATCAAACAACTTATTTTCGGTAAAATATATATCATCTGCCGAAACATACAAAGCTTCATTGTACGAATGTACCATTTTAATTCGTTGTAACAATAAAGTTGTTTTACCAACACCACGTGCACCCAAAATAGCAATAAATCGACTGTTCCAATCAATTTTGTCATATAAATACCGCACAAATTGCAAACTTGTATTGTCAATCAACTCTCTATATTGTCCTATCAATCTTTCCATTTTTCAGTTGTTTTCTAAATATTTTCTGCAAATATAAGCATTTTGCTGATTTAAAAGTGCATTTTTTTAAAAAATTGCTGATTTTATTCAGCAATTTCGCACTTTCCTATATCCAAAAATGATAAATATTGATGACGCTATCTTCCTCAAAGCCGTATTTTTTGTAAAATTTGCAAGCCTGCAAGTTGTCTAATTGAGTTGGAACAGTAAGGGTTTCGACAGAACATTTATTTAAATAGTTTTCACATACATTTATTAGTTGTGTTCCCAATCCTTTGCCTTGTGCATTTTTACCTATCGCTATTAAGCCAATGTTCCCGTTGTTGTTATTGACTTTTAAAGTAACAAAACCAACTATTCTATCAGCTTCTTTTGCTACAAAAACCTCATCAGCCAATTCTCCATTTACAGATTTTACCAACCACTCTTTATACATTCTCTCAAAACTTCCTTTTGGAAAGTTCTTATCTAATCGGAAGCGTGAATATTGACCACTCAAATATGCCAAACCCAATAAATCATCATTTACACTAGTATCATCATAAGGAAAAACAAACTTATCTTTTTTTATATTTGTGCTAACTTCCTTTTTGTAAACAACTTTTCTATCAACTAATTTTCCATTCCATTGATTAAGTATTTCAGATGACAACATTGTATTTTTATCTGTAAAAACATATAAAAGTTGATAATTTTGCTTTTTAGCCTCATCTAAAAGTTTTTTTAAATCACTTTCAGAATTATTAAAAACAATTCTACCTACTTTGATTTCGAAAAACTCACTATCCCAATTTAGACTCTCTAACTTCATATATTTATCTCTTCTTGTACAATAAAGTTAGGACGGTCTTTTACTTTTTCAAACATTTTTCCGATATACAAGCCCACAAATCCGAGTATAAATATAATTATGCCCGATAAAAACCAGAATGAAATTATAAGGCTGGTAAATCCTAAAACCTTTATACTTCCTGTTAAATACATAATAAAATAGACCAACATCACTAACAAAGAAATCAACGTAATTCCGAATCCTAACTTTACTGTTAGTCGAAGTGGCTTGTCAGAAAAAGCAAGTATTGAATTTAACGCTAACTTGAAAAGCCCTTTGAAATTATAGCTTGACTTGCCCTCAAAACGTTCGGAATGTTTCACTGGCAAATAATATTTCCGAAAACCTACCCATTGTACCATAGTAGGGAAAAAGCGTATTTGGTCTTTCATAGAAAGGATTGCGACTATTACCTTTTTATTATAAATACCAAAATTTGCTACACTTGCATCTTGTTTAGTCTCTGTAAGATAACTAAACAGATAATAAAAGAGTTTAGATAATTTCTTTTTTAAAAAACCGTCTTTTCTTTCTTTTCTTTGTGCAAACACTATATCCCACCCTTCCATCGCTTTTTTATACAAATTCGGTATTTCGTCTGGTCTATCTTGCAAATCGCAATCCATTACCACCACCCATTCACCTTTGGCATAGCTAAGACCGGCAGTAATGGCGTAATGTTGACCAAAGTTTCTACTTAAATTAATTCCTTTTACTCGTTTATCTTTTTTTACACTCAGTTTCAATAGCAACCCAAGAGTTATCTGGTGAGGCATCATTTACTAAAATAATTTCAAAATCTTCTGTAATAGTTAGCAGATTTTCTTTTACTTGTTTTACAAGTTCTTGCACAATTTTATCTGCCCTATAAACTGGTGAAACAACAGAAATGTGAACAGGTTTTTCCATATTGGATAATTTCTTAATCGCAAAAATAGTAGAATAAATTAAAACTACAAAAGGTTTCTTCGCATTTCATTAAGCCCAATGTTCGAAAGTAAGTTAATCTTGAATTATAATCACCCCAACTCCACCACTATCGGACAATGATCCGACATTACCACTTCGTTTTGTATTGAGGCGGAAATTAATTTATTTCTCATTGGTTCAGAAACCATATGGTAGTCTATACGCCAGCCCAAATTTTTCTTTCTTGCTCCTGCTCTATAGCTCCACCATGTATATTTTTCAGGACTTTGGTCAAACACCCTAAACGAATCTATAAATCCACTTTCTAAAAAGTCGGTCATCCATTGTCTTTCTTCGGGTAAAAAGCCTGAAACTCCTTTTTTTGTTTTAGGATTGCTAATATCTATTTCTTTGTGACAAATATTATAATCGCCTGATAAAACAATGTTTGGTCTTTCCTTTTTAAGCTCATTAACATAATTTTGAACAGCATCTAAATATGCATATTTAACTTCTTGACGAACATCGCCCATAGTTCCTGAAGGAAAGTAAGAATTTATTTGAGTGAAATCTCCAAAATCGGCTCTAATAAGGCGACCTTCATAATCAAATTCGTCAATACCAATTCCTATTTGCACAAAATCGGCTTGTTTTTTTGAAAAAATAGCAACTCCACTATATCCTGGTTTTACTGCTGAATGAATTATAGAATGATAACCTAACTCTTTAAATTTATCAACTTCGATTTGCGATTCTTGTGCTTTAGTTTCTTGAACGCACAAAATATCAGGGTTTTCATTTTTTAACCAATCGTAAAATCCCTTGTTTATTGCTGAGCGTATGCCATTAAGATTAAAACTTATTATTTTCATAATTCAATTTTTAGAAAAGTAAATCTAACAAAAGTTTTTAGTTTTTTATAATTTTTCAAATTTATATCCACGTTTTGTATAATATTCTAATGTAAATTCTAAAGCTGGTAACATTTTTTGAGAACTTGCAATATTATCATGAAAAACTATTATAGAGCCATCTCTAACTTTGTTAAATAATATTTTTTTTATTTTTTTTAACGAATAATCAGTTCGAAAATCATAAACCATAACATCCCAAAAAACTAATTTATATTTTTTTCTTAAAACTCTATATTGCCAAGGGAAAATATGTCCATAAGGTGGACGAAAATAATAAGCTTCCGATACTGGCGATTTTCTCAACACATCAGATAGCCATTTTTTATTTTTATGCTTAAAAGCGTCTAAATGCATGTAAGAATGGTTTCCAATGGTATGACCTTCGGCTTTTACTTTGTTAAAAATTTCTGGATAAAGATCTGCATTTTTCCCTTTGCAAAAAAAACTAGCCTTTGCCTTGTATTTTTTTAAAATTTCTAAAACTTTTTCTGTTACCAAAGGATTTGGTCCATCATCAAAGCTTAAATATAGAGTTTTTGGTCTGTCTTTTTTTCGCGACAAAGCTTTGCAATAAAATAGTTTAGGATATCTAATTGGCAAAAAACTCATAAGTTAAAACTCTATTTTAGATTAATTGTTTTATCATAAATTTGTTTTAGCTTTTTATAAGTTTCTGTATTTTCTGATTTTTCATACTGTTTCGCTAAAATCATTAGTTCTTCTAAAGTCTGTTTTGGCTTTATATAAGATTGTGTTAATCCACTTTTTAATTCAACAGAAAGACTATTATAAAACTCTAATTCCTTTTCAACATTTTCTGCTATCATTAAAGTTAATATACTTGCTTCGGGAAATTTTCTTAATCTGTAATATGAATGTACTAATCCAACCGTATAATAATCAAAGTTAACTTTTTTATTAGGGATTACTTTTATGCAATGTGAAATTACTTGTTCCGCAGCATCATAAGCTTGTGCTAAAAACAAACCTCTTGATAATTTTGTATAATCTGCTCTCAGAAGAAATAATATATTTTCTATGCTTTCATCAATATAATTTAGCTTGCCCCATTTGAATTTGTTGATAAAATTATCATACATTTTATAAGAATTTACGTTAACTAAATCATTGGTTGTAAATTCTGTTTTTATTGGGAAAAGTCTGTAAGCCAAACCTTCTAAATATAAATATGATTCTAATCCAAAATAATTTTCCTTATCTAAAAACGATGAGAAATAAATTGGTCTTTCCCAATTGTTCTCATTAATAATCTGATATGCAATAAGTTGAGATTTATTCAAATATTTTTGACTTGTATCAATTTGCCAAATTATTTTATCGACCAAAAGTTCTTCACGCAAGCCTATTGGCTCAAAATATTTTATTGCTTTTGATTTATTTAACTTCATATTAAATTCATAACCTGGACAATAATTAGTTGGGTAATCATAAAATTTTGACGCAATCATTAAACTTGTGTCTTCGGAAAACATAAATTCAAGTTTTGATTCTAAATTTCCAAGATATAAAATTTGAGAAGTTAAAAAATTGTCTAAATCTGAAATAAGTTTTTTTGCTTGTTGCTCAGTAATGCCATAATATTTTTGAATTTCATCGTCTTCTAAATTATAAATTATTGAACAAAAATCTTTAAAGTTTTCGTTGTTACCAAAAGCTTTTATATTTCTAAAATATTCTTCGAAACTTTCAAATTCTAATTTATATTTATTGGCATAACCAGATTTTTTCAATAAACTGCAAAACTCATCATGAATTTGGCTATACTCTTCGTCAATTTTTTCATATTCTTTATCATAAATAAAAGAATAGTATTTTGCAGTATTGTCTATAATCGGCAGAATATCAGCTTTTCCTGAAATATACTTACGCCTATCTAAATTTAATTTTATAGCTTTATTTCCACGCTCAGCTCTTTGAATTTGGTCTATATACCAATCATTATTTAAAAAACTTAAATTTATTACTCTTACATCTGTTCTAAAATTTTCACATTCTTGCAAATACCATAGTGGAAAAGTTTCGTTATCGCCAGACACAAACAAGATAGCGTTTTGGTCGCAAGTATTTAATAAATTTCGTGCAAAATGATAAGCAAAATCGTTGTTAGTTTTATCTTGAATTTTGTAATTTTTCAAAAGCATTTGAGCTGGAGAAATTAAAATTCCTAAAATTCCCAAAGCAAAAATTAAAAATTTCTTTTTCAAAAATTTGTGTAAAAACAAATATAAGCCCGTAATACCTAACCCAATCCAAATTGTGAAGGCATAAAAAGATCCCAAAAAAGCATAATCTCTTTCTCTAACTTGGTAGGGACTTTGATTTAAGTAAAAAGCAATTGCAATACCTGTAAAAATAAAAAACACAGAAATCACAAACAGATTTTTTTTATCGAATTTTAATTGTGAAAAAATCCCTATAAGTCCTAAAATAAAAGGTAGAAAATAATATGCAGTTTGATTTTTCTTTAAAAAATCTGGTTTTTTCTCTTGATTTCCCAAACGAAAATTATCAATAAATTTTATTCCACTTATCCAATTTCCATGAATTGCATCTCCATGTCCTTGAATATTATTTTGTTTTCCAACAAAGTTCCACATGAAATATCGCAAATACATATGTCCGAACTGATAGCGAAACATAAAACCAAAATTTTGCGAAGCTCGTGGAATTTCACTATTTGTAATATTTGTCCATTCTGAATAAGCATAAATATGAAGAGGATTATCGCTCCACATTCTTGGCAAATATCTAATATCTGATTTTTTATAGTTAGTAACTGGCTTATGGTGAACAAGTTGGTACTTACCATTAGTTTTATCGTAAATTGCTTCTCCTTTTTTGTAAGGTTTTGCTTTATCTAATTTGCTCGAAAATTGTTGTCCTCTCCATAAAGGACGGTCGCCATATTGTTCGCGATTTAAGTAAGAAACAAAATTGTAAATATTTTCAACATTATTTTGGTCAATTGGTGGATTAGATGCCGACCTGATTATAATAATTGCATAGCTTGAATAGCCTATTACAAACATTAAAAAACTTGTAAAAATTAAGTTTAACACTTTTTTATTTTTTACTCCTGACCAATAAATTCCCAAACCTATAAGCAAAATAAAAATTAACGAAAAACTAATTAAGCCAACATAATAGCCAGCAGATAAGTGATTTGTAAATATTTTCTCGAACCAAGCTAAAATTTGTGGTAAACCTGCAACAAAAATTTGAACAAAAATTAATATTCCAATAGCCAAAACTATTGCAATTGCAAATCCTTTATAAGAAAATTTACATTTATAAAAATAAAATAAAAACACTAAAGCTGGAATTATCAAAATATTAAGTTGATGAACTCCAAGACTTAATCCAAGCATTAATGCGATTAAAACTATCAAATTATTTGCTTTTTGGTTTGCCTCATCTAAATATTTTGTCATCAACCAAAGGCATAAAGATGTGAAAAACAAAGAAAGAGAATAGACTTCTGCTTCGGTTGCTATTGCCCAAAAACTTGTAGAAAAAGCTAAACTTAGAGCTCCAATTATTGATGCAAGAATTGAAACTAAGTAAGAATTTTTAGGGTCTAAATTACTCTTTTTTGCAATTAATTTTTCACTAAACCAAAAAATAGTTTTAAAAACAAAAAATATTGCAAAAGCAGCCGAAAAAGCAGAAAACAAGTTTATTGCAAAAGCAATTTTTTGTGGACTTGAAGCAAAGATTGAAAAAATTCTGGCAAGAAGCAGATAAGTTGGATTTCCAGGAGCATGGTTTATTTGTAAAGTATTAGCACAGCAAATAAATTCGCCTGAGTCCCAAAAATTTACTGTTGGCGACAGAGTTAAAACATAAATAATAAAACTAAAAACAGCGGTAAGAACTGCTATTAAATTATGTGGTTTTTTAACAAACTTCATTCACAAAAAATTTACTGCTAAAATAAAAAAATGCTTTAAAAAAACCTATATATTTTTAATAATAAGTGCTTTTTATACGTTTAAATACTATATCTTTGTATCAAATTTTAAGAATTATGCTTTATAAATTACAGATTTTTGGATTTTGTTTATTATCAATGCTTTTGTTGCGAGCATGTGGTCGTCCGCCTTGCGAAACAACAGTAATTGACAATGGAGTTTTGCCCGAATCGGCGTTAGAATATGTCCCATATATTAGCGGTAAAACATATAAATTTAAGCACTCAAACGGTCTTGTAGTAAATTTTGATGCTAGTAGAGAAACACAAAAACGTGAGGAATGGTCTAGTTGCATGAGGTCTTGTCCTTATGTAATTCACTATGAGTGTAATACTACGAGATTAATTCCTGATTATCCGATTTTTAATTTTGAACTTAATATCTGCAACTTAGACACTTTAAACTATAACTGCAATGTATCCTTAGGAAAATTTGGATTTCACATACCAACTGGCAATTTTGATACTAATTATTACGAACAAGTTGATTCAATTAAAATTGATTCAGTATATTATTACCAAGTTTTTAAATTAAAATCTTACTACGACAGATATTCCTCACATGACTCAATTTATGCTGACAGCATGTATTACAGTTATGATAAAGGTATTATAAAAATAACGCTTTCAAATAATGAATACTATACGTTGTGCGAGTAAAGGAATTGTGTTTCTTGCTTTAATATTGCTAACTGCTTGTGTAAAAGAGAGAACTAATTATTTTTCTCCTGAAAACAAAGATTGGATAACGCCCTATAAGATTGGTGATAGTTTTGTTATGAAAGATAATAATAACATATCTCATAGTTTTACTTTGCAAAGTAACAATTATTATTTTACTGAATCTGCTGGAGGAATTCTTTTTTTTACAACTAGGAGAGCAAATACGGAATATCATTTTCAAGAATTTACTTCAAATTATAGTGCAAAATTTTCATTGTCGCTAACAGCAGCTTTTTATAATGATGACGAAGGCGATGAAATTTATATAGACCTTAATGATATTTGCTTTGCATACGATTTAAAAAACAAAACTATTTCTCGCATTTATACACCATTTGGGAATTTGTCAAACTCAACATACGAAGAACTTGACGACAATACGCAAATTAAATCAACTGCCGAAATTCTTGACTCTTATGTTGTTGGTAATTCTAACTATTCCGAAGTTTTACATTTTGAATTTAAAGATTTTACTGAACAATGGAAAGATTTTACTGTAAAAGAAATTTTTGTTGCTAAAAAATACGGTTTGATAAAATATGTTTTAAACAATAACATAACATTTGAAAGAGAATAAACTGAAACAAAATAATTTAGATTGAAACTAATATTTTGTTAAAAATTTTTAACATTCAATAATTATATTAAATTTGCATTTATAAATATGTATTCAAAAAATATTAATAAAAAATGATAATGACTTAAAAATTATAAAATAGTAAAATAACGAAGCGTTAACTTTTATTTTTGCTTTCGAAAACCGCCAATTTTCAGAAACACATCAGAAATAACAAGTTCAAATGCTCACGCTACGGCGTGGGATGTACTTATTTGATGTGTAGGTGTCTGGCGGTACCTCGAAAGCAAATAAAGTTACAGTTCCACGCTTTTTTTTTATAAACCGCCCAATTGGAACTTAAAGGCACAAAAAACAACTAAAATATTAAAGACAAGAGAACCGCCTAAATGTTGCCAAATCTTCAAGCAATCTTAATAATTTAAAAAGTGGAAATCAGAAACCACTCTAAAAAACGAGGCGTAACCGAAAAGCCATACGAGTAGGGAAAAATAAATTAAATTTTATATAAAAAAAAAAAAATGTTAATTATTACAACTGCAATTATTACAATTTTAGCATTTGCTAGTTGTCAAAAAGAACCTAGTGCAAAGTTTACTGCAAGTAAAACTTCTGTAGTTACAGGCGAAGTTATCACTTTTACCAATGCCACTGTTGACGGTTATTCTTATGAGTGGAATTTTGGCGATGGAACAACTTCAACTGAAGAAAATCCAACACATGCTTATGAGGATGCAGGTACTTACAACGTACAACTAACATCTTTTTCAAAAAATGGTAAAAAATCAAAAGCATCAAGTCAAACTATTACTGTTACAAAAGCTAATGAAATCAAATATGATGGTAATAAATATTCACTAACAAAAGGATATTTAGAAAAGTACGGCGATTTTGATGGTCTGTTTGATTATTATAATTTTGACGTTTATTTGGTAAATGATGCTATTACGGTAACACAAGACGATGCAATGGGTACTGGTGATATGATTTTACTTGAATTATGGTCTGCTTCCCCAAGTGGCATAAATCCTGGAACTTATAACTTTGCAAACAATTATTCTGCACAAACATTTTCAGCTGGCATATTGGGTTTAAATTATAATATCGCAACAGAAATAGGAACAGTTTATGAAGCTACAGGTGGTACTGTAACTATTTCACAATCTGGAACGGATTACATTTTTGACGTAACTTTTACATTAGCAAATGGAAAAACTGTAAATGCTTATTATAAAGGGGCTATGATTATTTACGATCAAACAAATAATCCTGTTAAAAAACACTCTGGTAAATAAAATCAATCCAGAATAAAAAAACACAAATAGTTCTACTGCAATTGCATTATGAATTATTTGTGTTTTTTACAAACAACTTGTAAGGAATGTTTTATACTAATTTCAGCACAAAATTTTGGATAGCAAATATATAAGCATAAAACAAACATTTTCGCACCAAAAAATTTAACTAACAAGCTCCTGTAAATAAAAAATATTTTTATCCTATATTTTTTGAATTAAAACCATTATTTTTGTATGAATATTAAATTTTATTGCAATGAAAAAATCATTTATTAAACAAATATTTATAATTCTTGTGATGTCGGGCATAGTATTTTCTTGTGTACCTGCACGTCAGTTTGAAGATGTTAAATCTCTGAAAGACAAATATCAAAGCGAAAGAGATGAGCTTAAAAAAGAAAATGAAAGATTAGCAACAACAAACAACGAGTTGCAAGCACAATTAGATAAGCTAAAAATTGATTTTAACGCTTTAGCGACCGACACTTTAATTAAAGGTAATGCCTATAGAACATTGACTGTACAATATGACAAAATTAATGAATTATATTCTCAATTGTTAGCAAATCAAGAAAAACTTAGACAAGGTGCAGATGCTGACGCACAAAAAGCTATGGGTCTTTTACAACAAACACGAGAAGAATTACAAAGAAAAGAAGATGAATTGCGTAATTTAGAAGCAAGATTAAACCAAGAAAGAGCAAATCTTGATGCTATGAGAATCCAAAACGAACTTAAAGAAAAAGAATTAGCCGATAAAAATGAAAAAGTTCAAGAATTACAAGCTCGTTTAAATGCTCAAGATTCTATAATGAATGCTTTGCGTAAAAAAGTTTCAGACGCATTAGTAGGTTTTGAAGGCGATGGACTAACAGTTACACAAAAAGATGGAAAAGTTTATGTTTCACTCGAAGAAAAATTATTATTCAAATCTGGAAGATGGGATGTTGATCCAAAAGGTGTGCAAGCTCTAAAAAATCTTGCTTCAGTTCTAGAAAATAATGAAGAAATAAATATTTTGATTGAAGGACATACCGATGATTTAGCATATTCAGGTGGTGGGAACATTCAAGACAACTGGGATTTAAGTGCAAAAAGAGCAACTTCTATTGTGAAAATTCTTTTACAAAACTCAAATATCGACCCAACAAGATTGACAGCTGCAGGAAGAGGTCCTTATTTACCTATAGACCCAGCTAAGACAACCGAAGCTAGAGCAAAAAATCGCCGTACAGAAATTATTCTTACACCTAAGTTAGATGAGCTTTATAAACTGATGAATGCGAACTAACAAATCAGTTAAAAGTTCATAAAGTTTGTAAAGTTCATAAAGTTTTTAAAGTCTGATTGAAAGAACTATATAGCATAGTGTAGGGACGGTGTATGTCGTCTTTTGTTACCAATGCAAATCTATTTTTCATCCTTGCTCGCGCGGATTTGCAATCCGTGCGGAAAAATATTTAATTGTGAAAACACTCGGATTGCAAATCCGAGCGAGCAAATGTTGTGAAATTATCCTAATCAAACAACCAAGGTGGCTTAGAAGTGTTCAAATGCACATCAGTTAAAAGTTAAAAGTCGAACCGAGCTTGCGAACTCACCGAAGGTAAAGTTAAAGTGGCTGACGCATAATCAGTTAAAAGTTAAAAGTCGAAAGTTGAAAGAGTTTTTAGTGTTTAGTCTATTGCTCAAACGGATTTAACTTTACGAACTTTAAAACTTTTTAACTTTTAACTGATTTGATTGTGTTGCCCTTGCGGGCAAGGCTTTTGAGGAGATCATACCGCAGGCTGCGCCTACGGTTAATCACATGTTGCCCTTCGGGCAAACTTTTGACAGTCAAACACTTACCTTCTTTACGAACTTTATAAACTCAAGTCAGGACACTTATAAGCCACCGCCTTTATCAAATATTGTTCAGGACAAAATAATACATAGCTTAATAAAAACCACTAAACCAAGGTGGCTTAGAAGTGTTCAAATGCGAGGCGTCTGAGATTGAAAACGAAGGAGCGTACATAAGTACGTGACTGAGTTTGAATATCGAAAGCAACGAAGCAGTTGAATACTTATAAGCCACCGAAACCGCCTAAAAGAATTTGGCACGCTTAATTAAATATGGTTTCAAAACTTCGCTAAAGTCTTTGCTTATATCAGTTTCGATTATATCAATTCCATATTGAATAGAACGGTTTGTAAGTTCTTGCACTAAATTTTGAGTTCTTTCTATATAAGTTTCTCGAATTTCGTTTGGGTTAAGTTTTAAAATATTTCCTGTTTCTAAATCAACAAATTTGTAAGGTCTGTTCGAAAAAGCAAATTCTTGCTCAAATTTTTTATCAGTAACATGGAAAATTATCACTTCGTGTTTGTTGTATTTTAAGTGTTGAAGTGCTGCAAAAAGTTTTTCAGAATCTGTGTCTTTACTTGTGAACATATCGCTAAAAATAATAACTAAAGAGCGTTTGTTTATTATTTCAGCAAGTTGATGAAGCACTTCTGCGGTATTTGTCTTTTTCTGTAGTCCTATATTTTTTGGATTAAGATATTTTCTAAGCTCATTATAAATCATTTGTAAATGAACTTTCGAAGAACGAGCATTTGCATGAAATCTAATTTCGTCATCAAAGCTTGAAAGACCAATAGCATCGCGTTGACGAATAAGCAAATACATTAAAGCTGCTGCGGTGTAAATTGAAAAATTAAGCTTATTTATAATTTTATTTTCGTAAGGGAAAAGCATTGATGAAGAAATATCTAAAAATATCTGACCACGCAAGTTTGTTTCTTCTTCATAACGTTTTATAAAAAGTTTTTCGCTACGAGCATAAAGTTTCCAATCAATATGCTTGGTACTTTCGCCTTTGTTGTAAATACGATGTTCGGCAAATTCAACCGAAAAGCCATGGAAAGGACTTTTGTGTAAACCTGTAATAAACCCCTCAACCACTTGAGAAGCGATAAACTCAAGATTATCAAACTCTGGGAAATATTCTATATCTCTTAGGTTTTCCATTCAATAATTTTTGCAAATATACGAAAATACAATTGTTAATTCATTTTAAGCCACATATTTTGTTTTGACAAATTATATGTTGATATTTTAATGTTAAGAAAATCTTAAAGTTTTTTACAACTTGTTTAAAAATATTAATTTTGTCCAATGTTTAAACAAATTCATCTATTTCAATATTAGGCAGTTTTTATGAGCGATCAAATCAAACATGAATGTGGTATTGCTTTAATGCGTTTAAGAAAACCTTTATCGTATTATCAAGAAAAATATGGAACTTGGCGTTATGGTGTTAATAAATTATATTTATTAATGGAAAAACAACATAATCGTGGTCAAGATGGAGCTGGGATTTTAGGTTTAAAATTAAACATGCGAGCAGGCTTAAAGTACATGCACAGAAAGCGTTCGGTTAGTTCAACACCTATAATTGATTGCTTTAATGAAATTTATAGAAGTTTTGATATTGGTATAAAAAGCTCTCCCGAAAAAGCTAATGATGCAAACTGGGCAAAACAAAATTTAGATTTTGTTTGCGATTTATATATGGGTCATTTACGCTATGCAAGCTATGGAAAAGACAATATTGATTATGTTCACCCTTTGTTGAGAGTGAGTAATTGGCGAAGCAAAACTTTAGCTTTAGCAGGCAATTTTAATCTTACTAATGTAGATGAATTATTTCAATATTTAATTGAATTTGGACAGCATCCTAAAGAATGTGCCGATACTGTTACAGCTTTGGAGTTGATAGGTTTATTTATGGAAGAAGAAAATCAAAAACTTTTCCGTGAATATAAAAATCAAGGCTATAAAAACTATGAAATCACAAATCTAATTGAAGAAAATATTGATATTGCTAAAGTTTTAAGAGAAGCTACAGCAAGTTGGGACGGCGCTTATGTAATGGGTGGTATTACTGGTCATGGCGATAGTTTTCTGATTAGAGATCCAGGAGGAATTAGACCTGCATTTTATTATTATGATGATGAAATTTTTGTTGCAGCCTCAGAACGTCCAGCTATTCAAACAGCTTTGAACATTACCGCTGAACAAGTCCATGAATTAGATCCAGGAATGGCATTAATCATAAAGAAAAATGGAACAATTAACACTGAAATGATTAAAATTCCTGAGAAAAAAACTCCTTGCAGTTTTGAGAGAATTTATTTTTCAAGAGGAACAGACCACGAAATTTATAAAGAAAGAAAAAAACTTGGCGAACTGCTTGTTCCAACAATCTTAAAAGCAATAAATTACGATTTTGAAAATACTGTTTTTTCTTTTATTCCTAACACTGCCGAAACAGCTTTTTATGGTATGCTCAAGGGCTTGGAAACTCATTTAAACGAATATAAAACCAAGCAAATTCGTGAAAAAGTTGACACAATGACTGATGAAGAAATCAGAAACTTGTTAGAACTTCGTCCAAGAGTTGAAAAAATTGCTGTAAAAGACGTGAAAATGAGGACTTTTATCACTCAAGATAAAGATAGAGAAGAAATGGTAAAACACGTTTACGACATTACCTATAAAACTATTAATAAAAAAGTTGATACACTTGTAATAATCGACGACAGTATTGTTAGAGGAACAACTTTGAGACAAAGTATTTTAAAAATTTTAGATAGATTAGAGCCTAAAAAAATAATAATTGTTTCTTCTGCTCCTCAAGTCAGATATCCCGATTGTTATGGAATAGACATGCCTAGGATTGGTGATTTTGTCGCTTTTCAGGCGGCTATTGCTTTAGCAAAAGAAAACAATAAGGAGGATTTAATTAAAGAAGTTTACCAACTTTGTAAAGAGCAAGAAAATTTACCAAAAGAAGACGTTGTAAATTATGTAAGAAATATTTACAAAGAATTTTCTGCAGAACAAATATCTCAAAAAATTGCCCAGCTAATAAAAAACGACTCTGTTAATGCAGAATTTCAAGTGATATACCAAACAATTGAAGATTTACATAAAGCTTGTCCTAACAATCATGGCGATTGGTATTTCACTGGTAATTATCCAACTCCCGGCGGAAACAAGGTTGTAACACATTCATTTATAGACTTTTATGAAAAAGCATATTAGTTTGTAAAGTTCATAAAGTTTTAAAGTTCGTAAAGTTTGTAAAGTTTTTAAAGTGAGATTTTAGTATTTTCAACTCCCCAAACACCTTCTAATTTCCTCCATTTTTCTTTCTCTATCCAGCGAAAATGTTTTATTAGTAAAAATGCAAAAGAGCCAATTAACTCATTGCTGACTTATTGGCTCTTTACTATTTTTAGAAGTTTATACCAAACAGTTCGTTTTGTATCCAATTGACCTATTTAAAACATTTAAAATCAGTCTATCTTTTCTATACACTTAATTTTATGCACACTAGGTACACCATAGTAACGACAAATTTCTCTCTTTATTACTTTGAGGCAAATTTTTACATCAATTGTATCTTTTACTCTAAAAGCTTTAGGGATATAACCAACTATATGAACTCCATGACCTTCTGGGGTTATATATAAACCGCTAGTTTCTGTTTTTTCAGCACAAAAAATAATTTCTTGTGGTTCTTCATAATACACAAATCTACCTATCTTTTCGTCACAACAATCGCAATTACTCTGTTTAACACAACCTGTTGTAAAAAAACAGATGAACACAATTAATAATATAATATATAATTTTTTTTTCATAATTTTAAGTTTTATAAATTGTGCCTACTTCGGTTTTTAGTCTCTTTCGGCATATTCCGACCAAAAACAGCTTTATTTATACCCTCGCTTAGGTTGCTAATACTGCAACCACCATTTAAACGAGGGCAAACAATCAAAATCGTTTTTACATAGCTTCCAAATTGAAATAAGTATATATATTGCTGGAATGCTGTTATTAGATATATGTGTGTGTATCTCCTTAAATACTGCAATATTTATAATTTTGTCGTATAAAAAAATACAGCTATCTACTACAATGTAAACGATCTTCTTAATTGAATTTAAAAGTAAATATAATTTATTACAATGCAATAGTTTTGTACATAGAAACATTAGTAAAATAAAATTTACAATATTTACATGTGCACATACATTTTTCGTTTTTACAACAAACCTCATCAACTAAACATTTCTTCAAAAATACAATATTATTTTTAGAAAATCAAGAAAAATGTAAGTATTTATTTTAAAATTTTAAAAAAGTCCAGGGGTTAAAATTTGTACTGTTTTGGTAATAAAATATAAAACTTCATTTTGAAAAATATCTAAAAATGAAAATTATAATACATTTGACTATTTCAACTCCCCAAACACCTTCTAATTTCCTCCATTCTTCTTTCTCTATCTAACGAAAATGTTTTACTACTAAAAATGCAAAATTCGTAAAGTTGAAGTGCTTTTTCTAAATAGTTTTCTGATTTTTTAGCAAAACCTATTTGGGAAATAATATCTGCCAAATGTTCTGTGTTTTCCACATTAAATCCCTCAAACTCAGAAAGATATTGTTCCGTCTCAGCTTTATCCAAACTAAGAAAATTATCTATATCGAACTTTAGTTCTGTTAATAAAGCATCTTTAGTTTCTTCCATTTGTTTTTCAATAGTAATTGCCAAATTTTCTTTTCCACCAAAAAGTTTTTGTTTTATTGCAATTAGTATTAGTCCAATCTTTTCTATTTCCCTAAGTATATAGTCTTTTTGTTCCATTTTGCTAAAATTTCAACGTAAAGATAAACCATTTTTATTTATAAAGTGGTTTTAGTTTTTAATAATTAAAATAAAAAACTAATTTTACACATTCTTAAAATTTGATTTCAATGTCGATTAAAGTACAAAATATTACAAAAATTTTTGGCACACAAAAAGCATTAGATAATGTAAGTTTTGAAATTGAAAGTGGCGAAATTGTTGGTTTTTTAGGTCCCAATGGTGCTGGGAAATCAACAATGATGAAGATAATAACTGGTTTTATTCCACCTACTAATGGTGAGGTTTTTGTCAATGACAAAAATATTGTTGAATTTCAAAACTATATAAAACGAATTATTGGCTATCTGCCTGAGCAAAATCCTCTTTATTTTGATATGTATGTGCTTGAGTTTCTGAACTTTATAGCTGGGATTTATTCTCTACCTAACAAAAAATCAAGAATTAGTGAAGTTGTGGAACTTACAGGCTTGATACCCGAAATGCACAAAAAAATTGGAGCTTTATCAAAAGGTTATAAGCAAAGAGTTGGTTTGGCTCAAGCTATAATTCACGACCCGCAAGTACTAATTTTAGATGAACCCACTTCTGGCTTAGACCCAAATCAAATTATTGAAATTAGAAACTTAATTCAAGATTTAGGTAAAAGCAAAACTGTTTTACTATCAACTCACATTATGCAAGAAGTTGAAGCTATTTGTGATAGAATTTTAATTATAAACAAAGGTATTATTGTTGCCGACGGCACTACTAAAACAATTCAGGCAAAATTGAAAGACAAAGTAAAAAGTTTGGATTTAGAAACATTAAATCCTATTGATACTAAAAAACTTAAACTTATAGCTGGTGTTTTAGCTGTTCGCGATTTAGGAAAAAATCATTATAATATTGAATTTGACTCTAAAACAGATATAAGACAAGATATTTTTAATCTTGCTGTTGAAAATAATAACACTGTGCTTAGTCTTCAATTAAAAGAACATAGCTTAGAACAAGTTTTTGCTGAATTAACAACCAAAGCCAACTAAACTTCTATATAAATTTCAATAATTTCGGAATAAATTTCTGGAATAATATTTACATCTTTTATTGCTGCAGGAATTAAAATAGTTTCTCCTTTTGATAATGTTTCCGTTTTGTTAGAGGGTGTTTTTATTTGGACTTTACCATTTACACAAAAATAAACTACAAAGCTATCTAAATTATAGTAGTTTTTCTGAATTTCATTCATAATTGGAATGTAATTCAATGTGAAAAATTGGTTTGAAATTATTTTATTTTGGTTATCCGCTTTTTTAGAGAAATTAATTTTTAGATTTTCAGTTTTTGAATAATCTATCACATCTTTTGCCAAGTCTAAATGCAGTTCTCTGTCTTTTCTATTGTAATCATAAACTCTATAAGTAACATCTGAAGTTTGTTGCACTTCTAAAATTAAATTTCCTTCGCCCAAGCTATGCACTCTGCCTGCGGGAATATAATAAACCTCTCCTGCTTTTGTTTCAACAATATTTAGTAAATTTTCAAAATCTTCTTTTTCTATCGCATCAAAAAACTCATTTGAATTTGTGTTTTTACAAAAGCCCGAAATTAATTTTGCTCCTTTTTCTGATTCCAAAACATACCAAACTTCTGATTTACCTCTGGCATTATGTCTTTCTGCGGCAAGCTCATCATTAGGGTGTACTTGAATTGACAAATTTTCTTTAGCTTCAATTATTTTTATTAGCAAAGGAAATTCATATCCAAAGTTTTCAAAAACCTCATCTCCGACAATTTCGCCCATGTAAACTTCAATAATTTCTTCTATGGTATTATCTTTTAAAAATCCATTTGCCACAACAGACAAATCGCCTTGTAATGCAGATATTTCCCAAGATTCGCCACAATTATCAGGTGTTTTTTTAACTGATTTCAAATTTTTAATTTTTTCGCCACCCCATACTTTTGGCTTATATATTGGTTTAAATTTTATTGGATATAGCATATTTAAAATATTTTTATTATTTTTAAAAATTCAAAATTAATATTTTTTTTCTAAAAATGATAATATTATGTTAGTGGTTGGTATTGCAGGCGGAACTGGTTCTGGTAAGACTACTGTAGTTAGAAAACTTATAGACCAACTTCCCGAAAATTGTGCTACATTAATTCCTCAAGATTCATATTATAAGGATAATAGTCATTTGCCATTAGAAGAAAGGCAACAAATAAATTTTGACCATCCCGATGCTATAGAGTGGTCGCTTTTGATTGAACATATCAAGGAGTTAAAGCAGAAGAAAACAATTTATCAGCCAATTTATTCGTATTTGACTTGCACTCGTAGTGAGGAAACTATAAAAGTTGAGCCTTTAAAAATTATTATTATTGAGGGAATTTTAATTTTGGCAAACAAACAGTTGCGTAGCCTAATGGATTTAAAAGTGTTTGTAAATGCCGATGCAGACGACAGATTATCTCGTGTTATTCAACGCGACATTATAGAGCGAGGACGTTCTGTTGACATGGTTTTGGAAAGATACGAAAAAACTGTAAAACCTTCTCATCTTCAATTTATTGAGCCAACTATGAGATATGCAGATATTATTGTTCCACAAGGTGGTAACAACGATGTTGCAATTGATTTATTAAGTAAATTTATTCTTCAAAATATAAATAAGTAATTATGTTAGAAAAAGTTAAAATCAACGAAGTTTTATTTTTAGATATTGAGACTGTTCCTGCACAGCCTAATTTTGAAAGCTTAGAAGAGAATTATCAAAAACATTGGGAAAAGAAATCTGCTTATTTTAGAAGCGAAAATGAGTCTGCTTCAGATGTTTACAATCGTGCTGGAATTTATTCTGAATTTGGAAAAATCATTTGTATATCTGTTGGGTTTATTTATGAGAAACAACTTAGAGTAAAATCATTTTATGGTGATGACGAAAAGCAGTTGCTAACAGAATTTGCGAATATGATTTCAAGTTGGGATAGATTTGGAAACAAACAAATATGTGGTCATAATATTAATGAATTTGATGTTCCTTATATAGCTCGCAGAATGTTGGTAAATGGTTTAAACTTACCTCCTGCTTTTGATTTAGCTGGCAAAAAACCTTGGGAAGTAAATCATATCGACACTCTAAAGTTATGGAAATTTGGAGATTATAAGAACTTTACATCATTAGCACTTTTGGCTGATTTATTTAATATCCCTACCTCAAAAGATGACATAGACGGAAGCCAAGTTTATGCAGCTTATTACGAAGAAAAAAACTTAGAGAGAATTGTTACCTACTGCGAAAAAGACGTTTTGTGTGTTGCAAATCTTTTGTTACGTTTTATGGGAAAAGATATTATTGATTTGAAAGACCTTGTTAAAACAGTTAAAAGTTAAAAGTTGAAAGTGAAAAGTCGAAAGATTTTTTGATTTGGAATTAGTGAAACGTGCAAATTAAAATTTATCTCAACTAATAAACGAATTTTCCTTCAGTAGCGAACCATTTCATACAGCCATTACATAAGTTTTTATCAAAAGGCAAATATTCAACGTCAACAACCCCTTTTGATTTTGTATATATTAATATTCGAGAACGGTAACTTATTTCTCCAATATCAACTGTCTGATTTTTAGTTTTATCTGTTATTAGTTTTGTTTGTGGACATGGCATTTTTTGCAAAATCTTGTATGTATCTCCATCTATTTCCAACAATTGAGAGGTCGAACAGTTTGTTTTATCTAAAATTTTATCATCTCCTGAACGAACATAAAAAAATGCGCTTTTGTCATTTATGTTTGCAATAGGAATTAGATATATTTCGTTTTCAGAGGAAAAATACTGAATAATAAAAAGGGTGTCGTTCCTTATTCCAGTTACAAATAATCCTGTTTTAATATCTAACAGTTTTTCTTCGTTTAACAAAGCTTGCAACTCCTTGTTAGACTTTAGCATGTCGTATGAAGGAATATCATGTTGTGCATTAGCAATCTTTATAAAGATTAGCAAAAAACAAAAAAATAAAGTTCCCGTTCTGATTAATAATTTCATATTTTAAATAATCAGCATTGCATCTCCATAAGATCCAAATTTATATTTTTCTTTAATTGCCACATCATAAGCTTTCATTAGTTCGTGATAGCCTGCAAATGCTGCAACAGAAATCATTAGCGTTGATTTTGGAAGATGGAAATTTGAAATCATAGCATCTGGCACTAAAATATCTGCTGGTGGGAAAAGGAATTTATTTGTCCAACCTTCAAATGGTTTTAGGTATCCGGTAGTTGTAACAGCACTTTCAAGAGTTCTTAGAACAGTTGTTCCTACTGCACAAACTTTATGTTTTTCTTCTTTGGTTTTGTTCACTAGGTTAGCCAATTCTTCTGTAATAAAAATTTGCTCTGAGTCCATTTTATGTTTTGTTAAATCTTCCACATCAACTTTTCTAAATGTACCCAAACCCACATGCAGCGTAACATAACCAAATTCTACACCTATTATTTCTAATTGTTTTAAAAGTATTTTACTAAAGTGCAAACCAGCTGAAGGTGCTGCAACAGCTCCTTCGTTTTTGGCATAAATAGTTTGATATCTATCTTTGTCTTCTTCTTCCACTTCTCTTTTTATTATATGTGTTGGCAGAGGTGTTTGTCCTAAATTATAAATTTTTTCCTTAAAAGTTGGATAGTCGCAGTCTATTAAAAATCTTAAAGTTCTACCTCTTGAAGTTGTATTATCAATAATTTCTGCAACCAATTCGTCGTTTTCGCCAAAAAATACTTTATTTCCTATTCTAATTTTACGCGCTGGGTCAACCAAAACGTCCCACAATCTTTGCTCTTTATTTAGTTCGCGAAGTAAGAAAACCTCGATTTGAGCACCTGTTTTTTCTTTAGTTCCGTAAAGGCGTGCTGGAAAAACTTTAGTATCATTAAAAATCATTAAATCTTTTTCTTCAAAATAATCTTTAATGTCTTTAAAAAGTTTATGTTCTATTTCATTAGTTTTTCTATGTAATACCATAAGTCTTGCTTCGTCTCTATTTTCTGCTGGATACAAAGCAATTAATTCGTCTGGTAGGTTAAAATCAAATTGTGATAATTTCATATTTTAAATAAGTTATTAAAATTATTTTTTACAACTAATTGTCAATTTATTTTCATCTAAAAAATCTATAAACCCCTCTAAATCAATAGCATCGTCTATAGAATAATCTCCACTTTTAATTCGCCTAAGATAATACAAAAAAGCCCCGTTGTCAAGTCTTTTTCCAAAATCATGTGCTAAAGTTCTGATATAAGTTCCCTTAGAGCAAGCAATAGTAAGGGTTACGTCAGGCAAATTAATTTTACTTACATCAAATTTTGTGATATTAATTTCGCGTTGTTCGAGTTTTAGTTTTTTCCCTTTTCTAGCAAATTCGTAAGCTCGTTTTCCTCTAATTTGAATTGCAGAATATATTGGTGGCGTTTGCATGCTTGTTCCCAAAAAACTTTTTGCAACTTTATAAATATCTTCTTCTTTTATATTATCTATTTCAAAATTTTTATCAACCTCTGTTTCCATGTCATACGAAGGCGTTGTTGCTCCAAGTCTGAAAGTTGCTTCGTAAACTTTTTCTCCTTCTTGTAATTGCTCGATAAGTTTAGTGTATTTTCCTGTGCAGATAACCAAAACTCCTGTAGCCAAAGGGTCTAAAGTACCAGCATGTCCAACCTTAATTTTTTGATTTCCTGTAACTTCTCGTAATTTATATCTAATTTTATTTACAACATCAAAAGATGACCATGTTAAAGGTTTATCGATAACAATAATTTCTCCTTGCTCGAAGTTAGGGATTGTATTTAGTTTAAAACTCTCTATCACTTATCTAACGAAGAAAATAGTTATAACACCTATTATTAAACAATATATGGCGAACCAATAAAGTTTTCCTTTTTTTACAATATTTATCATTGTTTTACAAGCAATCAATCCTGAAACAAAAGCTGCCAAAAACCCTATAATCAACGAACTAGTAGGTGTTCCACTTGAGACAGCAGTGCCTCCAACTATATCTAAAAAGTTTTCTCCTAAAATAGGAATTAACACCATCAAGAATGAAAATTTTGCTATTTCTTCTTTTTTATTTCCATTTATTAGTCCTGTTGCTATTGTTGCTCCTGAACGAGAAATGCCTGGCACTACAGCTATTGCTTGTGATATTCCGATAATAAAAGCGTCTAAATAATTTATATCTCTTTGTTTTTTGTTTTTGAAAAAATATGTAAAAAACAATAAAGCCGCAGTAACAATTAGCATTGAGCCAATAAAAACAAAGCTATTTCCTGCAAACAATTTTTCTATATGTTCTTTGAATAATAATCCAACTATCAATACTGGAATCATAGAAACAAATATTTTAAAAATATAGCTTGTTTCCTCATTATATTTGAACTTAAAAAATCCTTTGATTAGTTTTAAAATATCTTTCCAGAACACAACTAAAGTACTTAGAACTGTTGCACCATGCACCATTATTGAGAAATAAAAATTTTCTTCTCCTTTTATGCCAAATAAGGCTTTTCCAATTTCTAAATGAGCACTACTGCTCACTGGTAAAAACTCGGTTAATCCTTGAATTAATCCAAGGATTAATGCTTCAAACCATTCCATATATTTCTTTTATTTAGATTTGGGTCTCCACAAAATTGCAAAAATTTCAATAATAAAACCAATAAGAATAATTATTGGAGCTAATGAAATTCTTCTAAAATTAAAAATTTCTTCATTAAACACATTTGGGTCTGTGCTTTTTCCACCCGACATCAATATAAATCCTAATATTATTAAGGCAAAACCGATAATAATAAGTATATAATTTTTCTTACCTAAGGTAAATCCAGAATTTTGTTCTTGATTTTCTGTTTTTTCAATTTTATTCATATTTTTAATAATATAAATTAGATGTTTTTAATTTTAAATATTTATTTACTGAGAAATAAGTTGAAATACTTGTCAACAACATGCCAATAATAATTAGTATCGCATACAATGAAACAATAATTAGTGGGTCTATAAGGCTTACTACTTCTCCAATATGTTTGTTTACAAAATAAAAGATTGCACTTAAGATAGCTATTGCAATTAGTGAGCTAAAAAATCCTTGTAATGCTCCTGAAATAAGGAATGGTTTTCGTATAAAACTTCGTTTTGCTCCTACTAATCTCATTGAGTTTATAATAAAGCGTTTAGAGAAAATCATTAATCTCACGGTATTGTTTATTAGAGCCAAAGAAATCACGAGCAAAGCTGCAGAAAAGACTAACAATACAAGACTAATTTTATTTATATTATCATTTATAAGTCCTAATAAATTGTGTTGGTATGCCAATTCTTCAACAATATCACTTTCTGTCAAAAAAAAGTTTTCTATTTTTGCTATACTATCAGGGTGAGCATAGTCAGCTGTTAAGTAAACATTTAGTGTTGCCGACAAAGGATTATATCCCAAAGTACTAATAAAATCTTCGCCAAGTTCTTCTTGAAGTGAGTTTGCGGCGTCTTCTTTGGTTATATATTCAGTTGCTTTAATAAAGTTTTTAGCATCTAAAGTTTTTTGATATTGTTTTATATCTGCTTCTCTGACATCATTTTTAATAATTAATGAAAAGCATATATTTTCCTTAACGTAATTTGACAAAAAACTTGCACCTAAAATCATCCAGCCCACAATTCCAAGTAGAAGCAACACCATTGATATACTAACCAAAGATGTTAGATATGCTCCTCTTACTTTATTTTTAATTTTTCCTTCTTTCATTACTTATTGTACAAGTATTTTTGTATTGATGATTTTATTATTTTCTCCTACAATTTTCACCAAATAAAAACCTTTCGCAAAACTACTAAGATTATATTTAACTTCCCAATTATTAACAATTTCTTTAGAAATTAATTTTCCAGAAACGCTATAAAACTCTATATTTTCTATTAAGAAATCGTTTGATTCGAATATTACAAAATCGCTAGCGGGGTTTGGATATACAGATATTTCGTTTGCAATTTCGTCTTCAATTCCTGATTGCCCATAAAATGTAACTTTTATTGTGTCTGTGTGAGTACAACCGTTTAGAGCATAGGCTGTTAGCCAGAATTCATGTGTTCCATTTCCATATTCTGAGCCATAAACAGTTAGCATAGATCCTGTAAATCCTGTATTCCATAAATATTCTGAGAAGATATGTTCAATACCAATATTTACGTATGTATCAACATGTGCTGAGACATCATTTCCTAAACTAAAGCTAATAGGTTCGCGTAAGTCCACAACAATTGAAGCAGTGCTTTCGCAGCCAAAGCTATCGCCTGTAACTGTTACAGAATAAGTGCCAGGTGCATTTACTGTAATACTTGATGTTGTTGCATTATTACTCCAAAGATATGAATATGCTCCGTCTCCTGCATTTATAGTATATGGACCACAAGATACTATATTGTCTGGTATTGATGCTAAACTATGATAAGGGTGAAAAGTAACAACTATAGTATCTGAATTTGGACAATCATTACTTCCTATAACTTCGAGAATAAAAGTTCCTCCCAGAGCTACTTCTAAATACTGATTATGGCTCAAACCGTTGTTCCAGTTATAGTGTGAATATGGCAAGTCTGTTCCAATAGTAACTGTTTCTCCATCGCATAATTCAACGTCAGGTCCTAAATCTATTTCTGGAGATGGCTTAACAACAACTTCAACAATATTGGTTGATACGCTTGCGCAAGCATTGTATGCCAAGCAATAATAATTTCCTGCATTTTCCAAACTTAAATTTTGAATATTTAAAACTGTATCATTAGCTCCTGAAATAGGAACATCATTTTGATACCATTGTAAAGAGTAGTTTTCTCCTTGAGCGTCCATTATTAGATTTAAAGTTTGGTGTTCGCATAAATTTTGATTTATTGGCTGCCATGAAATTGCTGGAGGTGTTCCAATAATCACTTCAACTTCTTCGGAATCAGCATAAGAACAATCGTTTGCGACTCTACAAAAATATATACCTGTTTGATTTATTTGTGCATTAGAAATTATTATTTCGCTATTTGTTTCTGTTGATATTGCCGAGCCATTTCTATACCATAAATATGACAAAGGTTGTTCTCCTGTTGCAGTAATAGACATTTCGTGAGAATCGCCAACGCAAATTTCTGCTCCAATAGGATTTTGTATTACTTCTGGCAATGCTTTTACTAAAATACTAATAATTTCGGAAGAAACTTCGCCACAGATATTTGAAACTTTGCAATAGTAATCTCCAGATACTTCTGGCAAAGCTGATTCAAAAACAAATTCACTTCCTTCAAAAACTACAGTTTCCGAACCCACAACATACCATTCTATAGTTAATGGTTCTGTGCCTAAAGTATTTACATTCAAACTAAAATCTTGTCCTTCACAAAATTCCATATCTTGTGGAAACTCAATAATACTTGGTGGTGTATTTACTATTACTTCAACTGTATCACTTGTAATAGAGCCACATTCGTTAGTTACAACACAATGATAATTTCCAGCTTGTCCTGCATTTATTCCTGTAATAATCATTGTTGCTTCTTGAATTCCTGTAATATTATCTCCAAATACATCTGCACTATTTTTTTGCCATTGGTAAGTCATTGGTAACGTGCCTTCTGTTTTTATTAAAAGAGTGTGGTTTTCTCCTACACAAAGTTCTGCTCCAATAGGTTGTGTTAAAACAATAGGTGCTTTTTTACCTATAATTTCAGCGGTGTTGCTAGTCACTGTTCCGCAAGTGCCAGATAGCACAAAATAGTAACCAGTATTTTCTCCTTCTGATATAGAAATTGTTAAATTATCATCGGTTGCATTTGGTATTAATCCTGTATATGTATTATACCACTGATATGTTACTTCTGTTGTACTATATCCATAACCGTGAAGCACAACATTGTCGGTTGCACACATGATTTGATCTTCTGGATGTCCAGTTATTGTTGGCACTGTATTAACTGTTGCATGAACGTTGTTACTAGTTGTATCGCCACAAGTATTATATACATATACTGAGTAAACATCTGAATGTGGATAGCTTAAATTTGTTAGTTGTAAACAAGAAGCCTGTTCAGCAAGCAAATTTTCTCCATTTTTTTTCCACAAATAATTTAAGTATTGTCCTTCTGCTTCGACACAAAACTCTATAGAGCCTCCTTCGCAAACTGCGGTTGTTTGTGGTTGTGTAGTAATTGTTGGTGGACCAAAAACATTTATTTCTACACTATCGGAAAAAACAGAACCACAAGCATTTACAACTTCACAATGATAAATTCCTCCGTCACTAAGTGTTGCATTTGTTAATTGGTAATTTTGAACATGACCTACATCATCTGATCCGTGCCACCAAATAAATGCACAATTTGTTCCTGTATAATCGACAGAGAAATTATTATTTGTTCCTAAACACACTATATTAAATTGAGTTGACACATCGTTTATAGTTGGCATGTTAGAATCAATTCTTAGCACAATAGTATCAGATGTAACACTACCTTCGCTATTGCTAACTTCACAATAATAATCCCCGTCATCGCCAGCTACGAAACTAGCAAAACTTAAGATATTAGTATTTATTCCTGTTGGACTTCCATTATGGTACCATTGATAGGTTAATGGTTGTGTTCCTGTTGCTGTAATTTTTAATTCTCCGCTTTCGCCTACACATTTGTGAAGACCAGGCGATTGCACCTCGATAACTGGTTGAGCAAAAGCAAATTTTACAAAAAAAACGAGAAAAATAAATGCTAAATAATTTTTCATAATATATGGCTTTATGTTTTAAACAATTTAAGCAAGCAAAATACAAAAAATAAATTATGTAATAGATATATTTTATCAAATATTTATAAACAATTTACTATTTATAAAAAGAGTTGATTTATTAATAAAATTGAATACTATTGTTTTATCATTTTTTTGTTTTCTGTCAGTTGTGTTTAAACGCCAATAGTTTATTCTTTCTCAAATGTTAATGTTCGATTATTATCATAGAATATACAAGGTGTCATAACGCAAACATTATTAACTATTTTTAATTCTTTATTTGTCAATCTTAAAATTTTCCATCTGTCTCCTATGTATTTTTTTTCTCCTGCATAATAGGTGTTATTTTTTAACTCAACAATAAGAAATAAACCTTCTTTTTTATCTAAATATTCTCCAATATTGCAACCAGCTCCAAATTCCTCATCAAAAAATTGCCAATATCCATCTGCTGTAAATAAATCTACCCCTACAGAATCTCTACTTACACATCCTGTTTCCTCCTGAAAATTGATAAAGCTGGCTTTATAATAATCATCATATGCAGGATCTTTTGTTAGTATCATATATTGTTCAACTTCAGGATTTAATCTCTCAACTCCTTCCATAGAAACTAAACGCCACTTACCAGTTATGCGGTTCATTTTACTACGTAATGAAAAATTTGGTCCTTCATCATAAGTTTTTTTGCAAGAACTCATTGTTAAAATTGTGCTAACTATACTAAGTGCAAGTAAAATTTTTAATGTAGGTTTCATAATTATATATTTAGGATTTACATCTGCGTATTTTTAAATTTAGTTATTACAAATTTAGAGTAAAAAAAACGGGAAAACAAATAAAAATGCGAAAAAGTTTATTGGGTGGATTCGACAATTTTTTGTAATTATGACTTTTTCAATCTGTAAATCTATATTTTAAACCGATAGAAAAATTCAACCAATCAATAAGCCATGGATCATACCCTCCAAGCGTTCCAAATTTTTCATAAGCAGTTAGTTCAGGATTTATCATTATTGATGTAGAAATTCTTTCAGAAAAAATTTTGCTTATTTCATACTCAATTAAAAAACCTAGTCCTAACCTACTATTTATGCGATAGTTATACTTAAAATTTCCACCATTGATAAATCCATTTTCAATTCGCGTTTTTTCGCCTTGAAGATGAAAATAATTTATACCAATATTACAACCTATATACAAATTAGATTTTTCGTTTTCAACTAATGTGTATGAATAAATTAAATTTAATGCAATTCTTCTATTTTGAGGCTCATATATTTCAATATATTTTGAAACCCCATCTTCTGTTGATAAGTAAATATCATCATATTTAGTATTGTAAAAATAATGCCTAAACGATAAGCCTATTCTATTTTTTTTTAATAAAATGATTATACTTTAAATCATAAGCCCAGTTGTTTTTAAACTGTTTTGCCGAACTACTAGAATATAAGGCTGAAACATCTATTTGTTGTCCCTGAACAATATTTATTAAAAATAGAGTAAAAATTGCAATTAAACATTGTTTTTTCATTTATAAAGTTTTAAAACAATAGTTTTCCTTGTGTTTCCACAGGATTTTCATAATTTTCGTCAATTAATAAATTAGTAGATTTTATGGCTTGAGTTGCTAAAAAATCACATCTATTATTTTCCACAGTTTCTGAATGTCCTTTAACCCAAACAACTTCAACATTATGTTTTTTATAAACATCTAAAAATCGTTTCCACAAATCGGGATTTTTAACTTTTTTAAATTTTCTTCTTACCCAATCTTCAATCCATTTTTCATTTATAGCTTCGGAAACGTATTTTGAATCTGTATAAAGTGTAACATTTGAATTTTCTTTTTTCAGTTGTTCTAAAGCGACAATTACTGCCAGCAATTCCATTCTATTATTTGTGGTAAGCCTAAAACCTTGTGACATTTCTTTGCGATGTTGTCCAGATATTAAAACTATACCATATCCTCCTGGTCCTGGATTACCCGAACAAGCACCATCGGTGTAAATAGTAATATTTGGTTTATCCATAAATTATTTACTCAACATAACTCTTTTGTTGACAATATTACCATCAAAATTTAGAGAGAACACATATAATCCTTGTGGCAAGTCAGATATATTTACAGGAATTTCTTGTGTATTTACTACTGAATTTAATACTTTCACTACTCTACCAGTAATATCAATCACTTGTACATCTAAGTCTGTTCCAAAATTCACTTCTCCTGTAGATATGTAAACTATATCTGTAGCTGGATTTGGATAAATATCTATATTATTATCAATTTCGAACTCGTTAACATCAACTATACAAGTAACAGGACGAATAGCCGATGATGTTCTATATCCAAATTTGGCTGTTGCTGTTGCCCATTGTGAGTTAGATTCTACATACAAGGTGTTTGGAGAATAAGCATCTCTGTTATTTGCAATACTTACCGAAAATCTATCATCGCTTATTCCGTCATTATCTACATCTACATAATTTATTTTATATCCTACGAAAAAAGGTCCATCAACCTCTATTGCTTGTCCGAACTCAATTACATAATTAAAATTTTCGGGGATATCTCTAATAAAATAATCTTTCTGTGCGAGCACTATTTCGGGATATACTGTACTTCCGTCCCAAATATAGAATGTTACTTTTGAGTCATATTTTCCTGCTTGCGATTTTACTACAGGAACTATTAAAGCATCAACTCTTTCAAAAGCATGTTGTTCAAATTTATCTGCATAAATTCTAATTTTTTGTCCATTATGTCCACCAATTTCTCCCCATGATGCTCCTGGAACTCCTGGACTACAAATGCCTTCATAAGGTTCAATATTTGAAATTGTATCACAATATACATTAACTGGTCCTGAAAAGACTAAAATATAATCATCTTTATGTTCAGAATGTGAACCGCAAGCATTATTTACAGATAATGACACATCAAAAAAGCCTGAAACATTATACTCAATTCCTCTTGTAATATTTGATGTTGCTGCATAAGTTGGATAACCTCCTTGAAAATACCAATTCCAAGTTGTAGGATTATTTAACGATTTATCTTCGAAATATACTTTTGTTCCAGATTTTACTAATCGAGTAGATGCTTTAAATTTAGCTTCGGGTATTGCCACACATGGGTCTGTTTCGGAGACAATAATATAATCTACTTTTCGTATGGTATCTATACCCATATTGCTTTCTACAATTAGCTCTACATCATAAGTTCCTGGTGCAAGGTATAAAATTGCATTTGGATTTTGCAACGCTGATGATGTTTGTGCTGCTCCTTCGAAGAACCATTTCCAAATATAAGGGCTGCCCTTGCTTCTATCTGTAAAATTAATAAAATCGCCCGGAGCTATAAATATCCTATCTGCCATAAAGTCTGCAATTGGTGGTTCTGTTGCTGCTGGAATAACATTTATATATTTTTCTTTTACTTCAGAATCTTGGTCTCCATCAGCATCTTCGACTCTCAAACTAACTTTATATTTTCCTACTGTTGGGTAACCTACTGGAGTTGGTTCTGCAAAAGTTGAACTTGATGGAATTCCACCCTCAAAAACCCATGCGTAAGATTCGAATGGTCCATTTTGAGAAATATCTGTAAATTGCACAACTCCACCTGCAGGAATTGTTGTGTAATCTGCAACAAAATCGGCAATTGGTGTTTCTGTATTTGGCAACACTTCAATACATGCTTCAACAATTTCAGTATTTACTTGAGTGCTATTTTGAACTTCCAACATTACATCATAAGTTCCAGGGAAATGGTAACAAATTCCTGTTGGATTTTTTGCTGTAGAAGTGGTTGTTTGTGCTCCAGGAAAACTCCATAGCCAAGCTGTTGGTCCACCTGTACTCATATCTGTAAAATCAATACATTCGCCAGCTGTAATTGTATAAACCGAAGCCACAAAACCAGCATCTAAATTGCCTTTTGAATCTTTTGATTTTTGTGCAAAGCTTGTAAATCCTAATAAAACAAAAACAAGACTTAGGATTGTAAATTTTTGAGTAAACATTTTTATCATAATGTTACAATTTTTAATTTGTGCTAATTTACAAAGATACAATTATAAATAAAATAAACGTGAAATTTTTAAATTAATTTTACACTTTGTGAAAAACATTAGCATAAGATAGTGTTCATAAATATTTAAGTTGAATGTTGAAAATATTCGCCTACGGTTAATCTCATATACTTTCAACACTCGGATTACAACCGAAGTCCGCAGGACAAGCTCAGCGAAGCTAAATCCGAGCGAGCGGGGGAAGTCAGTTACAAGCTGACAAATTTTGTTATAAATTTCCCTTTATGAACTTTAAAAACTTTATAAACTTTTAACTAATTGTTATTTTTTAGTAATTCTTGAATAGGCGGAATTCCATTAGGCGTTCCTTCTTCAATAGCTGTTAAAACTGCTCCACCACCAGTAAACATATAATATTTTGGATTATCTAAAGCACTTAAATAAATTCCTGGTAAAAGTTGTTTTAATTCCTGTAAAGTATCTCCACCTCCATAAAGTTTTAAAGCATCTTTATTTTGGTCTATTAAGCTATCCATAGCAATTGTGCCATCATTGAAGTGAGGTGTGAATCCCATAACAGCATTAACAAAAATTGTTTTTGCTTGCATAAAAGTATCTTGCACTTCTTTTTCTTTAAACGATTCTGGTGCAGCATCTAAAACATATCCTAATTCTGTTTTTGGTTTTAGTGTGCGAACATCTATAGTTTTGTATTTTCCTTCTAATTTGCCGTCCATAGTTTCACTTTCGATAATGTATGGAAGCTCTACTATTTTGTTAGGATATTGTTTTGAAAATTCGTAAAATTCTTTTGCTAATTTAACATCATCTTCGCCAACGCCTTTGATTGAAATATCATATTTTGCACATAAATAAGCATTATACAAAACTCCACCAATTACTAATTTATCAGCTCTTTTGATTAAAGCTGAAAGAGAATTTATTTTTGTATCGAATTTACTACCTGCAACAACTGCTAACAAAGGTTTTTCTGCTTCAAATAATCTTTCTAAGTTTTTAATTTCTTTTTGCATTAAAAAGCCTGTGTAAGATGGCAAATATTTATTTACTCCAACTGTAGAAGCATGGGCTTGCCAAGAGCCAAAAGCATCGTTTACATAAACATCAGCTAATCCTGCTAATTGATATGCGAATTTATCTTGTTCTTCGCCTTTTGATTCTTCGCCTAAAAACCAACGTGTATTTGGCAAATAAATCATATCAATTTCATTATTTTTTAGTTTTTTTAGAAGATGATTTACGCTTGTATCAACACTTAAATAACCTTGTGTTTCAGATGCGGTAAACTCAGGAACTTCTATTCTTAACTGCAATTTTTCTTTTAAATAATATACTATTGGTTGCACTGAGGTTTTTTCGCTTATAATTATACTTTTTGTTGCTTTATCTTTAGGACGACCAACATGAGTCATTAAAATTGGTTTGCCACCATTTGCTAAAATATAACTTATTGTACCAAAAGTTGAATCAATTCGGTATGGGTCGTGTATTAAACCAGATTTCACAACGTTGTGGTCAACACGAACTAAAACTATTTTGCCTCTTAAATCAGCATTTTGTAAAAGTGGAAGATTATTTTTCATGACATTAAATTTTTATTTTCTACAAAAATATAAAAATATATTTGGATAAAAAATGCTTTATGTTATTTATTTATGTGAAGGGAAGAAAAGATGATGTCTGATAATTATAGAATTTCGCGATCATACGCAAATAATACTTAATCACTCCTGTTCCTCCAACAATTTATAATAATATTCGCGAACAGTTTCATCTTTAAAAATTATATTTCGATTTTTGCGATTTTCATTTGATTTTATGATATTTGCAAGTTCAAATTCATTAACTACTTGTCCAGTTAAACAATAATTAAAGAACTTAGAGCTATGGGAAAAAGACCATGCCTTTTTTTTATGAAAACAAACAACATTATCGCAATATAACTTTTTACGATACTTATCTATTTTTTTAATATTAAACTCTTCTGGTGTAGGTTCTGTGTGATAAAAATAAACCTGAGAATTATAAATCCAACCATGACTGTCCTTTCCAAGAGTATATACTCCATTAAATTTATAGCCTGTGTATTGAATTTCGTTAAAAAATGATCGAGAGTCAAGATTTCCATCTATTACATCATTATAAAGCAACTCATAAGCTTGTGGTCTATGTTTGTTGTGAGTAAGAATCAAACCAATTGCATTAAAATTTCCTATTATTTCCTCTGAGATAATGTCGTTATTTTTAATAAAACTAAGTACTCTTTCATAATTGAGCGAATCTATAATATTAATAGAATCAATAGTGAATTCGTTATAAGTCTTTCCATTATATTTTTCACGACATTGCCGTCTATAGTCTTGATCGTTCTCTACCAAAAACGACATAAATTTTATAGTGCTTGAATCAACAATGCATACACTTGTGTCAATTACATTTTTTAATTCTTGCCAAAAGTCAAGGGCTAAAAAGCTACTATCATTATAAAATTCTTCTTTTTTATCACCTTTTCTAACTAACAAATTAACATATCTAAAAATATTGTACTTATTAGGCGAACTTTTTAGTTCACATTGTATGGCGTTTTTTAAATCATATCTGAAAGGAATTACAGAGCCACTAAATGCCTTCTCATAGATTTTAGCAGCTTTGGCAAACTTTTCCTTAACAATAGCATCTTCTGCTTTATATATTGTAGAATAATATTTTTGCACTTTAGGATTAAGTTTCCCATTTATTATTAAGCTATCTACTTTATCCCAAGTGTTTTGCCCTAATACAAATTTATTTTGTAAACAGAAACAAAAAATCAAAATAATAAAAACAATAGATTTATTCATAAAATATTGCTTAAATTCTGTTTTTTTGAACTTTTCGCGATTTAAACTTTTTAAATTCATAATATGTAATTTTTTAAATTAATAATTCAACTGTGAACAATCTTTATTACAACTCACTTTGCTCTTTTGCCCACTTTTTAGCATTATTCTCAAGAGTTTTTTTAAAAGCTGTTTGCTTTTCTTTATCGCGTTTAGGATGAAAAGAGCGT